>Ga0335069_10000395_pt1 | contig 73971 bp, 98 predicted proteins | sample Lox_Sample_11_FD_206714 | JGI IMG/M metagenome (GOLD analysis project Ga0335069, IMG submission 206714) | Soil microbial communities from Loxahatchee National Wildlife Refuge, Florida, United States - Lox_Sample_1.1 | ecosystem: Environmental > Terrestrial > Soil > Wetlands | place: USA...
TCTTCGAGGTGCAGGACGCGAACGCGCAGGCCGCCCTCGACGGCTTCGTCGCCCGCGTCCAGAAGGACCGCGACGAGAAGGTGGCCGCGGAGAAACTCCGCGCCGACAACGCGGAGAAGCTGCGCGACGTCGCGGTCAAGGAGAAGGACGCCCTCCAGGGCAAGTACGACTCCAAGATGGCCGAGGACAAGCAGCCCATCAAGCTCGACGCGGCGGAGATCACGGTCGTCGACGCGGTCGACCCGGCGAAGTTCGCCGCGTTCGTCCAGCCCATCGTCGAGGCCCGCGCCACGGCGCGCGCGTCGTTGCTCGTCGAGGCGCGCAAGCACCTCGGCGCCAACGAGAAGTTCGACGCGCACTCGGGCAAGGACGGCAAGGTCGTCCCCGCCAAGACCGACGACGAGATCAAGCGCCTCGTCATCGGCAAGCTCAAGCCCTCCATCAAGCTCGACGGCAAGGGCGCCGAGTACGTCCAGGCGCTCTACGACGACGCGGTGGCGACCGCCAAGCCGCAGCCGAGCGCGCTCGACCTCGCTCGCGCCACCGGCGGCCCGGCCGCCGTGCCGCACCTCGCCGGCGAGCGCGCGGACGAGACCGAGCTCGACGCCGAGGCCGCGCGCAAGGCGATGATCGACCGCATGCTCCGCGCCAACCCCAACCACCCCAAGCACGACGCCGCGACGGCGTCGAAGGTGTAGGACCATGGCCCAGACCACCGTTTCCGCGGGCGGCCAGTCGATCGGCGTCGCCGGTCAGATCGCCGACTCGGCCGAGGGGCGCGACATCGTCTCCGGCTTTAACAAGGAGGCGTCGAATCAGATCCCGTTCGGCGCTGGCGTCCGCGTGCAGCCGGGCTCGAACGGCGACGGCTTTCTGCTCGCGTCGGGCTTCTCGGGCGGCGCGGCCGGCATGGAAGTGGCCGGCATCAACGTCTTCTCCTACAACCACTTCAAGCAGGGCGCGGCCGACCCGCTCGGCAACTACGCCGGCGACCTCGGCGGCTCGGGCCTGTTGCCGAACGCGGGCATGCAGATCGGCCGCGAGGGCCGCTGGATCGTCCCGGTCGAGATCGCCGTCGTCGCGGGCGACCGCCCCTGGTGCCGCGGCGTCCCCACGGGCAGCTCGTCGTCGGCCAACGCCCAGGGCTTCTGGGCCGGCACGGGCTACAACGCGGCGGGCGCCGGCTCGTCGTACATGATCGACTGCACCCGCCAGGGCGTGTTCCGCTCGGGCACCTACACGGCGGCCGACGGCGTCACGAAGGTGGCGATCCTCGAGGTCGACTTCACCAACAAGTCGTTCTAAGGAGCGTCCCATGCGTTTGCCCCCGAACTACCGCTACGACGCCGAGACCCGCGGGGACGCGGCCGAGACGCTCTTCGTCGAGCGCGCGCTCCTCTGGGTCGAGACCGAGACCTACAACACCCTCTTCCCGCCGCTCGAGGGGCTCAAGTACGTGCCCATCGACATGAGCGCGCCCGAGGGCATGAAGGGGACCGCGTACAAGCAGTACACGCGGACCGGCATCGCCAAGCTCGTCACCGAGCGCGGCGGTGACCTGCCGACCTCCAAGCTGTTCGTGCGCGAGTTCCAGCACCAGTTCTACCGCCTCGGCATGTCGTACGAGTACACGCTCGATGACCTGCTCGCGGCGCAGGCTTCGGCGCAGAACGGCGGCCCGGCGCTCAACATCGACATGGAGCAGGCCCTCGGCGCTAAGGAGGGCATCAACAAGGCCCTCGACGCGGTGTCGGGCATTGGCTCGACGACGTCGACGACCATCCCCGGCCTGTCGGTCGGCATCGGCCCCGACGTCGGCCTGCTCGGGCTCCTGAACCAGCCCAACGCCTCGACCTACACGCCGGCCACCGGCGCGCAGGGCTCGACGCAGTGGCTCTTCAAGACGCCGGACGAGAAGGTGGCGGACGTCGTCGGCCAGTACGGCGCGATGGAGTCGGGCACCTACAAGATCTTCGTGCCCGACACGTTCCTGCTCCCCATCACGCAGTTCCGCGGCGCGGCCAGCCAGCGTATGGGCGACGGCTCGGACGAGACGGTCATCTCGCTCATCAAGACGAAGATGCTCCCGGGCGTCACGCTCGACTCGTGGCAGTACTGCCAGGGCGCGGGCTCGGGCGGCGTCGACCGCTGCGTGGCCTACATCAACAACAAGCGCTACATCCGCCACATGATCTCGCAGATGTTCCGCCAGATGCCGCCGCAGTACGAGAACCTCGAGTTCTCGGTCGACTGCGTCGCCAAGACCGCGGGCTGCGTGTCGCCGTACCCGATTTCGATCTCCTACATGGACGGAATCTGATATAGATTCGGAAACCCCACGCGCTTCGGTGCGTGGCCGCGCGGCCCCCGAAAGGGGGCCGTAGCTTTTGGGCGTCTTGACAAACGACCGATTTGGGCGCGATTCTGGGCTCATGCAGACCGTCGTGATCAACAACCGCGAAGGGCTCGTCCAGGGCCAGCTCCAACCCGACCCCGAGCTCATCGCCAAGATGACCAAGGGGTCCATCCCCATCAACCGGTGCGTGACGCTCCTACCTGGGGCGAACCTCGTCGACACCGCCGACCTCGAGGCGCTGTCGAAGAACCCGATGTTCGCCAAGCGCTTCGAGACGAAGATCCCGCGCTCGCCCGCGCCCGAGCAGAATCCCGAGAAGGTCAACCTGCCCGAGCTGCAGCTCATGGGCGTCGACGGCAAGCTCATCGATCAGACGCAGCCGACGCCCAAGGACGCCAAGCCGGTCGCGCCGCTCCAGGTCGACAAGGACCACCCGCTCAAGGCGCTCAAGACCGAGGTCGCCAAGGCGCTCATCGACGAGACCTTCGTCGTCTCGACCCTGCGCGCGTGGCTGGCCAGCGAGGGTCGGCCCGAGGTGCGCCTCGTCCTGACCCAGCGCATCGCCGAGCTCGACGCGGCGCCCGAGGGCGGCCCGGCGGCGGCCGGCCGATAGGCGATGGCGATCACCTGGACCGACGTCGTCGGCATCGCCCCCGAGCTGGTCTCGGTCGAGACGGCGACGCAGACGGCCATCCTCGCCGTGGTGTCACGCCAGATCGACGGCGACGCGTGGGGCGAGTTCGCCGACGACGGCGCCAAGTACCTCGCCGCGCACCTCGCCTCCATCCGCGGCAATGAGGGCCTCGTGACCACCGAGACGCTCGGGCAGATGTCGCGATCCTACGCACTGCCGCCCGGCATCATGGGCTCGCTGGCGCTGTCGACCTACGGCGCCGAGTACAAGCGCCTCATCGACATCGCCGTCGGCGTGCCGGGGATCATCGTCTAATGCCCATCGTCGTCAAGAAGCGCTCCGACTTCGAGTGGGACGTCGTCGAGGAGAAAGGCGTCCACGAGCGCGTGCTCGAGACGCACCCGCACGAAGGCATCGCGATGGCGCGCATGCGCGAGCTGAACGCGCGTCGCGCGCAGGAGGCCATGGGCGCCGTCGGTACGTTTACCATCGGCCCAGCCGGGGTCGCCGCCGTCGGCTGCACGTGCGCAGGAGGCATCCAGCTCGAGGCGACGCCCTGCCCGGTGCACGGTGTCTGACCAGGCGCGAGCGCCCGAAGAGCAGGCGCACCTCTCCCGCTACGCCTTTCTCGCCGGGCCCGTGCGCGGGCTCGACCTGCAGAAGCGCGTGCCCGAGCTCATGCGCCGGCGCGGCTGGCCGGCGGAGGACGAGGACCTCGTCGCGTGCATCACCGTCGCCGTGGGGCTGTCTAAGATCGGCGCCGGCGCCACGCCCGTCTACCGCCCGCCGACCGCTGACGCGCTTCGTGGCGCTTGGCCGGCTGACGGCGCGCACACGGATCGCTGCCAATTCACCGCGCAGGCGCGGGGGCTCATGCTTGGCCGCGAGCCGACGTGCAAGCCGCACTTCCAGTGCATCTCGGCGAGCGAGCTAGTCGTCAAGCTCGACCTCGACGAACTGCTCCAGAATCGGTAGGCGTCGGTGGCGCGCGGCAAGAAGATCACTGTCAAGGACAAGGACCTCGGTTGGGTCGGCTTTTTCAAGCGCGTAGGAGAGATGGGTCTCGACCGCCTGCGCGTCGGCGTGCTCGCCGACAGCGCTGCGGGTGGTCTGCACGTCGAGGGCGCAGATCTTACGGTGGCGGAGATTGCTGCGGTCAACGAGTTCGGTACCGAGGACGGTCATATTCCCGCGCGCTCGTTCTTGCGCTCCAGCTTCGATGCCAACCGCGAGGCCAATGTGCGCCTGTTCGATAAGCTTCTCGGGGCTGTGCTTGACGGCAAGATGTCGATCGAACAGGCGCTCGGGCTCCTCGGCCTCAAGATGTCGAGTGACGTGAAGAAGAAGATCGTCTCCGACGTACCGCCGCCGAACGCGCAGCGTACCATCGAACGGAAGGGCTCGGCTCGCACCCTCGTCGACACGGGCCGCATGCTCAACGCGGTGACGTGGGCCGTGGACAAGGACAAGAAGGCCTAGCGAATCTGCTCGAAGTTGGCGAGAAACACGAAGAGTTCCATACCGCAACCGCCACCCGAGCTGAGAGCCATACCAGTATTACGCACGCCATGGACGTACATAGGGGCGCCATTGTACTTCTGCTTGGCGCAGGCGCGCGAAATCGTAACGGTGTGCTCCAGATTGTTCTTCAACGCCCAGACTTGACCTTTGCCGATAAAGGGAACTTCCTTTGCGACCGTCTGCCAGCCCTCAGTTACCGTCACCGACATCGTTTTCATACCCCTAATCTAACACCACCCGCGAGTTTGTCAACAAAAATCTTCTTACTTGAATTGTGCTATCTTTTCCTCGTGGACATCGACTCGCTCATCCAGTCGTTCATGACCCAGGGCGGGCCTTATACGGTCACGCGGCGCCAGCGCGCCGCCTACGCGCGCGGCATCGCCCAGCCCACCAACGACTTCACCATCACCATCAAGGCCAGCGTGCAGCCGGCGACGGGCAAGGATCTCCTCCGTCTGCCTGAAGGACGGCGCTCGAACGAGACGCGCGTGCTCTACACGACGACGCAGCTCGACTGCGGCGATGTCGACGGCCCCTATGAGGCGGACACCGTCACCATCGACGGCGCCTTCTGGGAGGTGCAGCATTGCGAATCCTGGAATCAAGGCGGGTTCCTCAATCAGACACGATCGGCTGGATACCGCGTCATCGTGCAGGCGCCGACGCCGGGGACGGATGACATATGAGCTACTTCTATTTCAAGCTCGACGAAGAGCCCGCCCCCGTGCGCGAATTTCGTCTCCGCACGTGGAAAAGGTGGGGGATGCGCGCCGGCTACCTTGAGGCTAGCTGGGCGGTCAAGGCCGTTCTCGCTATCGCTTGGTTAGGTGGGCTCGCGTGAGCTGGAACGACGTCGCCGACGCCATCCAGGCCGCTGTGGCGCGCGCCAGCGGGCTCGACGCGGGGCAGGTCGTCTGGAAGGACCAGGACCGCGGTCAGCCGCTCACGGACTACGTGGCGTTGCGCCTGGGCGGCGGCATCACGCTGGGCGTCGACTACGTCCAGACCTCGACCGACCTGACGCGAGCGCCCGGGCAGGAGGTCGAGCTCAAGGTGCGCGGTCGGCGCGAGGTACCATTAGAGGTCGAGTGCTTCACGTCCCAGTCGGTTTCGGGCCGCGCGGGCTCGGCCCTCGAGTTGTGCTCGCGCATCATGGCCGGGCTGACGCTGCCGTCCGTGCGCGCTATCCTCGCTGCGCAGGACGTCTCGCCCTTCGATCCGGGCACGCCCAACTGGATCCCCGACGTCCCCTCGACGCGCTTCCGCGGCCGCGCGGTGGCGACCGTGCGCTGCTACATGCCGCCGCCCACCGTGGTCGAGTACGCCGGCTTCATCGAGCGCGTCTCGGGCACCGTGACCATCCAGGGCGGCGCCAGCGGCGACCAGACCCAGACCTTCGACTCCGACCAGGCCGACGAGTAGCCCGCCATTTTGCGTGTGATACAGCCGGGAGTGTAGCCTCGATACATGTCCCTGGCCGACATCGTCAACGTCACGTTCACCCTGCAGAACCCGGGCGTGACGGCGCAGGGTTTCGGCATCCCCCTCATCGTCTCGCACACGGCCACCTGGGCCGAGCGCACGCGCACGTACAAGACCCTCTCCGCCGTCGGCGCCGACTTCGGCGCGGCGACGCCCGAGTACCTGGCGGCGCAGAAGATGTTCAGCCAGACGACAGGCATCCAGCAGATCATGATCGGTCGCGCGGCCAACAAGCCGACGCAGCAGTACGACGTTGGGACCAACAGCGTCGTCGCCAACGCGGTCTACAAGCTGCGAGTCGCCTGCGACAACGGTTCGGCCGTCTGGACCTCGCAGGAGTGCGACTACACGGCCGCGCCAGCGACGGCGTGGGCGTCGGGCACGGCCTACACGCAGGGCCAGGTCGTGGTCAACGACTCGCCGGCCAAGTACTACATCTGCACCACCGGCGGCACGTCGGCCGGCTCGGGCGGCCCGACGGGCACCGGTGCGGCCATCACCGACAACACCGTCACGTGGATGTACGCGGGCGGCTCGGCCACCGTCGGCACGACGACCAACGACGCGATCGTGTACGGGCTCAAGCTACTCGTCGACGCGCTCGCCGCACCGGCCCTCCCGGTGGCGACCAGCCTCCAGGGCTCGGTTGGGTCCAAGACCTTCCGCATGGTCGCCAATACCGCCGGCGCGTACTTTGCCGTCGAAGTGCTGGATATGACCTACCTCTCGGTTGCGCAGGACCACGCCGACCCGGGGATCGCCGCCGACCTCGCCGCCATCAAGCTCGCGTCGAGCGCCTGGTATGGGCTCGTCACGCTGTTCAACTCGTCGCTGCTCGTGCAGGCCGCCGCCGCGTGGGCCGAGGCCAACAGCAAGCTCTACATCGTCGCATCGAGCGACTCGGCCGTCGCCACCGTCGCCTACGTCGCCAGCGGCGCCGACGTGTTCAACAAGCTGCGCGACGCGGCCTACGCGCGCACGGGGCCGATCTTCCACACCGCCCCGGACGACTTCGCCGACGCGGCCGAGATCGCGCGCTGGTTCCCTATCAACCCGGGCGGCGACAACTGGATCTACAAGACGCTCGCGGGCGTGACCATCAAGACCTACACCGACACCATGGTCACCAATATCACCGCCAAGTACGCGAACTATTACGCGGACTTTGCCGGGGCGAACGCGGTCCAGGGCTCGGGCCTGGTCGCGGCCAACGAGTACATCGACGTCATCCGCTTCCGCGATTGGTACGTCGCGCGGCTTCAGGAGCGCGTGGCCAATCTGCTCCTCAGCGCCGAGAAGATTCCCTTCACCGACGCCGGCATCGCGCTCATGGAGACGCAGGTCAAGGCGCAGAACACCGAGGGCGTGCGCGCCGGCGGCATCGCGCCCAACACCCCGTCCACGCCCATCACGGTGCTCGCGCCCGACCTGGCGAGCATCTCGAGCGCCGACAAGCAGGCGCGCTGGCTCAAGGGTGTCACGTCGACGTGGACGCTGGCCGGCGCGATCAACAAGCTCTCGGTCTCGGTCGAAGCGAGCCCGTAAGGAGAACCAATGGCCGAGTGGGATCCCACCAAGTTCACGATGTCCGTAGGGGCGAACACCATCGTGGAGTATGCCGCGGGCACGTTCATCAAGGCGAGCTTCGACGAGGACCAGTACTCCCTCGAGATTGGCGCCGACGGGCGCGGCTGCCGCATCCGCAACGCTAACGAGGCGGGGAAGTTCGAGATCACGCTCCTCAAGTCGAGCCCCTCGAACGACCTCCTGTCGGCCCAGGCCATCCTCGACCGGCAGACCGGCCAGGGTGTGGTGCCGATCCAGGTCAAGGACGGCAACGGCGCGGCGGTGGCGTCGGCGCAGAACGCGTGGATCGTCAAGATGGCCGACCTCGAGCGCGGCAAGGAGCTGGGCGAGGTGACCTGGACGATCCAGACCGATAAGCTCGAGATGGTCCAGGGCGGCATCCTGCCGTTGGGGCAGTAGGCTAGATGGTCGACCCCGCGCTCAAGATCGGCGACGACGTCTTCGTCGTTTCGCCGCTGCTCGGCGAGGAGAGCTTCCTGCTCCAGCCCAAGCTCATGCCCATCGTGGCCGACTGCATCACCGCCTTCGTGGCGATGCAGGAGAACGTGGGCGAAGGCGGGCTCGATTACGCCGCGCTCGCCGGCAAGCTGTCGCCGCTCGTGCAGTCGATCGCGGCCAAGCTGCCGATGGAGGACCTCCGCTTCATCATGCGCTCGCTGCTCCGCGGCGCGACCATGAACGGCAAGCTCCTCTACGCGCAGGATGGCGCGCCCATTAACGTACTGCTCCAGCAGCGCTCGCTCGACGTCTGGCGCCTGCTCTTCCACGCGGTCAAGGTGAGCTACCCCGATTTTTTTCAGGCCGCCCGGCGCGTGCTCGCCGGCGCCGCGGCGCAGGCGGCCGCCCCCTCCGCGACGTCGACCACGTCCGGCCCTGGCCCGTCTGGCGGCTCGTAATGCGGCAGTGGTGCACGCTGGGCGAGATCTCGACGCTGTCACGGCAGCGCATTCTCGACGCCAACGACCTGCTCGACGCGCAGGACGAGGCCGAGGACGACGCGCGGCGCGAGTCCGAGAAGAAGCAACGATAACGCAACGCGCGGGCTAGCTGGTAAGAGGTGGCCCGAGGAGAACGACCATGGCGAACCCGACTGGCTACGCAGGGCCTCCGATCACGACGCACCAGTGGCTGCAGCCGCTCTACCGCTGGCTCAAGGGCTGGGGCACGGCCTCGGTCTTCACCGGTCCGACCGGCGCGCGCTTCCCGGCGGCGCTCCAGGTCGGCTTCCCGACCGGCATCCTGGGCTTTTTCGGCGCGACCGGCACGCTCCAGCCGACGGGCCTCGGCTCGACCGGCAGCGCGGCCGGCGGCGGCGTGACCGGCACCACCTTTTTCGACGCCCGTTCGAACGGCGGTACCGGCGCGAACTACTACACGCTCACCGACATCGTCAACGCGCTCAAGCTCGAAGGCCTGCTCGCCAAGTAGTAGGATAGGCGCGTGAGCACTATCCTCCGCGAGGTCGCCGTCGCGCTCGGGCTCGAGGTCGATTCGGCCTCGTTCGCTGAGGGCGAGCTCGCGGCCAAGGCCCTGGAAAAGGGTCTCGAGGGCATCGTCGAAATCGCCAAGAAGGCCGTCGAGTTCTTCGTCGACGTGGCCAAGGAAACGGTGCTTGCCACCGACGAGATCGACAAGAACGCGCAGGCGGTCGGCCTCACGACCGCCGCCTACCAAGAACTAGCCTACGTCGGCGGGCTCGCCGGAGTCTCTATTGAGGAGATGGCGCAGTCGTTCGGTCTCCTCTCGCGCAACCTCTACGCGGCGTCGAAGGGCGGTGAGGAGCAGGCCAAGATCTTCGCGCAGCTCGGGATCCACATAAAGGGCGCCGACGGCAAGCTGCGCGGCGCCGACGACGTGCTCGGCGACATCGCCGAGAAGTTCCAGAAGATGCCCAACGGGGCGCAGAAGACTGCGCTCGCGCTGGAGCTCTTCGGCCGCGCTGGCAAGCGGATGATCCCGCTGCTCAACGAAGGCTCGGAGGGCCTCGCTGAGTTGCGGCAAGAGGCCCGGGACCTCGGCGTCGTGCTCGACGAGGAGACGGTCAAGCAGGGCGCCGAGATCAAGGACAACGTCGAGCGGCTCCAGGCGCTGTGGGAGGGTATCAAGCGGCGCGCGGGCGCGTCCATCTTTCCGGTGCTCAAGCAGCTCACCGACGGCGCCGTGGCGTGGGTGAAGGCGAACAAAGAGGTCATCAAGCAGAAGCTCGAGGTCGTGCTGCGCGGCATCGCGCGCGCTGTGCGCGTGCTGCTCGATGTGTTCGATGTCCTGCGTGGCTCGGCCAAGTTGCTCTACGACGCCTTCATGGGCATGATCGTGGAACCGCTCAAGAACGTGCTGGCGCTCTTCGATATCATTGGACCGCGAGCGCGCGCAGTGCTCATCGGTCTAGGATTGACGGCCGCGATCATCCTCAACCCGTTCGCAGCACTCGCGGTCGCGTTCGGCGGCATTTTGCTCTTCCTCAACTCCATCCAGCGCTTCCGTGAGGGGCGCGATTCGCTATTTGGCGACTGGATGCGGATGCTCAATGATTGGGCGCAGCCCAATGCCAATGACCCCTGGTGGCTCAAGGCCATCAAGGAGCTTGTGCTATACATGCAGAAGGCGCTCGGCATCGCTGACAAGCTGGGCGTGGCGGGTGACAAGGCGCGCAACAAGATTCCCGATCTGACTCTCGGTGAGCGCGCCGCTTCGCTCACAGTCCCAGGGGCGGCATACATCTTCGGTAAGAAGAAATTAGAGCAAAGCCGGCAGCAAGGCGGATTGCTGTACGGATACAATCAGGCGCGGGAAGCGGGACTCAATCCATTCGCGGCGACGCTGCATGCGTCCGATTACGCGGATACGAGCCCTTATTATTTGCCGCCGGGGCAGGGAGTACTCAAGGCTCCGACGCAAAATAACGCGCGCACCTACAACATCTATCAGGCGCCCGGGATGAGCGCGTCCGACGTCGTCAACCTCATCCAACAGCACGAGGACACGGCCAATGAAGAAGCGGCCGCGGCGCTGGGAGACTAACCCATGGCGCAGCAGCGGGTCACGGTCATCCAGCGCGGCGGGGTCATCACCGCCGACACGACGATGATCACCATGCACGCGGTGGTGAGCGAGCAGCATACGCTTACCAACACGATCACCGACCACCCCGTTGAAACGGGCTTCAACGCGAGCGACCACTCGCGCCCCAACCCGGACCTTGTCACGATGGACTGCCGCATTTCCAACACGCCGCTGTCGAGCGGGCAGGCGACGGAGGCGGTCAAGGCCGGCGCGTTCACCATCCAGACCACGACCGCCGCGGCGCAGGCCGCCGGCGCTATCGGGGCCGTCGATGGCTACGCGCAGGGCGAGTGGGCCAAGCTGCGCCGGCTGCGCGACATCGGCGCCATCGTCACCGTGGCGACGACCATGGGCAGCTACGACTCGATGGCGATCGAGTCCATCTCGCTGCCACGCTCGGCCAGGAACTACGACGCGATCGCGTTCTCCATCTCGTTCAAGCGCATTCGCGTCGTGCAGAACAAGCTCACGCGCGGTGTCGTCTCGACCGACAAGCGCGTCGGCAAGAAGAAGTCGACGGGCAACAAGACGGCGAAGGACGCAGGGCAGGATATTGACCCGCTGCGCAAAGTCGCGAACGGCATCAAGGACGCGAGTAATAAGGTGCTCAGCGGCTTCGGCGGCGCGGCGGGAGACTAACGATGCCGCTTGAGATCGACATCCCGCTGTCCGAGGGCGCGCCGCTGCCGTTCTTCGACATGCAGGTGAGCCTGGAGGCGGTGACCTACACGCTCCAGCTCCGGTGGAACGTGCGCGCGTTGGCGTGGTACATGGACGTGCTCGACGAGCAGGGCTCGACGTATATCGTCCCCGGGCTCAAGCTCGTCACCGACTGGCCGCTCGGCGCGTACCGCTTCGGCCGGCAGCCGCCGGGCGCGTTCGCCGTGGTCGACAGCGCCGGCGAGGGGCAGGACCCCGACGATCTGAGCCTCGGCGTGCGCCACAAGCTCGTCTATTTCACCTCGACCGAGCTGGGGCTGTGACGTGGCGGATAGGCTCTACGACCGCCGCGCGCGCGTGACCTTCGCGTCGCCCACCAGCACGACTAAGACGACCCAGACCACCGGCGACATCCGCGTCGACTACACGACCGTCACGAGCGACGTGCTCGTCGTCGAGGCGGGCGAAGGCGGCGAGCGGCCGGCGGGGCTGCGCATCTCGTTCAAGGTGACCAAGACCGACGGCAAGGAGCCCAACACGGCCGAGATCGTCGTCACCAATTTGAACGACGACAGTCGCGGGCTCATCCAGAAGAAGGGGACCAAGATCATCCTCGAGGCGGGCTACGCGAGCACGGGCGTCTCGCGCATCTGGCGCGGGGACGCGCGCACGGTCGACAACGTGCGCGACGGCGCCGACTGGAACTCGACGATCAAGGGCGGCGACGGCGAGCGCGCCTACAAGCTGGCGCGCGTGTCGGAGAGCTTCGCACCGGGGACGCAGGCGGGCGCCATCCTGCAGTACCTGGCCAACGCCAGCGGGCTGCAGATCGGCAACACGCCCGACGTTGTCCTGAACCTGACGCAGTCCTTCGACCAGGGCTACGTCGTCTCGGGGCAGTGGGCGCACGAGATGGACCGATTCCTCAGGGGCACGGGCTATGCGTGGAGCGTGCAGGACGACACGCTCCAGGTGCTCTTACCCGGTCAGGCGTCGACGGCCGAGTTTCCCGAGATCTCGCCCGACAGCGGTCTCATCGGCTCGCCCGAATTCGGCTCGCCCGAGAAGAAGGGCAAGCCGGCGCTAGTCAAGTTTCGCTCACTGCTCCAGCCGTGCGTACCGGGAGCGAAATTGGTCCTGCGTTCCCGTCGATATAACGGCCCCGTGCGGGTGAAAAAAATATCCATAATTGGTGACACGCATGGCGCCGAGTGGTACACCGACTACGAAGGCGTGTTACTATCGACGACGTGAGAGCCAGCGCGTGGGAGTGAAGTTGCTCGGCCGTCGAACCTACAAGCTACGCAAGCGGGGGCAGAAAGCGCAGGCGCCGCGCGGGGCGTCGGCCGGTAAGCGCAAGCGCTGCCCGACCTGCGGGGCGCAGCGGTGAGCGACCAGGAGCGCGACGAGGAGGTCCGCCGGCCCAGGCGACAGACCGTCATCGCCGCCGCCGTCGAGGCCGCGCTCAAGCGCCTGCCGCGCGCGCTGCCCGCGCGCGTGGTCTCGTACGATTCGTCGATGCAGCGCGTCTCGTGCAAGGTGCTCGTCATGCGCCCGTTCTTCGACGAGGAGGACGCGCGTCAAGTCGAGTCGATCCCCGTCGTCCCAGGCGTCCCGGTCGTGTTCCCGGGCGCCAACGGCAGCTTCCGCACGACTGTGCCCATCTCCGACGGCAACCTGCAGATCAACGGCGCGACCGTGCCGGCCACGACGGGCCTGCTCATCTGGGCCGACCGCTCGCTCGACAAGTGGCTGACGGGCAAGGGCGACGAGGTCGACCCCGAGTTCGACCACGCCAACTCCATCGCCGACGCGTTCTTCTTGCCCGGGCTCAACCCCTTCGGCGCGCCGCTGGCGTACGCGCCGACGGACCGCATGACCATCGGCCGCGACCAGTCGCCCTCGGACATCGAAATCGATGGCGGCGGAAACGTCAACGTGGCGAATGGCTCCAACGGGGCGGCGCGCGTGGGCGACCCAAGCCAGATAGGAACGCCGCTCTCGACGTGGATGAGCCAGGTGGAGACGGCCATCAACCTGATCGCCGGTGGCTCCGTCGTTCCGCTCTCCTCCACGTTCCTGACGTCGCCGGGCATCACCGTTAAGACGGGTTCCAGCAAGGTCAAAATCGGGTAGAATCGGCCCATGGCCGACCCGGTTCGCGATTTCGCCCTGGACGACGACGGCGACATGGCGGTGGCCAACGGCGACCGCGTGGTAGTCGCGGGGCAAGACGCTGTGGCGCAGGCGTGCAAGGTCAAGCTCAAGCTCTTCCTCAAGGAGATTTTCCTCGACCAATCGCTCGGCGTCGACTACCTGGGCGTGGTACTGGTTAAGAACCCCGACCCGATCGTCGTGCGCGAGGCCATCCGCGCGCGCCTGCTCTCCGTGGCGGACGTGATCGAGGTCGTCGGCGCGCAGCTCCTCTTCAGCGACCCGAATGACCCGCGCTCGGCCAGCATCGCCTACTCCATCCGCACCAACTACTCGCAGACGCCTATCACCGACACGGTGAGCCCGTAATGGCCACCGTCTACGGGCTCACGGCCGAGGGCTGGGTCGGCAAACCGCTGTCGGTCATCGTCGACGAGCTGCAGACCGACTACCTCAACATCCTCGGCAGCAGCGCGGGCACTGAGAGCGATGGCACTATCCCGCTCGACTCGCTGGCGGGCCAAGAGATCACTGTCCTGTCTGACGGATTCGCGGCCATGTGGGACCTCGGGCAAGCCATCTACTCGAGCCTCGACCCCAACGCGGCGTCCTCCGCCGCGCTCGATCAGGTCTGCGCGCTGACCGGCACCACGCGCGACCAGAAGTCATTCTCGACGGTGACCGAGACCTGCACGGGGACGCCCGGGACGCTGCTCGTCGTCGGTCGGCAGGTCAAGACGAACGACGCCACCAATTCCGTCTTCGTCTCGACGGCCGCTGGCACCATCGCGGCCTTGACGGCATGGGCATCGGGGACGGGCTACTCCATCGGTGACCGGCGCACCAACGCCAACCGGACCTACGTCTGCATCACCGCGGGGACGTCGGCCGGCTCTGGCGGCCCGACCACCACCGCGAGCGACATCACCGACAACACCGTCCACTGGCAATACATGGGCGACGGGACGGGCGCGGTCGACGTCGCATTCAAGGCCGCGCAGGCCGGTCCCGTGGGCGCGCTGGCGGGCGTACTGACGAGCATTGTCACGCCCGTGTCGGGGTGGTCGGGGGCGATCAACCTCCACGATGCGGCCGCGGGCGCGCTGGCCGAGACTGACCCGGCGCTGCGCGCGCGCCGCGAGGCGGAGCTCGCCGGCCAGGGCGGCTCGACCGCCGACGCCATCCGCGCGGCCATCCTCAAGGTCAACGAGGGCTCGACCGACCCCAACCACCAGCCCCCGACGTCCTGCACGGTCTTCTACAACGACACCGACGCGGCCGACGCCAACGGCGTGCCTCCCCACTCGGTCGAGATCTTGGTGCAGAACGGCACCGACCAGGACGTCACGCAGGCGGTGTGGAACGCGGTCGGCGCGGGCACAGGCACCTACGGCAACACGTCGGGCGTGGCGACAGACTCGCAGGGCAACTCGCAGCCCGTGTCCTGGTCGCGACCGGTGGCGGTGCCCATCTACGTGACGGCGACGGTCAACTACGACTCGACGCAGTGGTCGAGCTCAGCGCTGGTCGTCCAGGCGGCGTTGTCGGCGCTGCTCACCTACGGTGATGCCATCGCGATCGGCGTCGACGTCCGCTCGTCCATCCTGTCGGGCGCCATCCTCTTCCAGCCCTCGGCCACCGACACGGCCGGCAACGCCGTGGTCCCGGCCCCGGCCGGCTCGGTCGCGGCGCCTGGGCTGCTCGAGGTGTCGACGATGCTTATCGGCACAGCGCCCAGTCCGGTCAGCTCGGCGTCGATCCCCATCTCCACCAGGCAGCTCGCGACTTTCGATAGCTCGCGGTGCATCATCACCGCCGTCGCGGAGACGCCGTAGCGTGGCGCTCACGATCGACTACGTCTCGGACTGGCAGTCGCGGCTGCGCGCCCGCATCTATTGGCAATTTAAAGGTAAGCCTAAAATTCAGGCTTGGGTTGATATGGTGGCGAAGCAATTCGCCGACCTCGAGGACGCGTTCCAGTCGCTCCTGACGCTGCCGTCGATCGACGACTCGGCCGGCGCGCAGCTCGATCTCCTCGGGCGCCTGCTCGGCCAGGCGCGCGGGGGCGTCGACGACGCCACCTACCGGCTCTACCTGCGCGCGGCGATCGTGGCCGAGAAGTCGGGCGGTCGCGGCGAGGACATTTACCGCACCTTCGCGGCGCTCTTCCCGGGCTCGCCGTTGCTGTTGGTCTCGGGCGGGGTCAAGAGCTTCTACCTCCGCGTCGGCCAAGTGCTCACGCGCGCGCAGGCGCTGGTCGGCCAGCAGTTCCTGCTCCGCGCCAAGGAGGCCGGCGCGCGCGCCAACCTCATCTGGCAGGAATCACCGACCGCCGCGCTGTTCACGCTTGACTCGGGACCCGGCTTGGACTCCGGGGTATTCACCGGCGCGCTGCCGGTGTAGTCTGGACGCATGACGGCACGTCCGACCGGGTACGCCACGTGGGCCGCGAGCGGGGCGACCAATCTCGCGCAGCCGGACGGCGCGCATCAAAACGTCGGCTGGGGCGTCGGCGAGGCGCCGCCGAGCTCATATTTCAACTACCTGCAGCAGCAGTACGACCAGTGGATCCGCTACCTCGACGCACAGCGCGGGGGCGCCATCTTCGGCGACGGCAGCGACGGCGCCGTGGTCTTCGACGGCGTGGCTACCGGCGCCTCGATGGGCCTGGGCGCGTTGGCGACTGGACCAAGCGGCGGCGCATACCGCCTCGTGCGAGACCTCTTTGCGACCACCGTCGGCGTGGCCACGGGGATCGAGCTGCAGACGGCCGGATTTCGCGTTTTTGCGACCGATCAGTTTACGGCCACTGGTCTGGCGCGCGTCACCTCCAACGGCATGACTGGTGCGACCGGCAACGGAGCATCCGGCGGTCTCGGCGGCCTGCCTGCTCCGGCGGGGACCGTCGGTGGCGGCGCTACAGGCGGGCGCGGCAGTAACATCGGTGGAACCCCAGCTACCGGCGGTACGGCGACGGGATACGGTGGGGCGGGCGGCGGTGGTGGCAGCGAGACCAATGGTGGCGTGGTCACGGCCCCGCCGGCGAACGCGGGATCGCCGCGCGGACCTATCGGCGGTCAATTTTTCGGCTCGATCGCAGGGGCCGGCCTCGCGGCGCCGTATTGGTACCAGGCCGGCGGCGGCGGAGGAGGCGGCGACGCGGGCGCCAGCACGGGCGTGGGCGGCGGCGGTGGAGGCGGCGGCGGTGTGCTCGCGATTTCGGCGCGCAACCTGTATTGTGCGACGTCGATCAACCTGCAGACGCGCGGCGGCGCCGGCGGCGCGGGAAGCGCGCTCGGGCCGAACTCGGGCGGTGGAGGAGGCGGCGGCGGCCTCGTACTATTGGCCTACGGGGCAAAGTCGGCGGGTGCATCGTTTCCGGCGGTTGAATGCTGCCCGGGGGGCATCGGTGGCGCCGGCATCACCGCGACCGGAAAAACGGGCGCCGTGGGCACCGTGATTGAATTAGCTATTCGTTAGAATGTACAGCGAAATACTCGGCCGCGTCGGCCTCCCGTAGACCTTCGGCAGCCAGCGGGTGGTTGACGTACCGGTACATGACCGCGTACTGATCGTCGACGTGCCAGAGGCCGAGCGCATGACCAAGTTCATGCGCGAGTGCCACTTCCTGCTCTCCCGGGAGCAACGCCGCCAGCGCCTCGCGCTGCACCTCGATGCAGGGGCCATCCGCGCAGGCGCCCACTCCCTCGGCGCCAACGCTGCTTGGCGCGTGATCCCAGGCCGCCGCCGAGACCAGACGCAGCGGTAGTCCGTCCCCCGACAGACGCACTTCGACGTCGGCACCGACGGTACTCCAGAGCGAGGCGGCGGCGCGTACGCGCTGTATAAGCGCCGGGTCAGTTTGGACGGCGGCGTCCGGGATGATCGTGATATGAGTCGGTGACGTCATCGCCCCTTCGCCGCATCCGGCCGCCAGCGCGAGCAGGAGCACGAGCTGCTTGACGTTGACATTGTCCATGCGCGTAATCTAGCATCGCCCTCCAATTTGTCAACAAAAATCTTCTTAAAATCGACCGGGCCGTCGGTGCTAGAATCGGGACCATGCGCAAGTACTTGACCGCCGTCGTCATGATCGCAGTCGCCGTATTAGGCGCCGGCTTGGCGCTCCGCGAGCGCTCCGCCGCCGCGACCGCCACCGCCGATAACAGCGCCATTTCCGTCGGGGCTGGCGTCCGCTACATCTGCCAGACGTCCGCGCCCGCGCCGGTCGGGCGCGCGCGCACGTGGGTGCGCTGCTCGGACGGGCACCAGATGTTCACGGGCGCCAACAACGTCGACATCGACTTGCAGGCGGGCGCGGGCGGCGCGGTCTCCTGCTTGACCTCGACGGGGGCCGCGGGCACGGGGTGCGCGATCTACGGCGCTGCGGCGCGCGTCCGCGCCGTGGGCGCCACGACCGACCAGTACAGCCCCACGCTGGGAACGAGCTTCCAGCAGCTCAACGGCCGCACCTTCCCGGTGCCCAGCGATGTCTCGCGGGTGCGGGTGCGGATCAACAACGGCATTTGGAACACCGCCTCGCAGAATACGGGGGCGGCCACCATCAACGTGGGCGTCTGCCCGAGCAACGGCTCCTACGCCTGCGCCGGCGGGGCGTTCTCGGGGACGACGACGGGGCTCTCGCTGCCCGGCGCGGACATCGACGTCGTCGCCCCGTCGACCTCGACCTGGTACACCGTCTCGCAGGGCACCGACAAGAACGTGCTCGTGATCTTCGGCATGGACACCGCCAGCAACGGCTCCTTCAAGGAGTCGTTCGGCGGTTTCTCCGTGTGGGGGAAGTACCTCAGCGGAACGGCGACGCTCAACGCCAGCCCGACGTGGACGGGCACCGATCCCACCCCCGAGCTCTGGGTCTCGCTCGAGTACGAGACCTCCAAGCGGCGCATCGTGGTCATCGGCGACAGTATTTCGAAGGGCAACAGCTCGAGCACGCCGCCGGGCTTCGACGCGGCGTGGCCGAACGTCGTCGCGCGCGACAAGGACTACGGGGTCACGGTGATCGGCATCGCGGGCGCCAGCTTCTCCACCTATCTGACCTACAACAGCGGCCCCAACATCTACACGCAGCCCATTTTCACGGGGGCGGACTGCATCGTCGCCCTCGGCACGAATGATTTTTCCAGCGGCGTCGATACGCTGAAGGCCGGCGCGTCGCAGTTCATCCCCTACCTGCGCGGCGCGGGCTGCAAGGCCGTCTACCTCCTGAACGTGGCACCGTGCAACGTCTCGGGCGTGTCCACCGACCGGGTCTACTGGAATACCTACCTCGCGAGCACGGACGTTCCGCCGTTCGGCGTTACTAAGGTGATCGACATCGACTCCGCCCTCGACCCCACGCACGCCAATACCTTGTCGTCCACGGCGTGCGGGGGCGGCACGTGCGACTCCGGGGATGCGTGCCATCCCAGCACCGCCGGGCAACTCAAGATCGCGCAGACCGTCGAGGCGGCCATCTAGGCGCCGTAGTCAAGAGCGAATAGTGTAGAATCGGCCGCATGGCCGCACGAGTCACAGCGCTCACCGTCAACGTCGGGACCGCGCAAGAGCTCGAGGTAGCCCAGGGCGAGGACCGCGACTTCCAGCTCCTGTTCAAGGACGGCGGCGTCGCGGTCGATATGACCGGCGCGCTCGCCGTCGTCCTGTCGGTGCGCGACGCGCAGGGCGTCCTCCTTTTCGCCCGCATGTACACGGGCTTCGTCGGCGGTGACCCGACGAGCGGCAACGTCATCTTCTCCGTCCGCTCGACGGACACGATCGAGAAGTCCGCCGGGCCGTATACGGCCGACGTCGTCCTCACCCGCTCGGACAGCTCGCGCGAGCAGCTCCTCGTCTCGTCCCCCTTCGTCGTCCTCACGTCCGAATCCCTATTCGCCGACGTCGTCACCACGCCGCCGGCCGTGCCGCTCGTCTTCGGCCTCAACTGGCTCGCCGGCTTCTGGTCGGGCGGGACGTCCGGCTACAACCTCAACGACGCGGTGCAGGCGTACGATCCGACGCTCGGCGCCACCGCCGTGTCGACCTTCCGCGCCACCGCGCAGGGCATCACCCACGCACCGATCAACGCCAGCCTGCTCCAGGTAGCGACGGGGTGGGCCTACGTTGGCCAGCACGGCGGCGCGGGCGCCACCGGGCCGACCGGTCCGCGCGGCGCGACGGGGCTGGGGACCACGGGCGTGACCGGGCCGACGGGCCCGGCCGGCGTCACCGGCGCGACGGGGCCTACCGGCCCGCGGGGCAACACGGGTCCGACGGGCGCCGCCGGCCCTACCGGTGTCACGGGTGCGACGGGGCCGACTGGCCCCGCCGGGGCCACCGGCGCCACGGGTCCGACCGGTGCGCGCGGCGCCACCGGGGTCACCGGCGCGACGGGTCCGACGGGTCCGGCCGGCGTCACGGGCGCGACGGGACCTACCGGCGCCCGAGGAGCGACGGGCCCGGCGGGGGCCACAGGCGTCACGGGCGCGACGGGACCCACCGGGCCGCAGGGCGGCGTGGGACCCAAGGGCAACACCGGGCCCGCCGGTCCCGCGGGGGCCACCGGCGCTACAGGTCCGACCGGACCGCAGGGTGCCGCGGGCGCGCGCGGCAACACGGGGCCTACCGGACCGGCCGGCGCCACGGGGGCCACCGGACCTACGGGACCCGCGGGCTCCGTGGGCGCGCGCGGCAACACCGGCCCGACCGGGCCGGCGGGGGCCACCGGCGCAACGGGCCCGACTGGGCCCCAGGGCGCCACGGGGCCCGCCACCATCAACTTCACTGGATCGCCGACGTCGTTCGTCGCGCCCGGCGGCATGATCGTCGCCTCGCCTACGTCGCTGTCTCTGGGCATCGCCGGCGACGGGCCGACCGGGCTCGCCACGCTCTTCGTCACGGCCCAGCGCATGCGCATGGCGCAGGTCGCCGGGGTGAGTTCGCTCGTCAACCCGGCCTGGCAGATCGTGGGCGCCTCGCACCGCCTCGCGCCGTCGGGCACCGAGATCTTCGACGTCAACATCGCGCTCAACGCCACGGTCGAAATCCTCGGCGGCACGGTCTCGCAGAACCGCTCGTTCATCCTGAGCCCGCGCACGATCGGCTTCGCCTCGGGCAGCTCGGGCACCGTGAACATGGCGGCCGCGCTCGCCATCAATGGCGCGCCTATCCCGGGCACCGGGGCGGCCTTTCTCGACTCGGCGGCGTTGTGGGTGCAGACGGGCATGGCCCGTCTCGACGACCGGCTCAAGATGGGCGCGTCGGGTACCAAGCAGCTCTGGGCGGGCTCGCTCTTCCCGGGCGCCGCCAACCAACCGCTGGCGATCGGCCCGACCAATACGGCCTGGCTCGGCCTCGGGCCCACCAGCGCCGCGCTCGGCTTCTTCGGCGTCTCGGGCTGCTTCCAGCCCTCGGGCGCCGGCGTCACGGGCGGCGCCACCGGCACCACCTTCTTCGACGCCCGCTCCAACGGTGGCACGGGTAGCCAGTACTACACGCACGCCGACCTCGTCCTCGTCTTCAAGCGTCTCGGCCTACTGGCCACGTAGCCCACAGCGCGAAAATTTTCGCCTTGCGCTGATTCTGCGCGCCGTGACACATTCGAGTCACGTGGCGCCGTTTCCAGATTTTCTCGACGAGAAAGAAGACTATGAGGGGGCGGACCTCACCAAGAACAAGGTCGTGCACGTCCGGCTGCTCCCCATTACGTGGGTGTGGGTGCGATACGAGGCGCGGCGCTGCAAGCTGCGGCCCTCCGAGTGGGTGCGCGAGGCCATCCTCAACTACGACGATGAGGCCGCCACCGATTTGATCATCAAGGACAAGGTGCTGCACGTGCGCGTGGACAGCGAGCAGTGGGCGCACCTGCAGAAGGCGGCCCGGGGGGCGGACCGGCGCGCCGCCGACGTCATCCGCCGGGCCATCAACCAGCGGCTGCTCGCCAGCGGCGACGACAAGGGGAAGAAATGAGCATCGAGCTCTCGATCGCGATCATCGCCAAGGACGAGGAGCAGAATCTGGACGCGGCCCTCGCCTCCGTCAAGGGGTGCGCCGACGAGATCATCGTCGTCGACACGGGCTCGACCGACAACACGACGGCGGTGGCCGAGCGCCACGGCGCGCGCGTGGCGCTGTTCACGCCCGAGACCGACCCCGACGCGTTCTTCCGCGACGACGAGGCGACCTGCGCCGCCTTCGGCGTGCCGCCGCCGTATTCGGGCGAGGTCATGCTGGGGGACTTTGGCGCCGCCCGGCGCAAGTCCTTCTCGCTGGCGCGCGGCGAGTTCGTCTACTGGATGGACTCGGACGACGTGGTCGAGGGGGCGCCGAACCTGCGCGGCATCGTGCAGCAGATGCGCGCGGCCAACCTGGACCTCGGCTTCCTCGCCTACGACTACGCGCGCGACGCCCAGGAGCGGACCTTCTACCGGCAATGGCGCGAACGCGTCGTGCGCGCCGGCGCCGCCGTGTGGGTCAACCCCGTGCACGAGGTGCTCATGCCGACGCGCCCGGTGCAGTCGGCGCGCTTCGAGGGTGTGCTCAACGTCCACCGGCGCAAGGTCGACCGCAAGTCGGTGCCCAACCGCAACTACAAGATCCTTCTCCGCCAGCTCGCGCGCGACCGGGCGACCGGCGCCGTGGTCGACCCGCGCACGCTCTTCTATCTCGGGCAGGAGGCGCGCTGGATCGAGCCGCACAGGTCGCGTGAGTTCTACGAGGACTACCTCAAGCGATCAGGCTGGTGCGAGGAGCGCGCGGCGGCGCACGTGGCGCTCGGCTCGATGTACGAGTTCGGCCAATTCGGCGGAACCCCCGAGGAGTCCTACGCCAAGGCCGATATGCACTTCGCCGCGGCGGCGGCGGAGATGGCCGACAACCCCGACGGGTTCTTCGGGCTGGCGCGCATCGCGTACCTGCGCGGACGTTACGCCGACTGCGTCTCGTACACCGAGCGGGCGCAGAAGATCGGCAACACCGAGTCCATGCTTGGCGCCAACCCGCTCGACCGCACCTACCGCCCGCACGTCTACCTCAACCACGCCCTGGCTAAGCTCGGCCGAACCGAGGAGGCGATCGCGAGCTGCGAGGCCGCGCTCAAGGTGTGCCCCGAGGACCCGGGCGTCCCCGGCGGCGCGCCGGGCATGATCAAGCACAACCTCGCCGTCTACCAGGCCGAGCTCGCCGCGCGCCGCGCGCCGGCTGCGCCCGCGCCCCAGAAGGCCATGGTCGAGTTCACCAAGTTCGAGGACCTCGACGCGCCGCCCGTGCAGCAGAACCCCGACGCCTATGTGATTTACGCCATGCAGCTCTGGAAGCAGTGCGCGGCGTGCGGCGACGAGGCGGGCGCGCGCGGGGCGGTGGCGGCGGCGCGCTGGACGGGCGACGCGGTGGTCGAGCGCATGCGCGCGGCGACGGAGCGGCGATGGCCGGCGCGCAATTCCCACATGGGCCCGACGCTCGATAGCTTCCTATGTGAAGAAGGAATCAAGGACGATGTCGACAAGCTAACGAAGATGAAGCTCGATGAAGTGAAGCTCTACGAGGCACGTGAAATCGTTCGGCAGTACAAAACCAACGATAGGCAGCGCGTCGCCTTCTGGGTCGGCCCCTCGGTCGAGCCCTGGGATCCGAACACGCCGAACACGCGCGGCATCGGCGGCAGTGAGACGGCGTGCGTCGAGCTGGCGCGCGAATTGGCCGCGCTCGGGCATGAGGTGACGGTCTACGGCGATTTACCGAATGGTGCGGCGCACCCGGTCGGGTACTCGATCGGCTTCAATGGCGTGCACTATGTCCATTGGCAGAACGCCCGCGCGCCCATCGAGTGCGACGTCTTCATCTCCTCGCGCCAGGCTGCCATCATGGAGCGCCCCGACGACGTGCGCGCGAGGGTCAAGCTTCTTTGGGTGCACGACGTCAACGTCGGCCCCGACTCGCCGCAGATGCAGCGCTGGCTCCTCCGCTTCGACCGCGTCCTGTGCCTGAGCGAGTGGCACCGCGGGTACTTCCTATCGTGCTACCCCGGCCTCGACCCGGCCAAGGTGCTCGTCACGCGCAACGGGATCGATCCTGCGCGCTTTCGAGTGAAGGGCTTCTCCGATGATGAAGGATTGCTGTTCAAGCAGAACCATCTCGTCTTCTCGTCGTCGCCCAACCGTGGCCTCGACACGCTCGTGCTCAACTTCCCGCACATCAAGGCGCGCGTGCCCGACGCGGAGCTACACGTGATGTATGGGTTCGACACGTGGGAGGCGTTCGCGCGAGCGCGCGGCGACCAAGGCGAGCTCGAGCAAATTCGGCAGTTCAAACAATTCCTGAGCGACCGCGCGCATCCGGGCAGTGGCATTCATCTACACGGACGAGTCTCGCAGCAGGTGCTCGCGGAAGCGCTCATGCGCGCCAAGATTCGACCGCACTGGACGCAGTTCACCGAGACGTCCTGCATCTCCATGATGGAAGCGATGGCGGCCGGCTGCGTGCCCATCGTCTCGCGCGTCGCCGCTCTCCCCGAGACGGTGAAGCACGGCGTGTTCGTGGATACGCCGCAGCAATTCGTCGACGAGTGCGTGCGCCTCTTGACCGACGAAAACTACCGTCGCCCGATCGCGGAAGCGGGCCGGCAATACGCGCTCGCCAACTTGTCATGGAAGTCTCTGGCGGCGGAGTGGTCGGAGATGTTCAAGCGAGTCGATGGCGAGCTGGCGATGGACCCGCTGCCAAAGTACATGGAAGTTGGAAAGTGAGACCGACAGTAGACGAACGCTTCGACGCTAAATGGATACCAGAACCAAATACTGGGTGCTTTCTTTGGTTCGCTGCGCGCGACAAGGATGGTTACGGTATTTTCTGGGATGGCGAGAAGGACGCAAAAGCGCATCGTCATGCTTTAGAGAAAACAGGGGTTCATATTCCTGCGAATAAGCTGGTTTGTCATCGATGCGACACGCCTGAATGCGTCAACCCGGAGCATCTGTGGATCGGCACGGCAGGAGACAATAACCAAGATGCGGCGCGTAAAGGCCGTTCCGCGAGTGGAAATCGAAACGCTTCACGCGCGCGACCAGAAACGCGCCCGCGTGGCACTTCGCACTATATGGCCAAGCTCTCCGCGAATGATGTCTTAGAGATTCGTAGACGTTTCGATGCGGGTGAAGCGCATAACTCAATAGCTCGTGACTTCGGCATCGGACGCAATAACGTCAGCGAAATCGGTCGCCGTAAGACCTGGAGGCATCTATGAGAATCCTCATCACCGGCGGCCTCGGCTGCATCGGCTCGCAGATCGCGCGCTCGTATCTCGACGAGAGGCACGAGGTCGTTCTCATTGACTCGTGCGAGGAAGCGCGCAACGAATGGATTTATCAAAAATTCATAAATTACGCCGATCAAACTACCGTGTATGTCGGACGCATGGAGCATCGGGATACGGAATCGTGGATACATCAGATATTGCCTTCATGCGACGCTGTCATCCACGCCGCCGCGTCCACCGGCATCCCGCACTCGGCCTTGCACCCGGACGACGACTGGGCCTCGAACGTCGACGCCACCAAGGTGCTGCTCGACGCGCTCCGCGAGCGCCCCGTGCCGACGGTGGTGCTCTCTAGCGTGAAGCCTTATCGCACGACTTTCGGAGGCCCGGTCTGCGAATCTATCGACGGAGGGGGCATTCGTTTGCGCATGAACGCGTCGCAAGCGGACGAGATGCAAGCCCACGGCGGCCTCCGCGAGGACGACCCACTCGAGCCCGACGAGCCCTACGCCGCGTCGAAGGCGGCGCAGTCCATGCTCGCGATGGCCTGGGCGCGGTCGTACGACTTGCCCATCGTCACGCTGCGCTGCTCCAACCTCTACGGCCCGGCGCCGTGCCACGGCCCGCGCCATGGCTGGCTGACGTGGTTCTGCATCGCCGCCGCCATCGGCCGACCCATCGAAGTGCAGGGCGGTGGCGCGCAGGCGCGCGACATGCTTTTCGGCTCGGACGTCGCCGCGGCGTGCCGGGTGGCGCTCGCCAACGCGCCTGCGCTCGCCGGCAAGGTCTTCAACATTGGCGGCGGGCGCGCGAACGTGACTAGCGTGCGGCGCATGGCCACCAAGATCCAGGGCATGACTGGGTGCGAGGTGGTCGAGGGTCCCGGGCGCAGGCACGAGGATCAGCTCGTCTTCGTCGACCACTCGCGCTTCACGGAGGCGACGGGGTGGCGGCCGCTGGTCGACGTCGAGGAGGGTTCCGACCGCGTGCTTGCCTGGGCGGAGGAGAACGCGGATGAGCTCAAGAAGGTCTACGAGGGGGTCAAGTAGATGCGTGTTCTCGCGCTCTCGTATAACGCCCGTGGCGAGATGCTGAGGCGCTCGGGCGACAAGCTCATCGTGGTCCGTCTCGACAATGGCAAAACGGTCTATGAATCCGTCGCGCGATGTATCCCACAAGACGACGAGGCCAAGAAATTTCTAGCGGAGGGGAAATGAGAAAGATCGGAATCGTGGGCGTCGGCTTCGTCGGCGGCGCCGTTTCGCGCTATTTCAAGGGGGACTCGCGCTTCGCCGTCGTCGAGCACGACCCGGCCAAGGGGCTCGACGGCGACCTGTCGGACGTCGACGTCGCATTCGTCTGCGTCCCGACGCCGTTCGGGCCGAGCGGCTTCGACGACTCCTACGTGCGCGCGGCGGTGGCGGCCATCCCTGGCTCCAAGGTGGTCGCGGTCAAGTCCACCGTGCTGCCCGGCACGACCGACCGGCTGCAGGCCGACAACCCGCGCCACAAGGTGCTCTTCAACCCCGAGTTTCTGCGCGAGCGCTGCGCCTACGAGGACTTCATCAAGCCCGACCGGCAGGTCGTGGGCTGCGGCGCCGACCAGGCCAACATCGCCAACGAGCTGCTCGACATCCTGCCGCCGGCGCCGTTCGCCACCATCGCCACGCGCAAGCAGGCGGAGCTGGTCAAGTACTTCTCCAACTGCTACCTGTCCATGCGCGTCACCTTCGCCAACCAGATCTACGACATCTGCGACAAGCTCGGCGTGTCGTACGAGGAGGTCAAGCGCATGGCGGAAGCGGACCCGCGCGTCGGCGGGGGCTACCTGGAGGTCGCCACCGACGGCTACCGCGGCTACGGTGGGACATGCTTCCCCAAGGATATGCGCGCGCTCATCCAGCTCGGCCGCGCGCTGGGCGCGCCGCAGCGCGTGCTCGAGGCGTGCGAGGACGTGAACAACGACTTGCTACGCGCGGGCGGACGCGCGGAGTGGCTGCCGCCGAAGGAGAAGTAAATGCGTCGCATCACGATCGCCGGCGAGAAGTGGTGGTGGGCCGTTCGTAAAGAGCCCGATTATTCGGAATACACGCCCTGTAATTTGCGCACTATGACGCTCCAGGGGCCCGACGGATATCGTCGATCGTTTACGCTCGATTATGATACGTCGCCTGTGACGCCCTCAAAGGTGGCGAATATCATCCGCGAGAAGAAAGCGACTTGGCCATGCGTTTGAATCTCGCCTCGGGCACCGACATTCGCGACGGCTGGGTCAACCTCGACGTCGTCGAGAAGTGGCCGCTGGCGCGGCGCGGCTGCGATGTCGTCTGGGACGCGCGCTCGCAGGCCATCCCGTTTCCCGACGGCAGCGCCAACGAGATCTACGCGGGCTACCTCCTGCTCCATCTCGCGCCGCACCACCACGGCCGCGTGCTCGACGACATCCGCCGCGTGCTGCGCGTCGGCGGTCGGCTGGTCGTGGGCGAGGTGGACATGCGCGAGGTAATGCGCCGGTGGTTGGCCGACCCGCGCGACGCGCGGCTGGCGGAGCTGGTCTGGGGCGAGCAGGGCGCGTTGCCACCGCGCAACTGTCTCATCTGCCAGGCGTCCGAAGCGCGGATGCGGCATGAAGGCAAAATGGGCTATGTCATGTGCGGCGAATGCCTGGCGCACGAGGAGCAGGCGCGCCTTGCCGACTTCGACAAGCATTGCCACGGCTACACCGAGGAGACGCTGCGCGAGGCGTTGGCGGCGCACGGCTTCCCGTTGGCGCGGCGGATCAACGTCCACGGGCCGGCCGTTTGGTACGAGCTCACCCTCGAGGCTTTCAAATAAATGGGTCGACATAAATCGAAAAATCCGAAGGAAACGCACATCGGCATTCGTGTCGATAAGGCGCTGGACGCGGCCATCACGGCCGAAGGGAAGCGAATCGAGCGCGAGTTAGGACTCACGCTCAAGAAGTCGGACATCGTGCGGATGCTGATTCAGCGCACATTGGGAGCTAAGCGATGAGTCCGTTTCTCAGCGTGATTGTGCCGACCTACCGCGCCGGCGGAATCGACGTACTGCTCGACGCGCTCGCCGCGCAGAGCTACACCGACTTCGAGCTGGTGCTCGTCGACATGCTCAAGCGCCACCGCGCCGAGAAGGTGGCCGCGGAGGCGCGCGACCGGTTCCTGCGCGTCGTCCACGTCGAGCCCAAGCCCTCGCCGTTTCCGATCGCCAGCTACTGCGCCTGCGCCAACGTGGGGCTCGCGGCGGCGTCGGGCGAGGTGGCGCTCTTCCTGGCCGACTACTCGCGGCCGACGCCGGGCGCGCTGGCGGCGCACGCCGCCTTCCATCGCGCGGACAAGACGGCCGGGCGCGCCGGGCTCATGATGCCGCACCGGTACGTGGCGCTCGAGCTGGAGCCGCGCTTCAATCTGCGCTACGCAGCCTCGGATTGGGAGCGATACGCGCGTGATATCGAGCGCGGATATCTCGACCCGTGGATGATCTCGATCGGCCAGCCCTCCGAGCGCGCCGACGCGGGGCACGAGGTCGACGGCGGCGGGCGCGCGACGGCGGACGCCGACCCCAAGCTGCGCATGGCGGCCGGGCCGATCGACGCCAACTTCTTCCACGCCAAGTGCGAGTCGGTCCGGCTCGAGCGTTGCCTGGAGGTCAACGGCTTCGACGAGGACCTCGACGGCGGCCACGGCTACCAGGACTCCGACTTCGCGGCGCGGCTGTCGCTCAAGGCCGGCGTGCAGTGGACGCTCGACCCGTCGCTCGCGTGCGAGATCGCCAACCCGCGCGGCGTGTTCCCGATGCTGCGCCGGCTGCGCGACGTGCGCGAGAACGAGGCGATCTGGCGGAGCAAGGCCGCCGCGGGCTACCCGCCGACCAACCCGCGGTGGAGCCTGCGCGAGCGCCGTGCTATTTTCCTGTCCCAGGGTTCCGGCGTCGTCGAGGGTCCACCCCCGACCTCCCCGCCGGCGGCGCCGGAGCCCCCTTTGACCTTCAGCATCAAGATGCGCGTCAATATGTCGCCGGAAGTCGTGGATGACCTCCGCGAGCGCGCCGCGAAGCGAGGAACGACACTGGACGAGGTCATGAAGACGGCCGGGGTTCCGCCACGCAGACTGCGCGTGGCGATGGTCTACGGCGAGTTCTCGACGGCCATCCACGGCCCCTTCGACTTCGCCAAGCTGGGCGACGCGGCGCTCACGGGCAGCGAGGGCTCGTTCTTCAACCTCGCCCGGTCGCTGGCCGAGCGCGGCCACGAGGTGGTCGTGTTCGCCCCGGCCGCCGCCGCGCACCACCACGAGTCGGGCGCGCACATGCTGCCCATCAAGGCGATCCGCGGGCTGCCCTCCGTCCCCGGGCTCGACGCGGTGGTGGCGTGGAACGAGCCCGACTACCTGGCCCACGCGCCCAAGGGCGTCCTACGCGTCGTCAACCAGCAGCTCAACGACTGGGGATACTGCAAGCCTGATTGGGGGAAGCTCGTCGACCACTTCGTTTTCCCGTCAAAATCATCGCAGGGAAATCACGAACAGTATATCGGTGACAGTCTTCGGCATCCGAAGTACGCCAGCGTCATCCCCAACAGCGTCGACCTCGACCTCTTCGAGCGCCACGCCGTCGAGCGCGTCCCGCACCGCGTCGTCTACTGCTCCTCGCCCGACCGCGGGCTGCACCACCTCCTGGCGATGTGGCCGGCGGTGCGCACGCGGGTGCCCGACGCCGAGCTCAAGATCTTCTACCGCATCGAGCCATGGCTGCAAGCCAACCTGCTCAATCCTAACGAGATCGGCCAGCGGGCGCGCTTCGTCGAGGAAGCGCTGCGGCGGCTCGGCCCGGCCCGGGGCGTCGAGGTCGTTGGCCCCGTGCCCAACCGCGAGATGGCGCGCCAGCTCCGCATGGCCTCCGTCCTGGCCTACCCGTGCGACCCGGTGCGCTACACGGAGGGCTTCGGCTGCTCGGTCCTCGACGCGTGCGCGGCGGGCTGCCTGCCGATCATCTCCGATGCCGACGCGCTGGCGGAGGTGCACGAAAGCGGAAGTGAAGTGATTGCGGGCAGACCAGGTGATCACATGCAAATCTGGATCGACACCATCACCAAGCATTTAGGGTACATCCCGCCGGAACATCCGAAGGGCGCGCCGTATTACACCGATCGAGGAGATATCATGTGCGTGGCGTCGGTGCACGCCCAGACCCACAGCCGCCAGAAGGTGGCGGAGATGTGGGAGCGCCTCCTGTCGCGAACGTAGTAGAATCGCCCCATGGCGATCGTCCTGCCTCGTCTGACGGGTGTTCTCGAGGACGGGACGGGCTCGCTCGCGCAGTCCACCCAGCAGCGCGCGTTCCAGCGCGCCGCGTCCGGCACCATCTCCATCACCTGCTTCCGCGCCAGCGGCGCGCGCTTCAACCTCACCGGCGGCGCGCTCGTCTGGACGGTGGCGGACGGCAAGGGCGTCGAGATCTTCGCCCGCGCCGCCGACTTCGACGACGCCGCCAGCGGCGAGGCTACCTTCACCTTCGTCACCGAGGACACCGACCAGGCCGGCGGCGTCTCCAACTCCAACATCATCGGCCAGCACGACGTCGCCTTCGTCGACAACGCGGGCACCTACGGCGTCCCGGGGGCGATCTACCAGCTCGTCCCGCCGTCGATCCTGTACCTGTCCGATCTGCTCCTGCCCATCCCGCCCGTGGTCACGCCGCTGCCGCCGCAACTCCCCTTCTCCCAGGGCGCCACCGGCGCGCCGGGGCCAACGGGGCCCGCGGGTGTGACCGGCCCGGCCGGCCCTACGGGCGCCGCGGGCCCACAGGGCGCGACCGGCCCCGCCAACGGACCGCAGGGGCCGACCGGACCGCAGGGCGCTACAGGCCCGACAGGGCCGGCGGGTACCAATGGAACCACCGGCGCGACGGGACCGACGGGGCCGCAGGGTCCTACAGGCGCCGCCGGTCCCACCGGCGTCACGGGCGCGACCGGCCCGACCGGCCCCGCAGGCGCCAACGGTGCGCAAGGCGCCACCGGCCCGACTGGCCCGCAGGGTCCAACCGGGACGCCCGGACCGACCGGCGTCACGGGGGCGACAGGTCCAACCGGCCCCGCCGGCGCACAAGGAGTGACAGGACCCGCGGGGCCGCAGGGCGCAACGGGCCCAACAGGGCCGCAAGGGCCGACAGGACCGCTTGGCGGCGGACCTCAGGGCGTTACCGGCGCAACGGGGCCGACAGGACCGCAGGGAGCCCAAGGCGTCACGGGCGCGACGGGCCCGACGGGTCCCCAGGGAACGCAAGGCGTCCAGGGCGTCACCGGGGCGACGGGGCCGACCGGCCCGGCCGGCAGCACGGGCCCGGCGGGGCCGAACAGCCCGGCCTCCGACAGCACAGTCGCGCTCGGAACCACCAATCTGCGCTGGCTCGGCTTATACAATGCGGGCCCGCTCGGCGGCGGCTGGACGCAGGTGGCCATGGGCGCCGCCAGCGGCTGGACCGCCAGCGCGCGCAGCTACGGCGTGGGCGTCACGGGCGCCTCGGGCGACCGCATCGTCCAGCTCCCCGCGGCGGCGCAGTTCTACGCCGGCCAGGAGCTACGCGTGCGCGACGTCGGCGGTGGCGGCAACGTCCTCGCCGTCAAGTCGGCCGGCGCCGACCGCATCAACGGCGCCACCGGGGTCACGTCTACCGCGGCCTACGCGCAGTGGCTGCTCGTCTCCGACGGCGCCTCCAACTGGTACGCGTCGCTCGGCCCGACGGGGCCGACCGGCCCGCAGGGGGCCACGGGCGCGACGGGTCCCACGGGCCCGGCGGGGACGACCGGCGCCACCGGCCCGACCGGACCCCAGGGCGCGCAGGGCGTCACGGGTGCGACCGGCCCGACGGGTCCGCAGGGGAGCCAGGGTGCGCAGGGCGTCACGGGGGCGACGGGCCCTACCGGCCCGGCTGGTGTGCAGGGGGTCACAGGCGCCACGGGTCCGACGGGGCCGCAGGGAGCCACGGGCCCGATCGGCCCGCAGGGCGCGACGGGGCCGGCGGGCGGCGGTGGCGGAGGCACGCCGACCACGCTCCAGGGCGCGTACAACGCCGGGCCCTCGGGGCCGCAGGCGATCGCGCTCGGGCCGTCGAGCGCGGGCCTGTACGGCGTGCTCATCCAGGACATGACCGGCGGGACGACGGGGCCGATCTTCGGCGTCGGCGGCCCGAGCGGCACGACCGGCTACCTGGTGGTGTACCCGACCGGCGCCTTCGCACAGGGTCTCGTGGTCGGCACTGGCAACAACTACGGTCAGTTCAACGCGGTGCCCGGCAGCAACACGGGGTACCCGAGGATCCTGCTCGCCACCGACAACATCTCGGCGGTCACCATGCTCGAGCTCGTCAACTCGCTCTACGCGACGACGAGCCAGTTCGCGCAGGCCGGCAACCTGGCGCTCTTCTCGGCCGGAGACATCTTTCAGATCTACACGCAGAACGGCGGCGTAGCGCTCCTCGACCTTCGAACGCTGACCGCCTCCTTCAACGGCGCGGTGCAGCCGGGCGCGGACGCGGGCGCCGCGCTGGGCGCAACTCTTCGGCGATGGAACGGCCTCTACAACGTGGGGCCCTTATCCGCCGCGCTGTCCGTCAAGGCCTCGCCGACGGGGACGCCGTACGTCCTGGCATCCACCGACCACTTCATCGGGTTGACCGGGGCGTCGGGCACGAGGAGCGCGTTCCTGCCCGCGGCCAGCAGCGTTCCCGCCGGTCAATTCATCCGCGTGCAGGACGTGGCCGCCAACCCCAACGGCTTCCTGCTGGCGACCGCGACGGGGGCGACGGCCGACCGCATCAACGGCGCCACGGGGCTCACGCTGGCGGCGCGCTACGGCGGGATGATGGTCGTCTCCGACGGCGCCACCAACTGGTACGCCGCCGACATGGCGGGCTCGCTCCAGGACGCCTACGCCAACGGGGCGAGCGGGCCCGCTGTCATCGCGATCGGTCCGACGGGCTGGTACGGCGTTCTCATCCAGGATATGGGCAGCGGCGTAGCCACCGGACCGATCTTCGCCGTGCAGAATGCGCTCGGCACCACCAACTATCTGCGCGTGCAGGCCACCGGCGTTGACACCGTCGGGTATTTCAAGGGCAAGCGCCTCGACTTGAGCGTCGGCAAGGCGATCGGAACCAACAGCTTCACCGGCGCGCGGTTCGGCAACAGCGCCGGGAGCATCACGGGGTATACGGGGACCGACTCGGCCGGGCAATTCACGATCGTGGTCGGCGTGACCGGCTACACCATCAATCCCCAGATCACCATGTTCTACGCCGACGGGCCGCGCGCGACGCCCCGCTACATATCGAAGCTGCGCGCCTTCTCGCCCACCACCTTAGCGCCATATCTCGTCGACAACGAGACACCCACGTCCGTCACATGGACGCTGATAGGCAACGGGGCGCAGATGGGCGCGCCCACGGGCCTCGGCTTCTACACCATTGAGTACATGGGCCTGGGGTGAGGTGATTCTGCCTTGCGCAGTCGGCGCTGCGCGTGTTGAATTGTGACACATGCAAACGATCGCGCTGACTCGCGGACATGTAGCCTTAGTTGACGACGAGGACTACGAAAAACTCCAGAAATGGAAGTGGTTTGCGCAGCCGTCCTCAACATCCTGGTACGCCAAACGTGATGGGCGTACCAGGGGGAAGGCATCGTTTATATGCATCGTGTCATTTGTGAAGCGCCTCGAGGTGTCGAAGTCGATCATATCGATGGTAACGGTTTGAATAATTGCAAAACTAATTTACGATTAGCTTCTCGTCGAGAAAACGCTAGAAATACTCGAATATTTGTGCCCAAAAAATCGCGATTCAAGGGAGTTTCTTGGTTCACGCGCGATCAGTGTTGGCGTGCGTACATTTGCGATAAGTCAGTACAATTCGGAAAGTCGCCGCAGCGCCATCTCGGCTATTTCGATTCTGAATTAGAAGCCGCGCGAGCGTACGATATCGCTGCCGTCAAATCCTTCGGCGTTTTTGCGGCCGTCAATTTCCCGTCGGAGAAAGCATGAGTCTCAATGTAGTTTGCGTTCATGCCAAACACGGGTTTCGATTCGCCGAGGTGTCCGGTACGCCGGCCGATCACGCGAGTCATTGGTCCTTCGACGACGAGCAGGAGGTGCGCGACCGCTGGTGGCGCGCCCAGCCGGGCGAGACCGTGCTCGACGTCGGCGCCGCGTTCGGCAGCTACGCCCTGCCCGCGCTGGCGGCCGGCGCGCGCGTCGTGTGCTTCTCGCCGGCGGACTTCGACACGGAGCTGCTCCGACACAATCTCTCGCTCAACCCCGAGCTGGCGCGGCGCTGCCTCGTCGTGCGCGACGGGCTGCACGAGCGCGACGGCTGGTTCGACCCGGATCATTCGCACTTTACTGACGACGTCGGACCTCTTGGAATTCCGAGTCCGAAGGGCTACCAATGGCTCCGCGTGCGCTCGCTCGACTCATGGCTCGCCGAGCGGCCTGGCGTCGACCACGTCGACCTCGTCAAGATCGACGTCGAGGGCGCAGAGCTGGGCGTACTCCGGGGCGCCGCGGGCATGCTGCGCCGCTGGCGCCCGCGGCTGCTGGTCGAGCTGCACGAATTCCACGTGCCGGACATGGCCGCGCGGATCTGGGCGTTCCTGGAGAGCCTTGAGCTCGGCTACACCGTCGAGGGGCCGGTCAAGCACTGCGCGGTCTCCCACGCGTTCTACGAGGTGAAGCGGTGAAGCCTACCGTCTGCCTCATCACGCCGCCGTCGGTGTTCCTGCTCGACGAGCGCGTCTTCCCCAACCTGGGGATCCTCAAGATCGCCGCCGCGCTGGAGGCGCGCGGGTACCCAGTAGAGCATCTCGACCTCGACGGCGTCTCCAACTTCGAGCAGGCCGTCGAGGCGCACTTCGAGGCCTCGTCGGCCGAGTACGTGGGCATCACCTGCACCACGCCGCAGCTCCCCGCGGCGGTGCGGATCGCGCGCGCCATCCGCCACGTGCGCGGCGTCGCCGGGCCGCAGCTCATCGTCGGCGGCCCGCACCCGACCGTTACGCTGGCGGCGGTGAAGAAGGCCGGCGCTGGCGGCCGCGCGGGGCGCGCGCTCGAGCGGCTCAAGCAGGAGTTCGACGTCGTGGTGGCCGGCGACGGCGAGGAGTCGATCTTCTCGGCAATCGGCGCCTCCTACGGCAGCGTCATCGACGCCGACGACGCCAAGTCGCCGCTCTTCCTGCTCGGCAAACGGCTCGAGCAGGCGCCGTGGCCGGCGAGGCACCTGCTCGACCTCGACAGCTACCGCTATAAGATCGACGGAGTGCCCGCGTCCACGCTGGTCGCGCAGCTCGGCTGCCCATTCCGCTGCACGTTCTGCTCGGGGCGCTCGTCGCCGATGCTGCGCCGCGTGCGCTTCCGACCGACCGAGGACGTGCTGGCGGAGGTCGAGCACCTCCACGTGCGCTACGGCTTCCGGGGCTTCATGTTCTACGACGACGAGCTCAACGTGTCGAAGGGCATGATGGACCTGATGCGCGGCATGGCCGCGCTCGCCAAGAAGCACAATACTGAGTGGCGCCTGCGCGGCTTCGTCAAGGCCGAGCTGCTCACGCAGGAGCAGGCCGACGCCATGCACGAGGCCGGCTTCCGCTGGCTGCTCTGCGGCTTCGAGAGCGGCAGCGAACGCATCCTGGCCAACATCGAAAAGCAGGCCACCGTCGCCGATAATGATCGCGCCGTCGAGTACGCGCGCCGCGCCGGGCTCAAGGTCAAGGCCCTCATGTCGCTCGGCCACGCCGGCGAGTCGGCCGAGACGATCGCCGACACCGAGGCGTGGCTGCGACGCGTGCGCCCCGACGACTTCGACGCCACCGTGATCACACCCTACCCGGGCTCGCCGTACTACGACGAGTCGGTGCCGTCGGAGTTCGTCTGGAACGACCGCTCGCGGTTGGAAACTGCCAACAAGCTCCAGGCATGCTGGACGTACACGCACCCGAAGTCGGGCGATCGGTTGCACATGGTCGAGCTTGACTACGCCGAGACGGTTGACTTCTACAAGGGCGCGCCCGGCGAGTACCGCGCGTACACGTGGACCGACCATCTTTCGTCCGCGGACCTCGTGCGGATGCGCGATGAGCTGGAGACGCGCGTGCGCGCCGACCTCGGCATCCCCTACAACGCCGGCGCGCCCGGGATCCAGTTCGAGGCGTCGATGGGTCAGACGAAAAAACTCCCGCCGTCGATTTTGAGGTCGACGGCGGGAATGTTATGACGTCTTTTTTTCCTCCGCCTCGACCAGCTTTGCTATCGCTTCTCTAATTCGTTTGTCCGCCAATCCTCTAATTGGCTCTCCAGCTATCCATCGACGAACACTGCGATAGTCTACGCATGCGGCTTCAGCGATTTCTAATTCGCGTTCACGACTAATGATCCGCTTAGGAATTTTCTTCATCATCCCGCCTTTCTTCGCGCAAACCTAATGTTGCCTATCGTGTTCGTCAACCAAATTCTACTTTACCCGCGCGCGCCCTGCCGCTAGTCTCGTCTCCATGCGAACCGTCATCATGTACACGTGCCTCACGCTCTCGTCGGTCATTCTCATTCTCGTGGCCTGCGCCGCGCTGCTCGGCTGCGCGCCGGCGCCCGACGGCCGAGTCGCGCCGCTGGCGGTGCGCCCGCCGTCGCTGTGCGCGGACGGGGGCGGCTGCCCCGAGGGGCTCCTGTGCGCCGACGACGGCCACTGCGGCGAGCCGTGCGGGGTCAACTTCGCCTGCCCGCTCGGCTACTACTGCTCGGCGCGCTTCCCCGGCCACGACTGCCTGCCGCTGTGCCTGCGCTCCGACGCGGGGTGCCAGTGAAGGCTCGCCGACTCGCCCTCCTCACCGGCGGCGCCGGGTTCCTGGGCTCGCACCTCGTCGATCGGCTGCTCGCCGACGGGCGCGACGTCGCGGTCGTGGACGACTTCTCGACCGGGCGGCACGCCAATCTGGAGCACCTGCCCGTCGGCGCGATCAAGGTCCTGGAGCTCGACGTGCGCTCGCCCAACGCGGCCCGGCTCATGGCCTCGTTCGAGCCCGACGAGGTCTACCACCTGGCCTGCCCGGCCAGCCCGCCGGCGTACCAGCGCGACCCGCAGAAGACGATCGAGACCTGCTTCCTCGGCACGCGCGCCGCGCTCGACGCGGCCGAGCGCTCGCGGGCGCGCTTTCTCATGACTTCGACCTCGGAGATCTACGGCGACCCGCCGGCGAGCCAGCACCCGCAGCGCGAGGAGTACTGGGGCAACGTGAATCCTCGGGGATCTCGATCCATGTACGACGAGGGCAAGCGCGCCGCCGAGGCGCTATCGTGGTGCTACGAGCAGCGCGGCGTGCAGGTACAGGTGGCACGCATCTTCAACACCTACGGCCCGCGCATGGCCCCGGACGACGGCCGCGTCGTGAGCAACTTCGTGTGCCAGGCGCTCGCCGGCCAGCCGCTGACGGTCTACGGCGACGGGTCGCAGACGCGCTCGCTCTGCTACGTCGCCGACACGGTCGACGCGCTCGTGCGCCTGATGCAGATGCCGCACCCGATCGGCCCGGTCAACGTCGGCAATCCGGCCGAGGTGACCATGCTGGAGCTGGCGGAGGCCGTGGCGACGGCGATCGGGGCGGACCTCGCGGTCGACTACCTGCCCCTCCCCGCCGACGATCCCAAGCGCCGGCGGCCGGACATCGGTCGCGCGGGGCGGTTGCTGGGGTGGCGGCCGACGACGCCGCTGGCGGTGGGCTTGGCGAGGACGGTGGATTACTTCAGAGAGGCGACGCGGAGGGGCTAGCGGAAGGGATGGGGGACTTGCGCGGCTAGTGTTGCGGGATTGAACCACTCGCAACGTTTTTCGGCCTCGCGCGTGAACCACGTACATTGAATGCAATAGGTTTCGCGCTCGGGCAGGTGCTTCACTGCGTCATATGTGAGGACACAATTGATTGTCATCGATGGCCCGCCACTGAGCAGCGAAACGACCATACCAACTTTGCAATCTTCCTTCTTCATCATCCGCCCGCCATCTTCCTGACCGCTGCGCGGACCTCCTCGAGCTGCGCCGTGGGCTGACCCTTGGCGCGGCACTCGGTCACGGCGCGGTTGAGCAGCGAGACCACGTCCCACAGCGCCTCCTGGCGCCCGGCGCGGCGCACGCGCGTCAGCGTCTCGTCGTCGCGGCGCAGGCGGTCGTTCTCCAAGATCACCTTGAGCTCCTGCGTCGTCGGTCCCTTGGGCCGCATGTGCTCCTCCCACCGCGCGTCGATGCGCTCCTGCTCCGCCACGATCTGTATGAGATTCGCCGTCATGGCAAATAATCCCCCTTGCGGCGCACGATGGTTTGGGCCTCGTCGGAACCAATCTTCGGATATAGCCATCTTTTTTGGCGCGGTGGATGCGGCAACGAATCGTAGCAATCTTGGCAGACGCCGACATCAGCGAGGAACGGGCTTCCCGTCCGTTCCATGAACTCGCGGATCTTGTGAATATTGGTGGACGGCATAAGGTGAGCTACCACTCCCGCCCGGCCGCAGACATGCGGACCACCACCGCGCATCTCGTCCGCCCGTCTACGGCACGTGCTGTAATCTTTCGTCCTTTCGTATAGAGAGTTTATCTCTTCTACCTGCTCGTCTGATAAGCCGATAAAGTCCCCGACGATGCCGCATGTCATGTCCACGGTCAGCCTCCTCCCTTAATCTCGTCCAGCGAGCAGGCGGCCCGCCGCGCGTCCAGGCGCCATTGCATCTCGCGCTCGAGCGACTCCAGCACGTCGCGTCCGCGGTCGATGTGCTCCAGCCCGCGGAGAAGCTTCTCGGCGTCGGTCTCGGTCAGATCGACCACGATCCGGCGGGTGGCGCGGTGGTCCTCGATGGCCTCGACGGGGGCGTTGTGCTCTCGCTTCATGATCCTCAGCTTGCCCCCGTCCGGCCCGTTTGTCAACAAAAATCTTTTAACTCGGGGCGCGGCCGTGCAGGTAGTGGGCGACGCCGCGGTCGGTCTCGCCGCGGGTCCAGATCGCCACCAGCACGTCGCGCTCCCAGATCGTGGCGCCCTCGATGCCTGGGGTGGCGCGCGCGACCTCAACCGCGTCGGCAAGCGTGTGCGTCCAGGCATCCGGGGCCCTGCGCACGCGGTCGGAGACGTTCTCCTCGAGCGTGCGCTCGGAGAAGTGCAGGAAGACGGCGTACATGCTAGGCGCCTCCCTTCTCGTCGAGCGCGGCGCCTTCATAGGCGCAATCGCGAGCTGCGCCAATGCGATCAATGTGGTTCTGCTTTGACTGTCCGCACGAGCGACAAAGCACCGCATTACTCGATTTCTTCAAGTGCTCTCGCGCGCGTTCTAGCGCGTTATCGATCTCGAATTCATGCGCCAGAGATCCGTCAGCGCGATCGAACGACTCCGAAAGATCTTTCAGCCTGACAAGATGATCCCCTGCGTCGGTCTGTGTCTTCTCTAGACGCTGGCGCATGACTGCACGCTCATGGAGCGCCTTCGCTAACTCGGCCTGCGTGCGTGCGATGGCCTCCACCGCAGCCTTGCCGGCGCTCTTGGCGTCGATGAATTCGCGATTGTGCGCGTGCACCTTGTAATCTTCGACGTCGAGCCCAAACGCCTACAGGATGTTAGTCAGGGCTTCGGGCACGTCCTTCGCCGCCTGATACACCGCTTCTAATTCGCGCATCTCCTCGACGGCTGCGGTCGCGGATGGGTCGGTCAAGATGGCGTCGGCCTCTTTGATTCGCCTGTCAATTTCCATGATGCCGATAGTGTGCCGAGTACAGACTAATTCGAATATGTCTCGCAGCGCCGCGACCGCGCGAGCGAGGCGGGTTTGCAGGTGCAGACGTTCCCGTGCTGGACCGGAGAGCGAGATCGCATCTTTCAGCTGCGCGTTCTCCTCTCGCGCAGCCGCAAGCTCGGCCATCACATCGCGCAGATCGCGACACGTCTCGTCTCGTTGTCCTTCCGCCGCCTCCGCGCGCTTGACTGCAGCGTCGCGTTCTTCGCGCACCAGTTTTCGCCGCTCTTCGGTTAAATCGCGATCTAAGAGCAGGTATTCCGCGCGTGCGTGCTGCTCGTCGCGCTCCGCCCGCGCCTGGTCGCGTTCGGCGAGCGCAACGTCTCGGGCTCTCTCGGCCTCGTTGGCGCGGTGCCACTCCCTCTCGCGCTGCGTGTTGGCGGCGTCGCGCTCGGCGCGGGCCTGCGCGAGGAGCTCCGCCGCCGTCACCTCCGCACCGCCCGCGCGACCGCGGCGTCGACCGCCTCGACCGAGTCGTAGAGCTTGCCCGCGCCCGACGGGCCGCGCAGGTAGCAGCTCGCCCGGCCCTCGACCAGCACGCCGACGATGACCCCCAGCACCACCACCCAGTGCCTCGCGCCCTCGCCGGCGGCCGTGAAGCGCACGCGCGAGGCCCCGGGGGCGATCTGGTACGTGAAGGGGCGCATGGCCGCCGGGACATACTCGTGCGTCGCTCGCTCTTGTTTCATGGTCACCCTCCCGCCTTGGCGCGCTTGAACACGCAGTGGGCGATAAAGCCCTTGTTCTCGATGTGCACCAGTTCCCACCCGAGATCGCCCCGATCGTTGATCCATTGCGAGAATGATTTCGCCGTGCGGTCGCACATTAACTCCTGGTACTCCCAACGTTGCATGGTCACCCTCCCGCCTTGCGAACCTGCTCCGCCAGCTCCAGCGCGAGCGCGTACAGCTCCGCCTCGTACGTCTGTGCTGCGTCCGTCGCTGTTGAATGCACGAGTCGATAAGCTGTCGCGCGCAGCTTCCGCGCCGTGTACTCCAGCGGGTTGTCGCGCGGCAGCTCGCGTCGCAGGATGGATAGCAGCACGCGCGCGGTGGCGTTCGTCTTTGCATCAATGCTAGTCATCACCAAACCTCGGGAACGTAGATGCAGAACTCGCCGTTCCGGTTGTAGCCGATGGGCGCCACGCCGAGCTTGTACATCTCGACGATGGGCATCCACGGGTTCGGATCGGCCCCCATGAACAGCTGCCAGCGCGCCGCGCGCCGCAGCGCCCAGCTCGGCCGCACATACCACCGGACGTAGTGCGGCCATAGGCGATAGAAGGCGGCGTCGGCGGCGTCGGCGGCGGCGGCGGCGTCGGCGGCGGCGGCGTCGGCGGCGGCGGCGGCGTCGGCGTCGGCGGCGGCGGCGTCGGCGGCGGCGTCGGCGTCGGCGTCGGCGGCGTCGGCGGCGGCGGCGGCAGTGGCGTCGGCGTCGGCGGCGTCGGCGGCGGCGGCGGCGGACTTTCGATCGCGGATGATGCGCGCGACCCGCGGCAGCTCGCGCGTGATACCCCGCTTGGCATGCCACGGCGTGATCGCCGCATGCCATGCCGTGAGCAGAGGCTGCAACGTAGCCATCCATTCCGCATCGTCCATCTGCCGCTGCGGCTTCAGCCATGGGATGGCCTTGAACGACTCGATCGTGGCACGCATCTCGGTCACCGCGAAGGTCAGCTCCTTGCCGAAGACGTCGGCGAAAGTCAACTCCGCTTCGACACGGTACGAGCGCACGCGCCACTTGTCGGTCTCGCGATCGAGCACATCCGACTCCTGCACACTCACCCGCCAGAATCGCCATGGACGCGAGTCGCCGGACGAACCATGGATGCTACGCGAGCAGCGCGCAGCTTGACGTGCCGTCGGCGAGACGTGCAGGCCTGGCTTGCAGCAGCCGGCTCCCGCCTCGCAAGCCTTGGGCTCGGTGAGCACGGCTCCGACCTTATGGGTGAACGAGTCGGAGTAGAAGTCGCTCCCGTTCGCGCGCGTGGCCTTGAATGCCTCGATCATTTTCATTTTCGTCTCCCCGTTATCCCACCACGTACGATTTGCGCAGATATTCCCCACCGCGGCGGTCGCCGCGCGGCCCGCACCACCACGAGACACGGCTTTCGCACTCGGGCACGAGCGGCAGGAGCGGCTCGATGAAATCGTCGCGCTCGGGCTCCAGCGCCGGCAGACCGCCGCCCATCGGCGCGCGCTTGGCCTCGATCACCCGCGTCTTGTCGGCCCACATGCCCGTTACATCGGGCGTTGCGCCCATGACTTGAGTCTCGAACGACACGGCTAGTCCGCCTCGTCGGCGCCCGGCGCCTGCCCGAGCGTCACCGCGAACCCGTCCTGCGTGCCGTCCTCGACTATCATGTAGGACGATCCGCGACCGCGCAGGAAGTCCCAGTATTCCTCCTCCTGCACCGTGGCCATCCGGTAGGGCTTCCCCGTGTGGAAGTCGTAGAGCCAAGTCGCCGCCGTCGTCTCGCTCATGTCGCCCTCCGTCGCGCTCATGAACTCCACGTTACGCGCGCGGCCCGAGTTAGTCAACAAAAATCTTTTTATTCGAGGGTCGATTTGACCCGCAGCGCGCAAAAGCGCTATCCTCGCGTCTATATAGGGGTGAAGCACATGCTCGACCAGTTGCACGCCTACGCGGCCCTCCACTGGACGCTGATCATGACCATCGCGGGGGTCTGGATCTTCGGGGCGACCGTCGTCGCCCGCGGCTGGCCCAAGCCGCCCGCCACCGCGCCGTGGTACGTCCGCGCCGGACACTTTCTCTTCGTCGACCTGCCGTCGCTGGCGGCGACGCTCAACGGCAAGACGTGGATGGGCCTGACCGTCTCCATCCCCTTCGTCACTTGGACCGTGCGACCCGACAAGACCGAGGAGCCCAACGCCCGCACCAAGGACGGCGGCTTCGTCGTCCAGGGCGTCCTGCTCGTGGTGGCGCTCGTCGGCGCGCTCCTGCTCTCAGCGGCGCTCCTGGCGGGCTGCGCCCCGGGCACCGACGGGCTGCGCCAGGCGTGCGCGACCGAGCAGCGCGCGCTCTCGGGCGCGTATGAGTCGGGGGCGGCGTGGTATCGGGCCAAGATCCACGCGGCCGAGACGCTGGCGAGCACCGACCCGAAGTCAGCCGCGGCCGGGCTTGAGGCCGCCAAGGCGACGCACGACAAGCTGCGCGCGACGCTCGCCGCCGCCGGCGCCACGGCCGAGACGCAGTGCAAGCTCGCCAACGCCATCGACGCAGGCGAGAAGCACGACGTCAAGGCCCTCATCGCCTCGGTCGGCGCCGTGACGGCGCAGATCGCCGACGCCCTCACCTCCATCTCGGGAGCGCTCTAAATGGACCCGGCCACCGAGGCTCTCATTGTTGCCGCCATCGAGGGGCTCATCAAGATCATCCAGGACGAGGTCGCCAACCGATCGGCGGTGCACGACGCTGTTCTGGCCAACCTCCAGGCCGCCCGCGCCGCACTCGCCTCGTCCAAGGCGGACGACGACGCCGCGGCGGCCGAGGGCGAGGCGGAGCTCAAGAAGATCGAGGAGCCCGCTCCGTAATGGGCGTCGCCGACGCCATCCCGGCGGCGGTGCCGTACGGGCTCGCGCAGATCGTCGAGGTTTACGGCGACCCCAAGGTGCGCTGGACCGGGACCGAGTACGATGTCGACCGCGCCTGGGAGTCGCGCTCGATGACCTCGCTCGCGCACGGCTTCATCCCCAACGCGAGGCAGGAGATCTACTGCCACCGCCTGTTCGCGCCGCTGCTCGGGCGCCTGCTCGACGCGTGGGCCGCGCGCGTGCGCGCCGGCGACCCGTACCGCCTGGTCAAGCTGGCGTGCTTCAACCCGCGGCTGCAACGCGGCGCCGACCCGGGCTCGCAGCTCTACTCGACGCACTCGTGGGGCATCGCGATCGACGCCAACGAGGACACCAACCGCCTGATCTCGCCCTGCCCGCTCGGCGATCCGCGCCGCGCGGTCGGCCCGCTCAACGACCTGCCCGAGGCGTGGCTCGACGACGCGCGCCGGCTGGGCCTGGTCTGCGGCGCGGACTTCAAGAATCGCAGCGATCGCATGCACATCCAAGCGGCCGCGGAATACTAGCGTGATAGCGCGCGGCAAATTGTCGCAGGTCGAGCGCGAACCCAACGCGCCGGAGGATGAGGCGGATATGGCCGATACGAACGAGGAATTTGCTATGATGGTCCGCGCGGTGCACGAGTTCAAAACCGCGCAACAGGAGCGCGCCGATGGCGGACGAGTCGACGACAGACGAGAAAATTCTTCAGCGTCTGTCGACGCTGGCCGACCGCCAGAAGCTCACCGCTAGGTCCGTCGCCGACCTCGCCATCGGCCTCAACACCTTCTCGCGCCAGATCAACCAACGCCTCGACAAGATCGAGGGCGCGCTCGTCGTCCTGCTCGGCGTGCCCGCCAAAAAGCCGCGCCGCGACACGCCCGAGAGCACCGACAAGTTCAAGCTCCCCGCCGGCGTCGAGCTCCAGGTGCCGCGCGCCACCACCAAGAGCGCCATCGAGAAGGCCGGCAAGTACGTCTTCTACGTCCTGCTCTTCCTGCTCTCGCACCTGGCCAACTGCCTCGTCAACCACGCGCACTGGCCCGCGGCGCTCGAGCCCAAGCGGGCGCCCGCGGTCGCCGCGCCGGCTGAGCAGTAGAGTAGATTCCTGTTGACAAACGCCCCCGAGCGCGCGATGTTGCTCGGAAATGGGTCGACCTCGGACGAAGCAGGACAACACGGCATTCGGGCGCTTCCTCGACGGGGAACGCCTCGGCAAGCGCGGCGAGCCCGTGCAGACCGCCGACAAGATCACCTACCAGGATGCGGCCGAGGCCCTCTGCCTGGCGCGCGGCTACGTCAACCAGCTCGCCTCGGGCGCGGTCCTGCCCGGCCGGGCGCTCATGTTCCGCATCGAGGCGTGGGCGAAGTCGCGGGGCGGGGACGTGTCGGTGAGGAGCTGGGCGCCGCCGGCGCCGGCGCCGGCGATCGCGCCCAAGAGGAAGCGGAGGCGGGCCTAGCGCTCCCTCGCCTGCCGCAGCGCCCACAGGCCGATCGCCACCGCATCCCAGACGTTCTCCGCCAGCTTCTTGTTGACCCGCCCGCGCGAGCCCGGCAGCTCGACGCGCGTCAGTTCCGCCGGCGACAGGTCGCGCTTGGCGCGCTCCATGTTGACCGACTTCTCCGCGCAGCCCCACTCCTGTGGCAGAACGATGCGCGACGGCGCGCCCAAGCGCCCGACGACGGTGCCGACGACCACCGCCACGTCGATGAGGTCGGAGGCGTCGCCGCGCTTGGCGCGCCCACCATAGACGCGCTGGCGCTCGATGACGACAGCATGCGGATTTCCGTCTTCATCGTTAGGACGATAATCCCACGCGAATAGATAAACAGAATAGGCCATAGATTCGACGACGTCGGCAAAAGAGGCGTTTTGATCGCTATTACCTAGCCTATATGCAGCGCGGACAAGTTGGCCATCGCGCCATAGGGCGCAGCCGCAGCCGCGCAGGCCGGGGTCGACGCTGAGGAGGGTGCTCATCGCGGAATCCGCATGGACACTAGGCCATCCCCGTTCACATCTTGGTATAAGGGCACCGTGACGGCGACGAGGGCCAATACACCACCATCCGGCGTTCGTATCGGCGGTCTATCGAGGAAGCCCACGTAAGGCCCGGCATCAGGATCAAACGAGACGGCGCGCGCCTCGACGCCGTAGACCGATTGGTCCGTGAAGAACGGTAACGACGCCTCGTCGTAATCGAGTAGCTCGAAGAAAACTAGCATGCGATCCTCCTCGCTTCCCCGCGCCCGGGGTCGTGCACCCAGCGCGTTTTGCCCTCCGCGTCCTTGACCGGCATGACCGGCAAGTGCGGGGCGTCCTTGATCGGCTTGGCGCCCTTGTGCCACCGCCGCATGAGCACGAACGTCGAGCCCGACGGCACGCGCGGGAACCACTTGGCCAGGCCCTCGAGCACGACGGCCTGCTGGCGCCAGCCGCGATCGCCCTCGGTCCCGTTCTCGGGGTGCTCGAGAATGGGCTCGTCATGGAGGAACATGACCGGCCGCGAGCCGACCAAGATCGACCGGCCCGCGTGCGTGCAATCGCTCGAACCGCCGTGGCGGTGCGCGCTCGTGCAACGGCCCGTGTAGCACTCGTCCCCGAGGCGGAAGAGGATCTCCTTCATCGCGTCGGCGACGCGCCCTTGGAAGAACCCGTTGGCGATGGCGGTGAAGCGCGCGCCGCCGCGGATGCGGCCGGACATGAGCTGGCGCACCGTGGCCAGCCGCTCGCCGCCCATCATGTCCTCGATGCGCTTGAAGTAGGGCCGGTTCTCCGGCGCGTACTCGAACCACGCCTCTCGGATCGCCTTGGCCTTCGCCTCGGCCTTCCTGCGGTCGACGTCGAACCACTTGAGGAACTGCGCGCGGTCGAGCTGGGCGGCGGCGTAGGCGACGAACACGCGCGGGCCCAAGCCGCCGAGAAAGCCGTACTGCGGGATCTTGGCGAACTGGCGCGCGTCCTCCATGTCCTTGTCGCCGGCGCGCACGGCGGCCTGGAGCGCCTCGGGCGTAACGGTGCCGACGATGCTCGCCGCCAGCGCCTCATGTGGGTCGGGCCCGCCCGACTGCTTCCAGTGGACGATCGTGTCGGCCGTCTTGGACCAGCCGAGGAGGTCGAGGCAATTTTCGGCGTGCGCCACCAGCTCGATGGCATCGGCGTCGGTCGAGCAGAAAAGGTAGCCGTCGCGCGGCACCACCGCCGGGCGCACATCGCCCTTGCGCGGCGGATTCTGGATGTTGGTGCCCTCCTGCCCCTCGGAGCCCGACGAGGCCGTGCGGCCGGTCTCGACCAGCTCGACGTAGCGGCAGCACACGGGCCGGTCGACGGCGGCGCGCAGCACGGGCCCCCACTGGCCGAGGTGCTTGGCGAAGGACATCGACTCGGCCAGGACATGCAGGGCCGGGTCGTCGGTGAGCAGCAGCGTGTCAGCGTCGGTCTTGACCTGCCCGTTGGGGAACTTGCCCGACGGCGGCGTCATCGGCACCTGCGCGCCCTGCGCCTCGAGCGAGGCGACGACGCGGGCCATGATCTCCTTCATGACCCGCTGAGGCGTGCCGTTGGGGTTGCGCTTGAGGCCGCCGGTCTTCTTGTCGACCTTGAAGATGCCGGTGTCGTCGAGCGCGTCCTCCATCTTCTCGATCTCGGCGCGGCAGTGGCGCTCGAAGGCCTCGACGCGCTCGCGCTCGGCGCGGATGCCCCACATCGACATGAGGTGCAGGACCCAGGCGGCGCGCTGCTGCTCGGCCTGGTTGGGCAGCTCGCCGAAGTACTCCCGGATCGCCTCCTCCTGCGCGTCGTGCACGCGCAGCGCTTCGACCGCGTCGGAGACGGCGTAGTCGACGGCCTCCTGCGGCCACTGCTCGACCGGCACGCCGTCGAGCTCGGAGTAGCGCAGTCGCCAGGTGTCGACCTTCTCGAGGTGCTCGTCGAAGTAGAGCTCGACCAAGTCGCCGAGGCCGTACGTCGCGCGCGCGACCTTGCCGCGGTACCGGCGCCACTTGCGCATGCCGAGCGCGATGTCAAGGAGCTTCTGCTTCGTGGAGGTACAGCGCACGCGCCCGGCGGCGTAGGCGTCGAACACGAGCGGCACGAGGTCGGGGTCCTCGGCGCAGACCACGCCAAGGTCGTAAGGGAGGTTGTGGCCGACGAGGGCGACCTCCGGGTCGAGCAACCACTGCCGGATCAGCTCCAGCCCGCGATCGCGGAGCACGACACCGGTGGCGGCGCCGGTCAGGTGCGGGATGGCGAACGACAGACAGACCATGCGCGGCGCGAGGCACCCGGCGCGGATGAGGTGGGTCTCCGTGTCGAACGCAACCAGCTTCATGTACGATCTTCAATGGGCTGGAACTTACGAGGATCCTTACCGCGCGATCGAGCCGCGTCTGCACACGTCTTGCAAACGTTACTGTAGATGCCCGTCAGGACTGTGCAGGGGTCTTGGAGCACGCGCCCGCACATCGCTACGCGCGTCGACCCGGCCCATAAGAAATGGAATTTGCGCTTCATCGAATCGCGTGCTCCTCGTCGGCTCCGACGCAGCGGCCGTGATGTAGCTCGGTCGGACGCTGCTCGTGGACGATCTGGGCGACGCGCGCGCCCTGCTCGCGCGACATACCGTCGCGGGTGCCAGTGAAGCCGACGATCACGTCGCCCTCTTCTTGCGCGCCTTGATCGCCGCCGCGCACTCCTTGCAGAACGGTCGCTCGGCCATTTCGAGGTTGTAGCCGGCGCCGCTCTTGCGCTTGGCCCTCTCGTTCTTGGTCATCTGGCACTTCTTACACAGCTTCATCGAATGCTCCTCCGACACGACTAGCACCCAACGCGAAGCGCACTCACGATCGCATCCAAGCAATCGTTACACGCCACGAGGCGATCTCCTTTTAGGGCGGCGTATGCGGCATGATCGATATTCTGGAAAGTGAATTCCAGCGGTTGAACTACACGTTTGCACCACGTCTCATGCTTCTTGTCTTCATGCGTATGCTGAACGCACTTGATCCATGTGGGCCGATTCATCGGATCGCGTGCTCCTCGTCGACGACGTAGCGGCGCTCGAGCGCGCGGCAGGCCGCCAGCGCCTCCTCGGCCGCCAGCGCGCGACGCTGGAGCCGCTGCACGTCGTAGCGCACCGGCTCGAACCACAGCCACGTCATGAACGCCCCGAGCCCCGCCGCGCCGACAGCGAGCAGGCACAGCGTGCCGAACAGAACCCAATCCGCGGACGACATCGCTACCTCCTGCCGAACTTGGGGAACGCCCCGACCGGCGGCGACCACGCCGCGCGAATCTCGCTCTTCTCGATGAACTCGTGGTTGCGCGACGAGTTGGACCTGCGCTCGCGCTGGCGGACGAGCGACCGCGCCCGGCGCAGATGCTTAGGCTCGGCCTCGGGCGGGCCGCCGTGAAGGCAGCGCTCGCCGGGGACGCGTGGGAGGCCGCAGTAGCAGGTCGACTTGCTCATCCATCCACCGTTCCGCAGATACCACAGAACGGACCGAGTAGCGTCCGCTTGCCGGCGTCATAGTCCTTGTGCCACTGCGCCCGGCATTGGCGCTGCGCCACGCGCGCTCGCTTCCCCGTGCTCCCCGTCCCCTTGGCGCCGCGCGCCGAGGGCGACAGCTCGTCGACGACCGTCAGGCGTACCCCGGGCACGCGGGCGAAGAGCATCTGGCAGCAGCGCTCGCCGGGCTGGACGTCGTAGGCGCGGTCGCCATGATTGAAGAGTAGCGCCTTGACCTCGCCGCGGAAGTCGCTGTCGATCGTGCCCCAGAACTCGACCACGCCGTCGTCGAACGCCAGGCCCGAGCGCGGCACGATATGCGCCACCCAGCCCGAGGGGACCTCCATCGCGAACCCGAGCGGCACGACCGCGCGGCAGTCCGGGTAGACGCGGATCTGTGTCTCCGCCGCCGAGCAGCAGTCCAGCCCGGCCGCGCCCTCGGTCATGCGCTCGGGCAGCCGAGCCGTCGGGCGGAGAAGCTTGATGCGGACGTCGATCACTTCCGCTCCAGCTCGCGCTTGACCGCGCGCAAGGCCGCGCCGACGCAGCGCAGACAGGTACGGCAGAGGCGAGCCCGCTGCGATGTGGTCGGAATCATCCAACCTGCGACGAGTTCGCCTTGCTTGCATAGATCGCATACACCATCGCCCACGTTGATCGTGGTCTGAATCGTGCGAGACATCCCCGATACCTCCAGCAGTGGGCGCTCGTGGAGTCGAACCACGTCGGCCGAAGCTGCGGCTCTACAGGCCGCCCCGCGTCCCTAACGGTCTACGCGCCCGGCTGAAGCGGGTTGACCTGCCAGCTCGGTTCAACCTGGCGCCAGACCTCGGCGGCCTGGGCGAACTCCGTGGCGTTGAGCGCTCGCAGGTTCACGTTGATGAACTGCTGGCCCGTGCGCCCGTCGAGCTTGGGCTTGCCGAGCTTGTCCACCGCCGGAACGCCATCGGACGCAAACATGAGACCGGTGAAAGGCTGTTCGGAAGAATACGTCTTGACCGTGCCGGGCGTGTCAACGTCGTGGGGCCCACATCCGCAGGCGGCCATGATGAACTTGGCGATGCGGCTGTCGTAGCCTTCCTTGTCGGCGCGCTCCATGATCGTGCGCGGGGTGCCGACCTGGACCTTGGGGTTGTTGGTCGCGACCACGCGCACTTCCACGAGGTACGTACCAATCTTGCCGATGCGCGTCCTGAAGTACTTGATGCGGTCGACCACGAGGATTTGGGAGCACTGTCCGTCGGTGAAGAGCTGCGGGTAGCGCGCGCCCCCGGCCTTCTGCGCCGCATCACTCATGTTGGCGAAGTCGTCGTAGCCGTCATCGGCGGGGGCCTGCGCCGCGGCCTGGGGCGGCGCAGTCTCCGGGGCGGTGGCGGGGCGTTTGTCGAAGATTCCCATGCTTGAATTCTCCTGTTTGAAGGTGAAATGTGAAGATCATGCTCGCCTACTGGCGAACGTTCGTCAACAGAAATCTACTCAGTCGTGAACGCGAGGGACGAGGGTAGAACTTCAATCGGCTTGCTAATCACTTGCGGCTCATTTCTCACCACTGACCGCTGAGCGCTGTTTCAGCTAAACGCTGACCGCTCGGGTGCCGATGGTTTTTGCCTTGTGAGGGCGTCAATGTATGCCTCGCATACGCACCGTCGTGCGCGACATCGTCATACTGACCGACGCGCGACCAAACGATGGAGTTTGCCGATTCCGTCGCCCTATCCTCGTCCCTCGCGTCCACGACTTCCTGATCTAGACCAAGAGCGTCTTGTGATTGATCGTCTCGACGGCATCGTTGAGCGCGTCGAATGCCTCTTGCTCGGTGCAGATCATCTCCGTCCGCATCATCTCCGGGCAGTCGCACACGGTGAGCACCGGAATGTCGGCGTACTGCCCGTTCATCACCACGCGTGTGAGCTTGTTGAGCTTCTTGCTATTCTGCACCGTCAAGCTCTTCAGCCACACGATGCGCGCCTTGTGCTCCTGCAGCTCCGCCGTGGCCTGCGCCAGCGGCATTTCGCGCTCGCCCACCTTGATCACTGTTCGCGCATTGGTGACGCGCAGCTGCGATTCGAGCCCAATCAGCTCGACGCGAATCGCGTTGGCGCGCTCCAGCATCGCGTTGAACGCGAACGCCGGAGGATCCGACTCCTGATACGTCACCGACGCTGCGGCGCGGTCCAGAGTCTCCTTGTACTCGCCCTTGAGCTTCGCGATGCGCCGAAGTGCCTGCGAGATCGTTTTCCGTTCCATCCCTGTTTACCTCCGTCGAGAAGTCAACCTAGACTCCTCTGTCGCGTTCGTCAACTAAAATCTTTCTATCCGCCGCACCGCTCGTCTTCCTCGACGAAATCTAGGCCGACCTTGTCGGCGTAGTAGAGGCGCTGGGGCTCCTTGGTCTCCGTGTCGCGCCACGCCTCGCGCCAGGCGGCGCAGAGCGCATTGCGCAGCGCGCGGTCGCCGACGTGCACGGCGCACTCGACCTCCTCGGCGCGCTGGCCGGCGCGGTGCCAGCGCCCGAGGAGCTGCTCCCAGCGGCCGTTGGATGACGGCGGGGTCAGGACCAGGCCCCGGCGGAAGTGCTGCAGGTTCTTGCCCGTGCCATGCGCAGCGATGCTGGCGGCGCAGGCCGGCCCGCGGAACTCGACGATCTGGTCGCCCTCCGAGCCGGCGCGGAAGACCGGCAGCCCGCGCGAGGCCAGCTTCTCGCCGACAGCGCGGTGGTCGTACCAGACGACCAGCGGCCCCGCGCCCTCGCCGACCGCGCGCTCGACGTCGCGCCAGACCAGCTCGCGGTCGAGCCAGACCGTCTCCTTGGGCGGCTCGGGCCGGTAACGGTCGGCGACGGCGAGCCACGCGGCGTATTCGGCCGACTGCACCTCGCCGCGCTCGACCGCCCGGCGGAGCAGCTCCGGCGAGTCGCAGCCCGAGCGCGAGCGGCGCGAGAGCCAATCGCGCTGGAATCCGCGCCAGGCCGCGCGGGCGTCGAGCCACTCCTGGTCCTTGCCGTTCGGCCACACCCAGCGGTAGTAGAAGCCGAGGTAGAGCTGCTTGGCGAAGCGCGCCACCTCCTTGGCGTCGACCAGGTCCTGACCGCCGACGGACCACAGCTTGCGCAGTTCGGCGAGCGCTGCGGCGACTGGGGCCGACTCGGGCATAGTCCGGCCGCGCAGCATCAGCCGGCAGTCGACCGATGCGCCGGACGTGGCCACGACACCCGGAGTCTCGGTCGCGCGGCGGCGGAAGATGCGCCAGGCGACGAGGCGGCGCACGGTCAAAGCCGAAGAGTGGTCCGAGACGAAGAGCTGTTGTTCTTCGTGCGATAGCTTGCTTATTTCGCCTTCCAGGTCCGCCGGGCCGCAGAGGTCGAGCAGTGCGCCGGGCTCTATCGGGTCGGCGCCGGCCTCGGGGTTGGGGTCCACGGCCCGGCCCCAATCGTCGGCCTCGTGGAAGCTGCGCGGGACGTGGGAGAGCGCGCGGAGCGACCGCGCGGGGAGCCGGCGCGAGCGCTTGACGCCCTTGGAGCCGAGCGTGCCCGATAAGAAGCAGACCGGCGCGTCGGGGCGCGCGTCGGCCTCGCGCCAGAAGCGCTCGGAGCGCACCGAGTCGTTCTCGAGCGTGTGCGCCTCGTTGCAGATGAAAGCGTCGGGGTCGAGGCGCTCGAGCACGTCGCCCTTCGAGGTCGAGGAGAGCTCGGAGTAGGAGACGACGCCGACGATCCGGTCGAGCGGCAGGCGAAAGTGACGGCCGTAGCGGGGGAGGTCCACGTCGAGCATCTGCGACTTGAGTCTGGCCTCGGTCAGGATGACGGCGCGCCGGGCCTGGAGCGCGTCGGGCAGGAGGAGGCAGGCGAGCTCCTTGCCATGCCCGACGCCGACCGGGGCATAGAGCCCCCCGACGCGCTCGGCCTCGAGCAGCACGGCCGACTGTATGGGGCGCAGGCGCGGCTGGCGCGGGTGACCGTCGGGGTCGCGGCAGAGGTCGCAGCCGGGGCAGTCGGCGTTGGGGATTAACCAGATGGGCGTGAGGTCGACGGCGGCGGGGTCAAGGACGCGGCGCGGGAGGGTCGAGATCCGCTTCCACTCCGAGGACCGCCCGACGCCCTTGGCCGCCAGCGCGCGGTCGGCGAGCGTGCCGCGCTTGATGGCGACGCCGGTCTTCTCGCGGAGGAGGTCGGAGAGGGACACGAGTTAGCGGAGGCCCACTTCGCCCAGCTTACGGGACAGGATGGCGCCTTCGGCATGGTCAGACCATCCAACAATGTGCCAGCCCCGAGACCCATATTCGCGATCAATACGTGAGAGAAAATCGGGGATGGACTCGTCGTCAGCTAGATGCTGATTCCATCCAGAGCCTACCGATTTTCTACGACTCCATGCGACGAACATATGCTCATAGCGCTGCATCATTTCTCCCACGGCAGCCGCTCGACCTCGCACCCGGCCGCGCGGTGGTGGCCGCCCCCGCCGAAGGCCTTGGCGATGGCGGAGACGTCGGGGGCGGTCCGAACGGCGACAGTACGCATGCCGATGTATACGTTCTCTGGGTGTAGCTCCTCCGAATCTACGTCCCGGCTGCGCAGCGACACGCGCCACTTGCCCGACGGGCCGTCCTTGTAGTAGACGACCCCAATCGCATCGAAGCCCCGGCGCGCGGACTCGAGCGCGAGCGCCTCGCCAACCTCGCTCTGCAGGACCGAGGAGCAGGCGGCGAGGGCACTCGCGAACTTCACCGGACCGAAAGACGCGTCACCATTCTCGACGATTGGATCGATGTATTCGATCTCCACCTCCTCCGCGGTCGCGACGATGCGCTCGACCATGAGGCGCTCGGCGCGGAGGATGACGGCGCCGTCCTGCATGAGCGACTCGCTGATCGGGCTGAATCTACAATCATTATAAATTGGGATCAGCGCGCGGAAGTCCGTCAGCGCGCCGGAGGCCGCGAGCGCCGCCGAGACCTCCTTCGAGTGCGGCAGCTCCCAGCGCCAGAGATCGCGGTCCTGGACGTAGGCGAACAGCTCGGGGAGCATTGTTTCGTTTCGCGACGTCGTACGCCCGTGGAATCGGAACCACGCCAGCGCCGCGCCCGAGTGGTCCATGTCGAACGTGCAGAACTCAAGTCCCTCGCAGTCGGCCTTCGCCGACTTGTGGTGGTCGATCACTTCGAGATGTCCACCGTCCGGCGACGCGCACGCCGCCGCCATCCGCTCCAGTTCCGCCCGCGGGTACGAGAAGTCGAGCACGTATACGTCGCGCCCGCGCACCTCGTCGTCCGTCGGCGCCGGGTCACCGTAGCTCGCCGGGCGGTACTCGGCCTCGTCGCCGAACTTGAGCCAGGCCGCGAGCGCCGCGGCGGCGCCGTCGAGGCAGCCCTTGTGGTAGATAATGAGGGGCTTGCTCACGACGACACCGCCGCCAGCAGCTTCTCGAGCTGACGGATCTTTCCGATCGCCAATCGCTTTCTCCTGAACGCTCCGAAGAAGACGCGCCTGCCGCGCGCGTCGACCTTCGAGACGACGAAACGGCGATACGACGAGCGCGTGATGCGGTAGCCGCTCGGCGAGCGGATGTCGCTCCGATTGGCCCACCAGCCCTCGGGAATGCCATACTTCTTCTCGTAGGCGCGCACGGCGCGCTCCACGAATGTTTCACGACACAGCATCTTCTTCACGCTCAGACCTCCCCGTGCGGCGCGAGCAGATCGGCCGCGATTCGCTTCCCCGGCAGCGCGCAGACGCGCACCACCCTGTAGCCCATCTCCTCCAGCGATCGGAGCGCGCGGTCGCGCGGCCCCGGCGCGCCCTCGACCGTCACGCGCAGGCGCGGGCGCTTCATCGCCCCTTCGCCTGCACCACGACCGCCGCGTGCGGGCGCAGGACGTCGAGCGCGACCTGCTGCGCGGGGCTGGACGAGTCGACCGCGAGCACGGCCGGCGTATTATTCAACATGTTTCCATGCCTTTCTCTGTCTTATGTGACGAATAGTGTTTCTCGCGACACCTAATTGCGCCGCGAGTGAACGTGAGCCTACTTTCGATTCACGAATTTGACGCACTTGCTCGTCGGTGAATTTGGCATTGGCATGCTTCTCTCCGCGTCGAAGATGCCCGCTATTTCTGATACCAGCTGCCGTCCTACCTCTATCTTGCCGGTCTTTTACGTTGTCTTTATGCGTACCGAGGTAAAGGTGATCTGGTCTCACGCAAAGACGGGTATCGCAGGTATGTAATACGCACATGTCTGGCGAAACAGGAACGCCTTGCGCAAGTTCCCACGCCACTCGATGAGCAGATACCAGCTTGTGTCCCACTCGAATTTGCCCGTACCCATGTAGAGTTTTCTTGGCCGTCCACAGCCAACAAGTGGCTGTCATACGAACCTTCTTCCAGAAACGGATCTCCAAGGGCCGGGCATTAGGATGCATAGCGCTTATAGCCCTTTGACGATGCTTGCCGCGTGCGGGGTGAGAACCTCCAATGCGACCTGCTGCGCAGGGCTGCTAGAATTGATGCACAAGACGGCGGGACAAGAATCGAGAGTTTCGCGCAGGGCCGCCGCGAGGACGGCTCGGCCGGTACCGAAGGGCGCGAGGAAGACATCGTCGAGCGGCGCGGGCTTGCCGCTGTCGCGGTCGACGTGCGCGAGGGCCGCCAGCTCGGCGATGGGCCCGATCCAGTCGGCCGCGTCGACCACGCCGGCCTTATGCGGGCCCTTGACGGGGTGGCAGTCGACATAGATGGTCGGCGCGACCGCGGGCACCTTCGGGGGCGCCTTGCGCAGGGCCTTGATGTGCTCCTGGACGCGGTCGAGCTGGTGGCCGATGGCCTTCTCCGTCTCCTTCGCGATCTGCTCGATCGCCGGCGCCTTCTCGGCGACTTGCGCCTGCGCGCGTTCGTTCGGCGCCGCCGTGAAGTGGTTGTTGACGATGGTGACCGGCTGCGCTGGCGGTGTCGACGTCGGAAGCGGCTCACGTCCTTCCTTCACCAGCTGCTCGCGCACCATCGTGTGCGCCGGGTGCTCGGTGAGCTGGCCGCTAGCCGCTGGCGGCCCGCTGTTCTTGTACCAGGCCTCCTTATTCGGCTCGAGCGCGACGCCGGCCACGATGGGGACTTTCTCCTGCTCTGGCTCGGGGGCCGGAGTCGGCGCGGCCTTGGCCGGCGCAGGCTGGCGCAGCATACCAGGCGTGATCTTGCCGGCGAGGGCGTCCTCGATGGCGCCATCCTTCATGAGCCGCTCGACCTCGTTGAGCGAGAATCCGCGCTTTTCGTTCAGCTCGCCGTAGATGCGCAGCATCTCCGCCGGGTCCGTCGCCGCTTTCTTCGGCCGGCCGCGCTTCTTGGTCTTCTCCTCGGCTGCGTCCGATTCGGCGCTCGTCGACGTGCGAGGGGGCGCGTCGGGCGGCAGGACGCGGCCGGGCTCGCAGACCGTGCAGGCGTGGCCGGGCTCGACCGGGATGAAGCCCTGCCCGTTTGAGCTCGCGTAGTGGCCGTTGCCGTTGCAGGGCTGGCCGCTCTTGTAGCCCGCGTCCTTCGGTAGGACATCGCCCGGGTGGGCGTGGTTGGGGTTGGCGGGCTGGTAGCCCGCTGCCGTCGAAGCCTGCTCCTGCGTCGGAATCGGCTGTACGACGACGTACGACTGCCCCTCCTTCGTCACCATCGGCTGACTCACGACCGCCTGCGTCGCCGTTCCATTCGCCGCGTTCGCCTGCGCGGCCTTGGCCGCGTTCAACCTGTCGATCAGACTCATCCCGCTCATGGTCTTCTTCCTTCCTCCTAAGACGTCCAACCCACAGCGCGCGCGGAAGTGGCACCCGCCGAACCGCTCGCACCCGGTCTTTCCGAACTCGTCCACGTCCAGCGCTCCCAGCGCCGGCAGGTCCTCGAAGCTCGCCGCCTCCTTGGCCGCCTGCACCATCGCCCGCACGCCGTCGTGCAGCGAGGCCCACTGCGCCATGACGTGGTCGCGGTCCATCTCCGCCGGCTCCGACAGCCGCGCGCCCCGGAAGCGGTAGCCCACGGGGTGCTTGGCGTCCTTGTCGAACTTCGCCGTGACGTGGCGGGCGCGCACGCGCTTGACCTCGGGGATGGTCCACAGCCAGGCCGAATAGCTGATCGGCTGGATGTGCGCGCGGAGCTGCTCGGCCGTCTTGGCGTAGCGGAAGTCGGACGTGCTCTTGAGGTCGTCGACGAACACGTCCCCCGGCGCCGCCTCGTACAGGAAGTCCGGGTAGCCGACCAGCACCGGGCCGCCCTCGTACGTGGGCGTCACGATCTTTTGCTGGATGACCACGCCCGGCGGCAGGAGCTTGACGATCCCGTCGACGGCCTCCCGCCACCCGGGGTGCACCGCCTCGCCGCGGTAGTGCTTCTGCACCTCGTGGTCGACCGCCGTTCCGCGCGCCTGCGCGTCGGTCTGCGGCGCCCAGTCGCCCTCCACGTAGCCGCCGAACCACTGCCGCGGGCACTGGCCCCAGCGGTCCATGGCGCTGGCGCTCGTCGACTGCAGGACCTTGAGTCGGCGCTCGGCGTGCGCGTCGCGCACGAGAACGCCCGCAGCCCGCAGCCGCTCTTCTACCGATTCAGATGACACGCGTCCCCCACCTTGCCCGCGATGCGGGTGTTCGTCAACTAAAATCTACTTATCCCAGTCGGGCCCGAGGGTGCGGTACTCGATTTTATGGCACGCCAGATCATCGGGCAGTACGGCTTGACGCAACAGCGTCTTGGCGTGCTCCTCGCCCGCGCGCATCCCGCGCGACCAGCCAAGGTCCGTGTAGAACGCGGTCGCATGCATCGCCTCGCGCATGGCGAAGCCGGCGCGAATGCCCAGCTCGCGCTCCTCGGGGACGTCGTCGCGCAGCACCCCCGGCAGCGTCAGAAGCCCATGCGACGCGTACGGCGTTTCCCCACGCCTGACGCAGTCGCGCAGGCAAGCCGCGAGGTAGCGGGCGTTGCGCGTGGCTTCCCATTTTCGCCTGTCCGCGGCGGTACAATGCGCGCACCCACAATCCCACGCATAACCGCCATACCCTTTGACTTGGACGTAGGGGCTCCCCTTGCACCCGCCCTCGGGCAGCGGCGTCTGCGGCGCGAAGGGCGACTCGACATGCACGCGCCTCACGCCGGTCTCCGCTCGCGCATGCGCGCCCGCAGGCGCGCGGCCACCCATGACGGCGACCTGCCCGTCGCGGCCTCGACCTCGCGGTCGAGCAGGATCTCGTCGACGCCGCAGGAGCAGTCGACGCGGAAGATCCCATGCCCGTCGTCGAACGTGACCAGACTGTGGCCCATGGCCTCATGCCCGGGCAAGAGCGCCGCGAGGATCTCGCGGGACGTGGACTTGTCGTCGATGATGTTCGGGGCGTCGACGCAGCCGTTGGCGTTCAGCTTCCTCATTCGTCGCAATCCCAATCAGTAGGCAACGGCCGACCGCACGTCGGGCACGCGAATGTGATCTCGTACTCGACGGCCTCTTGGTCGTCGGTCTCGTCCATGAACGGAAAACTGAGCTGCGTCACGTCGTCTCCTCCGCGGCCTCGGCCGCATCCTTGATCTTGTAGCCGAGCGCCTCTTGCTCCGCCTTCCATTCCGCCTTGCGGCGGCGCATGAGCTTGAGGTACGCCTCGTAACCCTCGGACTTCTGTTGCGAGAAGCCCAGTCCCTTGCCCCAGTAGTCGTTGCGCAGGAGCGACTTGCACACGCGCCGCCACGACGGCGCCTTGCGCTGCGCCTCCATGTCGTAGTCGGCCTCGTCGGGGATCCCCTTCGGGTACCCGCGTTCGGTCCACCACTTCTCGAACAAGAGCACCTTGTTTCGGTAGTGCTCGCGCGACTTGGGCGGCATGCTGGCGACGAGGAGCTCGGCGAAGCTGCGCCACGTGTGCCCCGGCGGCTTGGTCACGCGCCGGTAGCCATTGATGTTGCCCCACTCCTGGACGTACAGAGCGCCGCCGTTGGCGCCGTTGACGCGCGCCACGACGCGGGCCCATGTCTGCGGCTCGACGACGTGGTACAGCCACAAGTTGCGCCGTTGGTCGTCGCCGTAGGGCTGGCAGATGCGCATCTGGTGCGGCGTCAATCCGGCCTGATGCATGAGGTCGTAGAGCCGATTGTGCCTCCGCTCGGGCCACTTGGCGTGGTACGTCCAGAGGTCGTCGACGTGCCAGTCGTAGATCGGGTAGACGTTGTAGAGCTGCTGCTCGCCGACGCGCGACGTCCAGCGCCATCCCCGCCACGTCTCTTTGTCGGAGAGTGCGATCGTGCGGAACCGATTGAGTGACTCGTCCGTGCGGATGCCGACGAAGCACGCGCACCGCTCGCCCTGCGCATACCACTCGCCGAAGAACGGCACGAACTCCTCGAACTCCATCGACCGCCAGAAGAAGGGGAAGAACTTCTCGTCGGTGATGGCGAAGTCCGGCGGCTGGCGCACCCACGCCTCGCGCGCCTCGGGGTCCCAGCAGGTCCAGAAGGGCTCGTAGACCGAGACCGCATTGCGCAGGTGAATGGGCAGGCAGCACCAGAAGGGCTCCGTGCAGTCGGCGTACTCGCGGAAGAGCGCCTCGCCGTGCTCCATCGTCACGCCGAATTGCGCCTCTAGATCGATGAGCAGCAGGCCGAACTTGCGCCCGCGCTTGCGCGCCTCGTCGGCGACAAGGTGCAGCATCACCGTCGAGTCCTTGCCGGCCGAAAAGCTGAGGTACACGCGTGGGAACTCGTCGAACACGCGCGCGATGCGCTCGCGAGCGGCGGTGAGCACGTCGACGTCTAGGTATCGCTTAAGCACGTGGGTCCCTCCATTCGGCGGCGCACTCCGCGGCGTCGCGATCGGCGCGCTCGCGCTCCTCGGGCGACAGCTCCCAGTAGCCCGCGCGCATGAATTCCTCGGGGATGTGGGCGACCAGCGCCGCACCGGCGTGCGCCAGCCAGTTGGACTTATTGAGCGACGGCGTCGTGAAGGCGACGAGGCAACTCGTCGGCCACTCGGCCAGCGCCCGGCGCATGGCAGCGCGGAAGACATTCGAGTCGCGCAAGTGCGCTACGGCCATCGCGAGCCATCGGGCGCGCTCGGAGTCACCGGCGACGCGGCGCCACATGCCGGCGTGGAACTCCTCAAGGTCACGGTAGTCGGCGTAGAAGCGCGGCAGGCTAGGCATGAGCCGCCTTCCAGCACGCCTCGGCCTCGGCCGCGCACTCATCGGCGGCGAGTCGCTGCGCATCGGTCAGCTTCCACCAGGCGCGCCGGGTCAGGTGCTCGGGCACACCGTGGGCGATGCAGCACGCGGCGGCGCCGAACCAGGCGTAGTGGTTGCCGCGGCGGGTGAGCTCCGCCTTGCAGCTCGTCGGCCACTCGCGCAGCACGCGCGCCAGCGCGTTGCGGAAGCGATCGGGGTTACGCAGCAGGCGCACGGCCAGCGCGATGAGGTTGAGCTGGTGCGCCTCGCCCGACGCGCGCCGCCACATGCCGGCCTCGTACTCCTCGAGCTCGCGGTAGTCGGCGTAGTACCGCCCCCGCTCGGGCGCGCGCCCCGGGCCGATGAGGTCCCGCTCCCAGTTACCCATCGATCACCTCCTCCTCCACCGTCGGCTCACCGGCGAGCGCGTCGACCTCCTCATCGTCCGCGGCAAGGTCCGTCTCCCAGGCGCGCGAGAAGCTGCGGTCCTTGAAGGCCTCGCGCAAGCCGGTGATCTGCGCCAAGCGCAGCACTTCGTCGGGGTCCATGCCGAGGTCGCGGCCGATCTTCTCGTCGCTCCAGTTGCGGCGCTTGAGCTCGATCACGATCTTGGACATCTGCTCGACCTGGTGCTTCCCGCGCGCCCGGTTGTGGCGAATGGTCGAGGCGATGCGGTCTGAGCGGTCCTTTTGCGTCGAGCGAATTTGCACGACCGGCAGGTAGCCCTGGACGCGCTTGCGCACCACGTCCGACTCCTTGCCGACGCGATGGCGATGGAAGCCGTCGACGACGACGAACGCGGCCTTCTCCTCGTCGAGGTCGGCGACGATGGGCTGCGTATAGCCGTCGGCGTCGATGGAAATCTCGAGCAACTTCATCTCCGGCGGCGCCACGGCGTTGGGGTTGTAGTCGTTCGCCGTGACGAGGTCCGACTCGATCCACAGGACGCAGTCGACCGGCTCGGACGCGAACGGACTCACGTCGTGGAGCGCCTCTTTAATGCGGTTGCACGCGTCGACGCGCTCGGCGAGCGGCATGTCCTTGATGGCTGCGAAGAGCCTCTGCGCCTCCGCGACGACGTCCTTTTGCCTCTTTTCCACGGTTACGCCCTCTTCGCCGCGAATCGCCCGCGACGCGTAAATCGGTAGGTCCTTGTCCGGCGCTCCGCCGCGCAGCACGGCCGGCACATGCGCGACTGCGTGTGGATCCAAACGCCGCAGGCGCAGCGGCGCGATTTCTGACGCGATGGCGCGCCCTGGCGCTCGCCAGCGTGGCGGCGAATATTGTGCCCGCTGATGCCGCAGTGGTTGCAGGCCATTACCACACGCTCCCGCGGTCGCGGTCGGTCGACGCGCGACGCTCGCGCGCCCGACCGCAGAAGGGGCAGAAGTCGACCGGGTAGTGGCGCCCGGCGGCGACGAGGTAGAGCACCCCGCGGAGCCGCGTGGCGCGCAGCACTCCGGCGGCGAGCGCCGATTCGAGCGCGTCGCAACATACCTCGACCATGGACGACTCGGCGCGCTCCTCAGGCGACGGCGGCCCCATGCGGAGGATCATCGATTCCACCAATCCTCCCCGCTCGCGCGCCGGCGAGCCTGGTACACCTTCGTGAAGTCCACCACGCGCGCCGACGGCTCGCGCACGACCCGGTTGCGCTCGCGGGCGCGGCGCACGAGCCAGACCCCGAACGCGAACGGCACCGTCACGACCGCGGGCGTCAAGAAAAAGAGGGCGATGAGCGCCAAGCGGCGGCGACGCGGGGTCATCGCTTCACCGGTTCGGTTCCGTAGAGCAGAAGCTGCGCCTGCAGCCGCGCGATCGTGATCCTGTTCTGCTCCGTGAACAGCTCTCGATTCTCCTTGCTGTCCATCGCCCGCAGGAAGTAGCGGAGCACCGCCGCGAGCACGCGCGCCTCCTCCCTCGAGATCTTCACGGCACCCACCCCGCGACCGAGGCCCACGACAGGCTCGCCGCTGCGCCGAAGGCCGCGCCCGCGAGGCCGACCAGCGCCAGCACCGCGCGGCGCTCGCTCTCGGGGGCAAGGACGGCGAAGATCGCGGCCGACACCGCGCAGGCGTAGCCGACGTCGAGCGCGGTCACGAGCGCGCCTCCGACCGGCGATCGGCGTCGGCGAACGCCTCCTCCCAGCTCCAGCCCCGACCGTAGGCGAACGTGCCGTTGGGCAGCATATCGCCTCCGATCGTGCCGACGATGCATTCGCCGTCGCGGGTGATGGCAGTACCCGAGAACCCCCAGCGCCGACGCGCCTCCCTGCGCGCGTCATCGATGCCCATGATGGCCGGCTTCATGCTCCCCTCCTCGTGCCCCCACCTTGCGCCTAGTCGCTCCGTTCGTCAACAAAAATCTTCTAACGCGGTGCGCACCGTCGGCGATCGTGGGCAAGCTTGACACGCGAGAGGACAACGTAGCACAATCGTCACCTTCCATGAAAACAAAAAACAAAAAGTCGAGCGCGCCCGTCGCCGCGTCCGCCCGACGGGAGCTGCTCGCGCTCGTGCGCCAGTTGGGAGAGGACGCCGTGCTCGCTGTGCTCGGCACTCGGCGCGACACTCTAGCGCGGGCGCTCGCCGGTCTGAACGTGCACGCCGGCACGCGCGCGGCCGTCGAGGCGGCGCTCGCCAAGCTGGCGGCCGAGCGCGGTGCGGCATGAGATGCCCAAAATGCGGTGGTGCGTTCGACAAGTGCATCGACGGGGCTTTGTGCGTCGACTGCAAAGGCGTTGGCCATTGTACCAAATGCGAAATGCAAGCTTGGGTACTAGCGCCAGATGGCGATTTTTATATACCGAATTCGCCTATCGAACGTCTTCTATTGACGGCATTACTGCGTCAATGTCCCGCTGATATCGTTTGGGAGCAGACACGCCAATGCTATGGTAATTCATACGGTTATAATATTTTTTGTTGTGCCAAGTCTGACGATCCCCCCTTTTTAGTACCGCAATATCCTGTCGGTCGTTATCGAATCGATTTCGCCATTATTGGCGACGATCGAAAAATCGCTATCGAGGCAGACGGGCACGACTTCCACGAGCGAACGAAGCAGCAAGCCGAGCACGACCGGCGACGCGATAGAGACCTTCAGGCCGCTGGGTGGACCGTCTATCGATATACCGGCTCGGAAATCTACCGTGATGCCGATGCCTGCGCGCGAGAGATCTTCGCGCGCGTGTGGGGGCTCGCATGACGCGTCTTGAGCTGGCGCTCGGGCTCGCCGCGGCGGGCATGAAGATCTTTCCCTGCCACTCCGTCACCGATGGCGCGTGCTCCTGTGGCGACGAAGGCTGCAAGCCCAACAACCGCGGCAAGCACCCGCGCCTCGGAGGCTGGCAGCGCGAGGCCACGAGCGACGAGGGCAAGATCCGCGCGTGGTTCGGCTTCTGGCCGGACATGAATTACGGCGTGGCCACCGGCGCGCCGTCGGGCGTCTGGGTGCTCGACATCGACCCCGACAAGGGCGGGTGGGATTCGATCGCCGAGCTCGTGGCGCAGCAGGGCGCGCCGCCGACGACGTTCGAGACGGTGACGGGCTCGGGCGGGCAGCACCTGTGGTTCAAGCACGTCGCCGGCCTGCGCAACCGATCCGCCATTATGCCCGGCATCGATGCGCGCGGCGACGGGGGCTACGTCATCGGCCCGGGCTGCGCCAACGCCAAGGGGCAGTACGCGGTTGGCTCCGACGCCGACGTGGCCGAGGCGCCAGCATGGCTGGTCGAGATGGTGCTGCCGGGCAAGCGCGAGCCGCGGGCGACCAAGGGTGAGGACCGCAGGCCGACGGCGGAGGAACTGCCGCTCGTGCGCGAGCACGCCAGGGCGGACATCCAGCGCCGACCGCCTGGCAAAGAAGGGCAGGGCGGCGGCCCCGCGCTCCTGCACGTCTGCCGCGACTTGTACCGCGGCTACGGGCTGCCCGACGACGCGGAGACGCGGGCCATCGTCGACGAGTACTGCGCGCGCTGCGAGCCGCCGTGGTCGGACGCGGGCGAAGTGGATCACAAAGTCGATGAGGGGCAGGACGAGGATAAGGATCCCGACGGCAGGCCGGTCGGCTATCTGCTACACGAGTTCTACGTCCGGCAAGCGTTCGAGCTCGCCGCGAACGAAGAGACTGCGCGTTGCCTGACCGACAAAGTCGTGCGGCTGGACGTCGACGAGCACCGCGTGGTCGACGAGGTCATCGGCCACCTGGGCCTGCTCGAGGGGCTGTACACGCATTCGGGCGCGCTCGCCGATGTGGTCATGCAGCGTGGAGACGACCCCAAGGAGGGCGGCGACGACGGCATCCGGCGCAGCGCCGGCGCGTGCCGCGTACGGCGGCTGCCAGCCGCGCGCGTGCGGACGCTCATCACCCGGGCGTGCAAGCTCGAGAAATGGGACGGCCGAGCCAAGGATTTCGTGCCCGCCCATCCCACCGATTGGCTCGTCTCGGGCGTGCACGCCGAGGGATGCTGGCGCGGCATATCGCCTCTCATCGGCGTCGGCGACGCCCCGGTCATCCTGCCCGACGGACGCGTCGTGAGCGCGCCGGGGTACGATAGGGAGAGTGGCATCTTCGTCTCCGACGGTGTTGAGGTCAACGTGCCGGATGCGCCAACGAGGGACGACGCGCGAGCCGCCGCCGACCGCGTGCTGGCGCTTGTGGACCAGTTCGACTTCAGCAAGCCCGCCAGTCGGGCGGCATGGTTGTGCGCGCTCTTGACGGTGGTGGGCCGCTTCGCCTTCCGAGGCTCTGTGCCGCTCATGCTGTTCGACGCGTCGACGCCGTCGTCGGGAAAGACACTGCTCGTTGACCTCATCTCGTCGATCGCGTTCCGCCGCTCGGCCTCGCGTACGGCCTGGTCGCCGCACGACGAGGAGGTGCGCAAGACCATCACCGCCACCGCTATGGCCGGTGACCGGCTTCTGCTCTTCGACAACGTGCCCAACGGCTCGACGTTGCAGTCGGCGGCGCTAGACGCCGCGCTGACGAGTGACGGGTGGTGGTCCGCGCGCATCCTCGGCACCAACGACATGTTCGATGGCCTCCTGCACACCGTGTTCTTCGCCACCGGCAACAACCTGTCCATCGGCGGCGACCTAGCGCGGCGCATCCTGCACGTGCGACTTGAGCCACAGGACGATCGCCCCGAGCTGCGCACTGGGTTCCGATATCCTGGTGGTGAGCTCCTCATCCACGCCAAGCGCTCGCGCGCGGCCATCTTGAGCGATCTCTTCACCATCCTGCGAGCTGCCATCTTGGCAGGGCGCCCGCGCGTCGGCCTAAGCGCATGGGGCTCGTTCGACGACTGGTCGGCGACTGTGCGCGCGCCGCTGGTATGGCTCGGTCTGCCCGATCCCGGAGACACCCGCGAGGCATTGCGCGACATGGCGGACCGCGGGCGCAGCGCATCCTGGACGCTGGTGCACGAGCTCGATCGCATGCTCACGGCTAACAAGCGCGGGCGCCGCATGACCGCCAAAGCCGTACTTATGGCCGTCGCCGATCCGTCTTGGGACGCGCTCAAGGACGCCATCGACGAGCTTACCAACGTCAAGCCCGGGCACCAGCCCACGCCGAGCCAATTGGCGCGCGTTTTTTCGACTTTGAGGGGGCGGTACTTCGGCGGAAAAACGATTGAGGCCATAGGCGAGAAGGGTGAGCTAGGACGGGAGTGGACGGTCAAAATCAAACCCACGTAATGGGTGGCTGACGACCCTGACGATCCTGACGCTCTAAATACGGAGCTAGCTAAACTCGCACACACATATACTGTAATTTACAGTATAGCGGTACAAAAGGTAGGAGAGTGTAGGATGCGAGTTTAGCTGGGTCGGCTATGGGATCGTCAGGATCGTCAGGGTCGTCAGTCTTCAGGTAATGGGTGTTCATGGCGAGATTGAACTTAGCGATCGCCCATTACGTGTGTGTGAGCTAAGTCGATCTGGCGGCAATTGCCGATTTGCCCGAAAGCGTAGGGCGTGCCAAAGTCAAAAGCGTGGGAGCTAGTGGGAATCAGCCCTCAAACGTGGGCAAGCCTACAAAAAGACCGAGGGGCGACCGGCGCTCGGCGATGGACGTGCAGCGCGACGTGGCGCGGGTGGCGGCGATGCTGGCCGAGGGCGAGCCCCGCTGGCGTATCCTGGCCGCGTTCAAGAGCGAGCGGGCGCGGTCGCGCGTCGACGACTACATCGCCCAGGCGCGACGGCAGTGGGTGGCGGACCATGCCGACGAGCTGCCGACGGCGCGCGAGGCCTATCTGGCGAATCTGCGCGCCAAGGCCACGTTGTGCAAAAAGCTGGGCCAGCTCAGCGTGATGGCGAAGTACGACGACATGATCGGCAAGCTCCTGGGCGTACTCGAGGGCGACAAGCACCTGCACCTGCACGCGCAGGGCGCTCCGGCCGCGCAGGAGCCCGCCCAGGCCGCGATCGCGGCCAAGGTGGTATCCACGCTGCCCGACCACGTCCTCGAGGCCCTAGACGAGGCGGCGGAGGCCTCCGGCGTGAAGTCTGAGACGCTCGCCCTTCCGGCCCGCGTGGACGGGGTCGATTGACGCGGCCCGGGCTTCAGCTCGCGCAGACGTTATTGGCCGACCCGGTCGCCATCCGCGCCGAGCGCGCCAAGCGCAGCTTCGCCTACTTCGTCAAGCGCGGTTGGGAGCACGTGGCGCAGGTCGAGCCGCTCGTCTGGTCCTGGCACATGGACGCCATCGCCATGCACGCTCAAGCGCTCGCCAAGGGCGAGATGGAATGGCTGTGCGTCAACATCCCGCCGGGCCACGCCAAGAGCGTCTTCACGTCGGTGTTGTGGCCGGCGTGGATCTGGACGTGGTGGCCCAAGTGCCAGTTCATCTTCGGCTCGTATTCGTACGGCTTCGTCGTGCGCGATGCGCGCCGCTGCCGCGACCTCATCCGCTCGGATTGGTACCAGGAGTGGTTCTGCAAGCGTGACGGCTGGAATCTGCGCGAGGACTTCGGCAGCGCCGACAACTTCACCAACACCGCCGGCGGCGTGCGCTTCGCCACGTCCATCGGCGGCCAGGGCGCGGGCCTGCGCGCGCACGTCATCGGCGTCGACGACCCGCTCAACATCCAGGACGCGCACTCGAAGATCGAGCGCGAGGCGGCGCTCGAGTGGGTGCGCGGGACGCTGTCGCAGCGTTTCATCGGCGGCTACCAGCCCAAGTTCATGCTCACGATGCAGCGGCTGCACGAGGACGACCCGTCGGCGTGGGTGGCGTCCAAGAAGGGCGCGCAGGTGCTCTCGCTGCCCTCGGAGTTCGAGCCCGAATCGGCGTGCAGGACGCAGCGGATCGTCACGCGCGTCAACGGCCACGTCGAACGAGTCGTCGAGGACTTCTGGAGGGACCCGCGCGCGGCGCGCGGCGAGCTGCTCTTCCCGGCGCTCTACCCTAAGGAGCGCATCGAGCACGACAAGACGACGCTCGGGCCGTTCGGCTTCGCCAGCCAGCACCAGCAGCGCCCCGCGCCCGAGGGCGGCGGGCTGTTCAAGATCGAAAATTGGCGCTTCTGGAAGAGCGACGACGCGACCATGGAGCGGCTCGGCCTTGTCGGAGGCTCGCGCCCTCGCGGCGCCTACGACGGTCCGGCGCGCCCGCTCGACCTCGACGCGCTCGACGAGCAGCTCATCTCGGTCGACGCGACCTTCCGCGAGACCAAGACGGGCAGCTTCGTGGCGATTCACGTCTGGGGCAAGCTGGGCGCGCGGCGCATGCTGCTCTACCGCGTCAAGCGGCGCATGGACTTCACCGACACGGTGGCCGAGCTGTTGCGCGTGATCGCGCTCTTCCCCGACGCGCGGCGCAAGCTCATCGAGGGCAAGGCCAACGGCGACGCCATCATCTCGGCGCTCGAGCGCTCGCACGGCATCTCGGGCTGCATCGCGGTCTCGCCCGGGACGGCGAATAAGTCGGCGCGCGCCCATGCGCAGCAGCCCTTGCAGGCGGCGGGCAACGTCGAGCTCCCGGACGGGGCGCCGTGGGTCGAGGACTACATCGCGATCCACGCCGCGTTCCCCAACGGGCGCGAGGACGACGACGTCGACGCGCAGTCGCAGGGCCTGCAGGGCTTCGAGCAGGAGCAGGGCACGGCCGACCTCTGGGCGCAGGTCGATCTCGGAATCGAGGAGGGCGACGAGTGGGACGCGAGAACGTAAGGGGCTTCGTGCATTACTTCCGCTGTGAGGGCAGACTGCCCGATGGCTCCGTGTGCGGCGCGCAGCGGTGCTATGACGAGGATGATCGATATCATGCCGCGTGCGCGTGCGGCACCCACTCGAGCGCCGAGGACGGCAGACCGTTGGTACAGTATCGTTTGACCATACCGATGCGCCCACCGCCTACGCGTATACCGAGCGACGGCGTCATGGTGTTGGCGTGAGCGCCGTCGACGACGCCATCGCCGGCCGCGAGGTCGTGCAGGTCGATCACAACCGCGCCGGCACGCGCATGCGCGTCGTGGTGCAGGGCGAGGACGGTAGGGAGGAGTCGCTCACGTTCCAGGCCGTGGGCGGCGGCGGCGAGTGGCGCCTCGTCGGTCGAGGCTCCGCGCCGGTCGACCTTGAGGGCACGCTGGAGGAATTTCGCAGATTTTAATTGACTAACTCGGATGCGCGCGGGATCATGCGCGGTGGAGGTCGGAGCATGACGACGGAAGAGAAAATCGAACGAGCCAAGAAGCTGGACGCTCGCGTGGGCGAGGACGTGTACTTCGTCTCGGACGGGCAGACCGGGCCGATGCCCGACAAGCACCAGGCATTTGGTGGCTCGGGCGGCGGGGTCAAGGCGGTCACCGTCAAGATCGACGCCAGCGACCTTGAGCCGTTGCTCGAGAAGCGCCTCGCGCCCGTCCAGAAAGCGCACAAGCTAGCCCTCGACCTCCTGCGCGACCTGCCCGCGCGCCTCCTCGACGCGTCGCTGCGCGCTCGCGTGCTGGAGGTCGAGCGCGCGCTCGTCGAGGCGATCAAGCCCGAGACCGCGAGCGACGCGAAGCCGAAGCTGGGAGACGCGTGCGCGGCTATGGTCGCGGCGTATGACGACTGATGCGGGCATGGACAGAAGGGGCGCTGACCAAGATGCAATGCGAGGAATTGCAAGAATGGGCGCGGGCCAATAAACAGCGGCTTATATCTGATGCTGCCGAGGGAAACGTCGAAGCGAAAGCGGTCATCAGTTTACATCGGATGCTAGTTCGGCATGCGGATTGGCCCACGTGGGCGCTATTCGCTGGCGCGGTGGTGGACTACATCAAGGAACGCGGCTAACTAGACCTTTTCGCCACATCCGCGGTACCTTCGTTGCATGGCCCGCTGGAAGTCCCGACGCCGCGCGAAAGTCCAAGACCAGGTCGACGGCTACGAGCCCAAGGCGCCCGCGCCGGTCGACCCCTGGACGCAACCCGAGGTGCTCGACGAGCTGAGCACGCGCGCTCCCTCGACCGGCAACGCGCGCTGGGACGCGGCCAACCTCGACGGCTTCCGCAACGAACTGACCGGCATTGGCACATGGGAGAAGGACAAGTCCTTCGGCGGTCGGCGCGGGGGCATGGCCTTCGAGCTCAACTTCATCTCCCAAGTCGCCGCCGAGTCGCGCTGGCGAGGTTCCGACCTTGGCGCGCGCCTCATCGAGACAATTCCCGACGAGATGACGCGCGAGGGCTGGGACGTGCAGGTGCAGCCCTCGGACGAGGACGACGAGGCGGACGAGAAGGCGGACGCATTTCCGCCGAACTCCGGCGCGGCTGCGCCGCCGGTCGTCGCTCCGCCCGCGCCCGAGAAGCACCCCGGCGAGATCGACGTCGACGACGACGGCATCGAGTGCGCCGAGGCGATCGACGCCAAGCTCGAGGAGCTTGACGCGCTCCAGGTCTTCTGGGAGGCGCTCTGCTACGAGCGCGCGTACGGCGGCGCAGCCATCCTCGTCGGCGCGGACGACGGCACCGAGGACCTGACCAAGCCGCTCGACGAGGACCGCATCGAGGACGTCAAGCACATCACCGCCTTCTACGGCGGTTGGGACGGCGAGATGGTTGCGTGGTCGTGGTACCGCGACGTCACCGACGCCAACTACGGCAAGCCCGAGATGTACATGCTCCGTAACCTCGGCGTGCCCATCGCCAAGATCCCGGCCCCCGGTGAGAAGGTCGCCAACGCCAACATCCTGCCGCCGATGACCGGGCCGAACGGCAGCTATGGGCCGCTGATCACGTGGGTGCATGAGTCGCGGCTGCTGGTGTTCCCGGGCGTCGCCGCGTCTCGCCGCGCGCGCGTGCAGATGCGCGGCTGGGGCGATTCGCTGTTTACGCGCGTCGATCAGGTGCTCCAGCAGTACGACCAGACGTGGGCGGGCGTGGCCAATTTGATGACCGACTTCGCCCAGGGCATGCTCAAGATCAAGGGGCTCGCCCAGGCGCTCATGGCCAACAACAAGGCCGGCACCGGCATCGTGCGCAACCGCGGCACCGCGCTCAACATGGGCCGCTCGATCGCGGGCCTCATGATGCTGGACAGCGAAGAGGACTTCAAGCGCGAGATGGCCTCGCTCGCGGGCCTGCCCGAGATGCTCCAGCAGTTCGCGCTCCGCCTCGCCGCCGCGGCGGGCATGCCCGTGTCGCTGCTCATGGGTCAAGCGCCCGCGGGCCTGAACGCGACGGGCGACAGCGAGATCCGCTGGTTCTACGACCGCGTCGCGAGCTGGCAGCGCAAGCGCATGCTGCCGCAGCTCAAGCGCCTCGTCGGGCTCATCCTCAAGTCGAAGCAGGGCCCAACCGAAGGTGCCGAGCCCGCGCGCTGGAGCGTGGTCAACCGGCCACTGTACCAGATGAGCGCCAGCGAGAAGGCCGACCGCTATCTCAAGGTCGCCCAGGCCGACGCCGTCTACCTCACCAACAGCGTCGTCACGGCCGAGGAGGTCGCGGCCACGCGCTTCGCCGGCTCCGAATACAGCGACGGGCCCATCACCGTCGACTTCGAGGGGCGCGCGGAGATGGCCGCGCAGGACGAGGCCGACAAGGCCGCCGCCGAGAAGGCGCAGGCCGCGCAGCTCCAGCTCGCCCAGAAGCAGCAGGCTGAGCTGCACGCGGCCAAGGTCGAGGCGACCAAGAACCCGCCGCCTGCGCCGGTCGCGGAGGGAGACGCGGCGGAGGAGAAGCCGCCCGAGAAGGCTGTGGCCGAGTAGCTCTTCGAAATGAGGCGCCGGCCATGCTAGCCCGGCGCCATTTCGCTTAGCTCAGGAACCAGTGAATCAACGCCGCGTGGGAGGCCTTCTTCGGATTCCACTTGCCCGCGGCCACCATCCCCAGCACCACCCAGCTATTCGCAAAGTTTGTCATCGTCGGCCTCCTGATGATAAATATAGGTCCGCCCTTTGAGTTTGTCAACAAAAATCTTCTTATTCGAATTGTGCTAGTCTTTCCGCGTGCTACACCCTCGCTCGCGCACCGTCGCCATGGTTCGCCTCTTGCGCGCCGCCGCACCCGCGCTGCACCGGCGCAAGGGCGGGCGCATGCCACGTCAGCAACAGCCCGACGGCCTGCGGCTCGAGTACTACAAGGCCATCCGCGCCCGCGCGGTCGAGCCGTCGACGCGGGCGCTCGCGGGCGTGCGCGACGAGGTCCTGCGCTTGCTCGCTGACGAGCGTGCGGAGCGCGGCGACGATATGCGTCGCGATGCCCCTATCAAACGCGCCGGCCGCGCCCGCGAGCTCATCGAGAAGGCCGCGGCGCGCGCCGCGCAAACCGTAAGCGAGCGCGAGCTGGCGGAGGTGGCGCGGCAGTTCGGCATGCGCACGAGCGACTTCCAGCGCGGGCAGCTCGACCGCCAGGTGCGCCAGGCCGTCGGCGTGCCGCTGTCCTCGGTCGAGAAGCCGACCGTCGACCGCATCCCCGGCTTCGTGCGCGAGAACGTCGACCTCATCAAGACTGTGCCCGAGCGCTACTTCGATTCGGTCAGGGACACCGTCTCGCAGGCGTTCGAGGAGGGCTGGACGGTTGACCGGCTCTCGGATGAGATCAGCTTCCGTGGCGACGTCGCCGAATCGAACGCGCGGCGTATTGCGCGGGATCAGATCGGCAAGCTCAACGCGCAGGTGAACCAGGACCGCCAACAAGCGTTAGGAGTCACGAGTTATATTTGGCGAGGGGTACTTGATGTGCGCGAACGTGATTCGCACGTTGCGCTTGAGGGTAGACGATTCGAATGGAACGGTGACGCGCCAATTGGCGTCAGTGGGCAAGTGATTCAGCCTGGTTATGAAATCTGTTGTCGTTGCCACGCCGAGCCGGCGCTCGACGACATCATCGCGGGATTGGACGAGGATTAGCCCCCGTTCGCGCGTGACACAACCCCCGGTGTAGCCTAGGGTTCATGTACTTTCTGGGCTCGATCACGGGCCCGAGCGGCGGCGCCGCCGGGGTCTCGGTCAACAATCAGCAGTCGGGAGGGTTCGCCATCCCGCCCGGGATCAAGGCGCTGTACCTCGTGCCGCAGAACCCGCCGACGTTGTTCGAGTTCGGTAGCGCCACGGGCTCGACGGGCGCGACCTTCCAGACGACGGTTGCTCGCGGCGCGCTCCTCGATTCGACCGGCATCTACGGCCCGTTCCCGTGCGTGGTGGCGCCGGGGCAGCAGACCGTGGTCTCCATCTGCAACAACACGGGCGGTCCCATCTCGGTCCGCGTCTACGCGAGCCCGAACGCATGATGGTCGAGCGCATCAAGCACGTGCGGCCGAAGACGAAGCTGCAGCCCAAGCCGAGGCCCAAATGAGCGAGCGTCTATTTCCCGCGCACGTTTACGAATTCGGGCGACTCATACTGTGCGCCGATCAACTCTCGTCCAACCCCGACGTGCGCGAGGTCCAGGCCGCCAACCGCGTGCAGCGCCGCTCGGACGGCGGGCCGCTGCTCGACGGCGACTCCGTGCTCGACCAGGTGCGCCCGCGGTGCCCGTGGTGCGACGAGGTGCTCGACGACGAGGGCCGCTGCGCGCGCCGCTGCGCCGCCTCGCGCGTGAACAGGACGGACGACCGATGAGCAAGCGTAATGACGTCACGCCGCCGGGCCGCGAAGCCCAGGTGCGCGCGCTCAAGGAGAAGCCAGGGATCGACAACCCGTGGGCCGTCGCCTGGGCCTCGTACGAGAAAGACGACGGCCCGTCGTGGATGGGCGCCAAGTGCGACGACTGCGGGCAAATGGTCCCGGTCGTCGACGCCAAGTACGTCGACCACGTCGCGCCCGGCGGCAGCTACGGCGAGCCGACCATGAGCAACGCCAACATGGACGCGGCGATGTCCATGTGCGACGGCTCGGGCGCGATGTGCAAGTACGACACGATCGAGCACCGCGGCGGCCAGTGGGTGCTGCTCTCTAAATCGACGGGCAAGGTGCTCGGTACGCACCCGACCAAGGAGGCCGCCGAGGCGCAGGAGCGCGCGGTCCAGGCCAACAAGCACGCCGACGGCGTGGTCAAGCGCTGGGAGCGCATCGACTTCGCCCCCGGCGAGCTGCCGCGGGCGCGCGTCACCGACGAGGGCTTCCTGGCCGTGGTCGGCCGCGTGGCGCGCACGGGCATCCAGGAGTATCGCGACGGACAAGGTGGGACGCGCCGCGAGCTACGGCTGCCCGAGGAGGTGCGCAAGTCGCTCCCCTCGTTCCCGCTCCAGCCGTTGACCAACACGCACCCGAGCGAGATGGTCGAGCCCGGCAACAGCGACAAGTACGTCAAGGGCGCGGTCGGCGAGGCCGTGCTCAACGCCGACGGCTGGGTCGTGGCGCCGATGAAGATCTACGCGGCCGACGCCATCGAGGCGGCGCGCAACGGCCGCGTGCAGCTCTCGGTCGGCTACACGTGCCGGCTCGATTCGATCGCTGGCGAGTGGCAGGGACAGAAGTACGACGCGGTTCAGCGCGACATCGTTGTCAACCATGTCGCGCTCGTCGACGCCGCGCGCGCCGGCGCGGACGCGCGGCTGCGACTCGACGCGAGCGACGCGGCGGCGGTGATTGCGTGTGACACAGGCGAAAACGTATCCTCGAAAAGTGAGGCAAAACTGATGGCGAAGCTGACGATCGACGGGATGGTCTTCGAGGTGCAGGACGCGAACGCGCAGGCCGCCCTCGACGGCTTCGTCGCCCGCGTCCAGAAGGACCGCGACGAGAAGGTGGC
>Ga0335069_10000396_pt1 | contig 73847 bp, 66 predicted proteins | sample Lox_Sample_11_FD_206714 | JGI IMG/M metagenome (GOLD analysis project Ga0335069, IMG submission 206714) | Soil microbial communities from Loxahatchee National Wildlife Refuge, Florida, United States - Lox_Sample_1.1 | ecosystem: Environmental > Terrestrial > Soil > Wetlands | place: USA...
CCGACGCGGTGCAAAGCGCATGGGACAAGATCCAGGTGCCCCAATGCGGCTACTGCCAATCGGGCCAGGTGATGGCCGCCACGGCCCTCTTGACCGCGAATCCGCGGCCGAGCGACGCCGACATCGATCAGGCGATGCAGTTCAACCTGTGCCGCTGCGGCACCTATCAGCGGATTCGTCAGGCCATCCACGAAGCCGCGCAAGCGCTGGGGGCGTCATGACCTTTCGCAGGCGGGAGTTTCTCAAGGTCTCGGCGCTCGCCGGCGGAGGCCTCGTGCTGGGCGTGGCGTTCGTCGCACCAGCCGCAAGCGCCGCAGCAGGAAGCGCGTTCGTGCCGAACGCCTTCATCCGCGTGCATCCCGACGGCCGCGTGGCGCTCGTGTGCGCACGCAACGAGATGGGCCAGGACGTGCACACCTCGCTCGCGATGCTCCTCGCCGAGGAGCTCGCCGTCGACCCGCGGCACGTCAGCGTGGAGGAAGCGCCGCCCGATGCCGCATACGTGAACAAGCTGATGGGCTCCCAGATCACCGGTGGCAGTACCAGCATCCGCGATGCGTGGGAGCCGTTGCGCAGAGCCGGTGCGACCGCACGCACCATGCTCGTCGCGGCCGCTGCCACGCGCTGGCACGCGTCGCCAGCCGAATGCCACGCAGCCGACGGGCACGTGCTCCGCGGCGCCGAGCGCCTGTCCTATGGCGAGCTGGCAGCCGACGCGGCGCGCCTGCCCGTGCCGAAGGACGTGGCGCTGAAAGCGGCCAGCGAGTTCGGCGTCATCGGCAAGGCGCTGCCGCGCCTCGATGGCGCGGACAAGGCGCGCGGTAGGACGATCTTCGGCATCGACGTGCGGCAGCCGGGCATGGCGTACGCCGCGCTGGCCACCTGTCCGGTCGTGGGGGGACGCGTCGCCTCCTTCGACGGCGCCAAGGCGCAACAGCGACCCGGCGTGCGCAAGGTGGTCGACATCGGCGAGGGCGTGGCGGTGATCGCCGATCACTACTGGATCGCGCACTCGGCGCTCGCCGACGTCGCCATCCGCTGGGACGAGGGTCCCGGTGCCGCACTCGACACCGCCACGATCTACGCGCGGCTCGAGCAGGCGAAGGATCGTGCGGGCACCGTCATCAAGAAGGCCGGCGATGCCGCCACGGCACTCGCTCGCACGAAGCCCATCGAGGCCGTCTACACGTCGCAGATGCTCGCGCACGTGCCGCTCGAGCCGCCGAATTGCCTGGCGCTCGTGTCCGCGAGCGGCGTCGACGTGTGGACGAGCACGCAGTTCCCGCCACGGGCACGCGACGTCGCCGCGCAGACGGCCGGGGTCGCGCCCGAGCGCGTGCGCGTGCATCCGCAGTTCATCGGCGGCGGCTTCGGCCGCCGGCTCGACGTCGATTTCATCGGCCAGGCCGTCGCCGTCGCGAAGGCGATTCCGGGCACGCCTGTCCAGCTCATCTGGACGCGCGAGGACGACATCACCCACGACTTCTACCGTCCGCCCAGCCTGCACCTGCTGAGCGGGACGGTCGAGGGCGGCCGCATCGGCGCCCTCACGCACAAGATGATCTCGCCGTCGATCACCGATCGCCTCTTTCCCGGCGCGGTGAAGGACGGCATCGACGGCTTCATGACGGAAGGCATCGTCGACTTCACGTACGACATTCCCGACCTCGAGCTGCGCACGGTCATCCAGGAGGTGGGTCTGCGCGTCGGCTACTGGCGCTCGGTCAGCAACGCGCTCAATGCGTTTGCCATCGAGAGCTTCGTCGACGAGCTCGCGCACGCCGCCGGCCGCGATCCGCTGCAGTTCCGGCTCGCCATGCTCGGGTCGCAGCCGCGCCAGCGCGCGGTGCTCGATCGGGCCGCGAAGGAAGCGGGCTTCACGGCGCGGCCCGCGCCCGGGCGCGCCTTCGGCGTCGCTTCGATGCAGTGCTACGACACGCACATCGCGCTCGTCGCGGAGGTCTCCGGCAAGGCCGATCAGGTCAAGCTCGAGAAGCTCACGTACGCGGTCGACTGCGGGATCGCCGTCCACCCCGACCAGGTGATCGCCCAGATCCAGAGCGGCGCGGTCACAGGCCTGATCAACACCCTGCGCAGCAAGATCACCCTCGTGAAGGGACGTGTCGAGCAATCCAACTTCGACACCTTCCGCATCCCGCGCATGCCGGAGGTGCCTCCGATCGCGGTCACGCTGATGCCGAACGGTGCAGCGCCCGGAGGGCTGGGCGAGGCCGGCGTGCCGCTGGTCGCCCCTGCCATCGCCAATGCGCTGTTCGCCCTCACCGGCACGCGGACCCGCATGCTTCCTCTCGAGGACGCCGGCGTGACGTTCCTCTGACACGACCTAGGAAGGACCATGCAAGTATCGGAAAGCACCACCCGCGCCCCGGCGGCGCACGCGACGGGCGGGCGCCTGTTCGTGCTCGAGCTGAGCGGCGGCCGGATCTTCTCGGTGGACACCGAAGGCCGCGACAAGCAGGTGCTGGTGACGGATTGCCGCCTGCCGGACGGAATCGCGATCGACGCGGTCCACGGGCACCTCTATTGGACCAACATGGGCGAGCCGAAGCTCGACGACGGGTCCATCGAGCGCGCGAGTCTCGACGGCGACCACCGCCGGACGATCGTGCCGCAAGGGATGACGCATACGCCCAAGCAGCTGCAGCTGCACGGCGGCAAGCTCTACTGGTGCGATCGCGAGGGCATGAAGGTCATGCGCTGCAACCTCGACGGCACGGACGTCGAGACGCTGGTGTCCACGGGCTCGGGCGAAGAGGATCGCCGGCACGGCCGGAACTGGTGCGTCGGCATCGCCATCGATCCAGTGCGCCGCAATCTCTACTGGACGCAAAAGGGCGACGACAACGCGAACGAGGGCCGCATCTTCCGCGCGGGGCTCGACATGCCGCCCGGCGCGTCGCCGGCCCGCCGTCCCGACATCGAGCTGCTCTACGGCGGCCTGCCCGAGCCGATCGACCTTGAGCTCGACCTCGAGCACCGCATGCTCTACTGGACCGACCGCGGCGATCCGCCGCGCGGCAACACCGTGAACCGCGCGCCGATGGACGTGGCCACTCGCGATCGCGGAGCGCCGGAGATCGTCTTCCCCGACCTCATGGAGGGCATCGGCATTGCGCTCGACGTCAAGGGCGGGCGCATGTTCGTGACCGACTTCGGCGGCAGCGTGTACACGTGCGCGCTCGACGGGTCCGGCAAGCGCGTGCTGATGTACGCGCAAGGCAACCTCGCCGGCATCGCCCATGCGGAGCTGCCCGCTTCGCGGCGCTGATGCTCGCTCACCCGTTCCAGCCGATCGAACCATGGAAGGAGTCCACATGACGTGCTACGCCAAACCCGTCCGCCGTGTCGCCGTCGTCGGCACCGGTGTCATCGGCGCGAGCTGGGCTGCCCAGTACCTCGCGCGCGGCCTCGACGTCGTGGCGACCGATCCCGCGCCGAACGCCGAGCAGAAGCTGCGCACGTACATCGACGAGGCGTGGAAGGACCTTGCGCTGATCGGCCTTGCGCCCGGCGCCTCGCGGGAGCGCCTGAGCTTCACGGGCGACATGCACGATGCCCTTGCAGGCGCGGACTTCGTCCAGGAGAACGGTCCCGAGCGCCCCGACTTCAAGATCAAGCTGTATGCCGAGATGGATGCGGCGACACCGCCGGACTCGCTGATCGCCTCGAGCTCGTCGGGCATCACGCCGAGCGTCATGCAGTCGAACTGCAAGCACCCCGAACGCGTCCTGCTCGGGCATCCGTTCAATCCGCCGCACATCATTCCGCTCGTGGAGATCGTGCCGGGCGCCAAGACCTCGCCCGCCGCGGTCGAGCAGGCCGTCCAGTTCTACACCTCGCTCGGCAAGAAGCCGATCGTGCTGAAGAAGGAAGTGCCAGGGCACGTCGCGAACCGGCTGCAGCTCGCGCTCTACCGCGAGGTCCTCTATCTCATCGAGCAGGGAGTGGTCAGCGTCGCCGACGCCGACGCCGCGGTGAGCTGGGGACCGGGGCTGCGCTGGGGGCTGATGGGCCCGAATCTGCAGTTCCATCTCGGCGGGGGCGCGGGCGGCATGGAGCATTTCTTCACCGGCGTCTTCGAAGGGCTCCTGCCCGTGTTCAAGACGCTCGGCGATCCGGCCATCACATCGGAGCTCAAGGAGAAGGTCGTCCGGGGCGTGCTCGAGGAAGCGGGCGATCGTTCGGTGGAGCAGCTCGCCGCCGCAGAGAACCGCATGCTCGTCGCGCTGCTGCGCTTGCGCACGCAGCGCGAGGCTTGAACCTCACTGCGACAGCAATCCCTTGCGGCGCGCGATCACCACCGCCTCGGTGCGGTTGCGCGCATACAGCTTGCCGAAGATGCGCTTGAGGTGCGTCTTGACGGTTCCTTCGGCTATGCCCAGCTCGTCGGCCACGCGCCGGTTGCTGCAGCCGAGCGCGATGCCCCTGAGCACGTCGGACTCGCGCGCCGTGAGCGGCTCCTCGAGCGCCCGTTCCACGAGCCGCTTCTGGAGGCCGGCGTGCACGTAAGGCGTTCCGTCGTGCACGGCCTGGATGCAGCCGACGATCTCGTCCATGCTGGATTGCTTGGGCAGATAGGCGCTTGCGCCGGCGCTGACGGCGCGGTCCAGGTCGGCTTCGCTCGTCATGGTGGTCAGGATCACGATCGCGGCCTGCGGCTCGTGCTCGCGGATGCGCCGCAGCGCCTCGAGGCCGTCGAGGCCGGGCATGCGCAGGTCGAAGAGCCCGACGTCCGGCTTCGTCTCGTGCCAGACGTCGACGGCCTGCAGGCCGTTCGCGGCTTCGCCTGCCACCACGAAGTCGCGATGCGAGGAGAGCAGGGCGCGCAAGCCCGCGCGGATCACGGGATGGTCATCGGCGATCACAAGGCGGATGGGGTCGTTCATGGCATGCGGCTCCGAGACGTGCCGCCGACCTCGGCGGCCTGGTCAGGCTAAGGCGCAGCGCCGGTCACGCGCAACGTCCACCCGCAGCGGGCGGGACCCGTACTTTCGAAGGGGCTTTGCGACCCGTCGCCCGGTCATCGGCCCTGGAAGACAGCCTTGCGCTTGGCGAGGAACGCAGACGTGCCTTCGCGCTTGTCCTCCGTGCTCGAGCAGACCGCGAACATCGTGCGCTCGATGACCAGTGCATCGGGCAGCGGCGCATCGAGCCCTCGGTTCACGGCTTCGAGGGCAAGGCGCGTGGCGACCGGCGCGTTCGCGGCGATCGCATCGAGGATCTTCTGGGCACGCGCCATCAGCACCTCGGCGGGAACCACTTCGTTGACGAGCCCGATGCGCAGCGCCTCGTGCGCATCGACGAGGTCGCCGGTGAGGATGAGCTGCAGGGCGCGGCCCTTGCCCACCAGGCGCGGCAGGCGTTGCGTGCCGCCGTATCCCGGGATCACGCCGAGCTTCACTTCGGGTTGGCCAAACTTCGCATGTTCGGACGCGATGCGGATGGTGCAGGCCATGGCGAGCTCGCACCCACCGCCGAGCGCAAAGCCGTTCACCGCCGCGATCACCGGCTTGCCGAGGTCCTCGACGAGCGACATCAGGCCCTGGCCCACGGCCGTGGACCGTTCCGATGCGATCGCGTCGAGGAGGGCCAGCTCGTTGATGTCGGCCCCTGCGACGAAGGCCTTGCCGGCGCCGGTGACGATGACGCCTTTCACGCCGGGATCGTCACGCGCATCCGTCATCGCTTCGACGAGCTCGGCGATCGTGGCCTTGTTCAACGCGTTCATCGCTGCCGGACGGTTGACGGTCACGTGGGCCGTCGAGCCCTTCTTCTCGTAGACGATGCAACTGAACTTGTCGTACACGACGTTGGTGTAGTCGACGGCTTCGTCGGGGGCGGGAGAGGTCATGGGGGCTCCGGGGCAGGATGTTCAGGCGGCGCTCCGGGTCGACACGAGCGAGACCGCAGGGCCCGTCGTGGCGGCTCGAACGGCCGGCTCGTGGTCGGTCGACGGTTCGGTGATGAGACGCGCGCCGCGCTGGCCGGAGAAATACGACACCAGCCATTGCGCCTGCACGCGCAGGCGGTTCTGCAGCTGGGGCAGGTAGGCGATGTGGAGCAGCGCCCACATCCACCACGTGACGAAGCCGCTGCTGCCGAAGCTGCCGCGCTGCATGAGCGCGAAGTTCTGGCCGACCACCGCCATCGTGCCGCGATCGGCGTAGCGAAACGGCCGTGGCGGCGCCATCGACTTGATGCGCGCATAGATCGAGCGGCCGGCGTACCGGCCCTGCTGGATCGCGGCCTGCGCGACGCCCGGCACGGGGTGGCCGTGGTCGAGCACCGATGCGACGTCGCCCACCGCATAGATCGTGGGGTCGGCCGCCAGCGCGAGCCGCTGGCCGACGCACAGCCGCCCGGCCTTGTCGGTCTGCGTGCCGAGCCCGCGCACGAGCGCCGGCGCCTGCACGCCGGCGGTCCACAGCACCGTCTTGCTCTCGATGCGGTCGCCATCGGCGGTGACGCCGTTGGCGTCGACGGCCCGCACCATCGCATGCGTGCGGACCTCGACGCCGAGCGCCTCCAGCCGCGCTTGCGCCTCCGCGGCCAGCGCTTCGGAGAAGCTGCCGAGGATGCGGGGCGCTCCTTCGAGCAGCACGATGCGGGTCTGCGCCGGATCGATGTGCCTGAAGTTGGAGCGCAGGGTGATGCGCGCCATCCGTGCCAGCGACGCGGCGAGCTCGACGCCCGTCGGGCCGGCGCCGACGAGCACGAAGGTGAGGGCACGGCGCCGCTCGTCCGGGTCGCCCGACTGTTCCGCGAACTCGTAGGCGGCCAGGATCCGCGAGCGCACCCGCACCGCATCCGTCAGGTTCTTCAGGGAGGGCGCATGCGCGCGGTATTCGTCGTGGCCGAAGTAGCTCGGTGCCACGCCGAGGGCGAGGACGAGGAAGTCGTAGCCGATCGTTCGCCGTTCGCCACCGACGAGCACGACGTCGACGCAACGGGCCTGGCGGTCGATGCCGACCACCTCGCCGAGCATGATCGCGACGTTGCGCTGCGTCTGCGCCAGCTGGCGCAGCGGTGCCGCGACGTCGGACGGTGCCAGCACCGCGGTCGCGACCTGGTAGAGGAGCGGCTGGAAGATGTGGTGGTTGCGACGGTCGATGACGATCACATCGGCGTTGCAGAAGCGCAGCTCGCGCGCGGCCGCGAGTCCGGCGAAGCCGCCGCCGGCCACGACCACGCGCGGCCGGCGGGCACGCGGTGCGATGCCGCGCGTGACCTGGGGCGCTGCGCGGTCCATGGCGTTGCCGGGTGACGCGAGCCCGATCAGCTCTTCGCGGCTTCCGTCGCCACGACTCGGCCGGAGACCAGCTCGCCGATCACCGCCGCGGAAAAGCCCAGCTCGCGCAGGATCTCTTCCGAGTGCTCGCCGACACGCGGCGCGCGCCGCGGCTCGGTCTTCTCGACGCCCGCGACCTGCAGGGGGCTGCTGACCGTGAACTCGGTGCCCACCGAAGGGTCGCGAACCGGCATGAAGATCTTGTTCGCGTGCATCTGCGGATCGTTGAGGATGTCGCGCGCGTTCTGCACGACGCCGAAGATCACGCGTGCGTCGTCGAGTACCTGCTTCCAGTAGGCGAGCGGCTGGCTCGCGAACAGCGGATCGAGCACCTCCACCAGCGCGGCGGCGTTGCGCGCCTGCCCCTCGCGGTCGGCGAAGCGGGGATCCTCGGCGAGCCCGGGCAGGCCCACCGCGTGTGCGAGAGCGGCGAAGTCCTTGGGCTGCACGACCAGCATCAGCCAGCGGTCATCGGAGGTACGGTATGGATTGATCAACGCATTCGGCGGGTTGCGCCGGTTGTGCTGCGGATAGAACTTGCCGCCGTTGAGCGCGCCTTCGATGAACTCGCCCGCGGCCCACGCGCCCTCGGCGATGAGCGAGGTGCCGACGCGGCCGCCCTTGCCGGTCTTCTCGCGCCGGTACAGGCCGGTCACGATCGCGCCGTACAGCGTGCTCGCGGTGGCGTGATCGCCGATGCCCGGGATCGGGATCGTGGGCGGGCTGCCCTCGTCGTGGGTGACGTGCATGAGCCCCGAGCGCGCCCAGTAGGCGGTGATGTCGAAGCCGGGCTTGTCGGCTTCGGGGCCGTGGTCGCCGTAGCCCGAGATGTCGGCGTAGATCAGCCGCTCGTTCAGCGGCGCCAGCGTCTCGTAGTCGACCCGCAGCCCCTTGCGGACCTTCGGCGGGTAGTTCGTCACCAGCACGTCGGCCCATTCGACGAGGCGCTTCATCACACCTTGCGCGGCCGGGTCCTTGAGGTTCAGGGCGATGCTGCGCTTGTTGCGGTTCACCAGCTGCCACGGGTAGTTGCGCTCGCTCACCGGAAAGGGCGGCGTCATCCACGACAGCCGATGCGGATCGCCGATGCCGGGCGGCTCGACCTTGATGACCGTGGCGCCGAAGTCCGACAGGATCGTCGTCGCGGCCGGCCCCGCGATGAAGCTCGCGACGTCGACGACCTTCAAGTCGCTGAAGATGTTCTCTTGTGCCATGGGCGCGAATGGGTGAGGTGTCGGGGGCCGGGGGATGTTCGGCGGCCGAGCCCGCTGCTGCGTCTCTCGTTGGTAGCGGCGCGGCGCCGCCATCCGGAGTCCGCCTGCGCGCCTCGCACGGGGCGCGTCCGCTGCCGACAGGGTTCCTAGAGTGGCCTCGGCATCCGAAGGAGAACGCCCATGGGCGGACGCATCGCTCGCGCGCTCGCGCTCGAACCGCGCGCGGGTTCCGTGGCGCCGGCCGCGCCTGGCCGCCTAGCGCGGCTCTACACGCTCACCAAGCCCAAGGTCGTCCGACTCGTCGTGTTCTGCGCGGTGATCGGCATGCTGCTCGCCGGGCGCCAGGCGTTCGACGTGGTGCGGTTCGTTTGCGCGACGGCCGGCATCTGGCTCGTCGCATCGGCGGGTGCCGTCTTCAACTGCATCCTCGAGCGCAGCGTCGACGCCCGCATGTCGCGCACGATGCGCCGCCTGAGCGCAGACGGGCATCTGTCGATCGGCGCGTCGAGCGCGTTCGGCACGGCGCTCTGCGCGACCGGCTGCGGCGTGCTGTGGCTCGGCGTGAACGGCCTGACGCTCGCGCTGACCATGGCCACTTTCGTGGGCTATGCGCTGCTCTACACCTTGTGGCTGAAGCCGAGCACGCCGCAGAACATCGTGATCGGCGGCGCTGCCGGTGCGATGCCGCCGGTGCTCGGCTGGGCCGCGATGCGCGGCGACGTCGGCATCGAGGCCTGGATCCTGTGGCTCATCATCTTTCTCTGGACGCCGCCACACTTCTGGGCGCTCGCGCTCTATCGCCTCGACGACTACCGTAGATCCGGCCTGCCGATGCTGCCGATCACGCACGGGTCGCTGCACACGCGCTCGGCGATGCTCGCTTACAGCATCGCGCTCTTCGTGGCCACGCTGCTGCCGCTCGCGGTCGGCATGAGCGGGGGCGTGTACGCGGTGTTCGCGGTGCCGCTCGGCGCGGGCTTCGTGTTTCGCGTCTGGCAGCTGCGCCAGTCCTATTCCGACGCGCTGGCGCGCCGCATCTTCCGCTACTCGATCCTCTACCTGACGGTCTTGTTCGCAGCGCTGCTCGTCGATCGGGCGCTGCGCGGCTGGTAGCGCCGAACGGCGTGCCACCGGTCCGCTCGACGATGATTCCAAGCCCTGAACGACAAATCCGATTCGTAAGTTGCGCGTGCCGACCAAGCCGGGCTTCAAGAACCCCATGCACATGGCCGCTGTCTTCGTCAGCAACCCGGGCGGCTACTGGGAGGACCAGGGCTACAACTGGTTCAGCGGACTCTGACGCAGCAGCCCAGCGACTTCGCGCTGCCGCGGGTCGTGAGCACTTCCGCGACCAGGGTCTACAGCGGTCCCGTGATGCCCGCGCTGCACAACGCCGCCCGCGCGGCCGCCGGCGCCGGATGAGGAAGCTGCACCCTCCTGGCGCGATCTGCCTGGCCAGCGAGGGTCGACGGAATGGAAGAAAGGCAGGGCCACCGCCTCGGCGGCGTAGACTCGATCATTGCTGATGAATCCTTCTCGGCAATGCCTTCTCCCGAACCGCTCGAGCGCTGTCGCTTCGGCTCTTTCGAGCTGCAGCCCGACAAGCGACGGCTGCTGAAGGACGGCGAAGCGGTTTCACTGCGCCCGCGCGCCTTCGACCTGCTGGTCGCGCTCGTCGATCGCGCCGGACACCTCGTCACCAAGGACGAGTTGCTCGACCGCGTATGGCTGAAGACGGTGGTCGAGGAAGCGGCGCTGCACGTGCAGGTGTCGACGCTGCGCAAGGTTGTCGGCAGGGACGCCATCACCACGGTGTCGGGACGAGGCTACCAGTTCACGCTGCCGGTGACCAAGGACGACGGCGAAGCGAATCGCGCATCGACCTCCAAGCACAACCTGCCGTCTCCGCTGACCAGCTTCGTGGGTCGGGAGCAGGAGATCGCGCAGTTGGTAGAGCTGGTGAAGGCGAATCGCCTGATGACGCTGACCGGTGCCGGCGGCGCGGGCAAGACGCGTCTGGCGATCGAAGTCGCGAGCCGGTTGACCGACGCATTTGCCGATGGCGTGTGGCTGGTCGAGCTGGCGGCGTTATCCGATCCGCGTCTCGTGCCGCAAGCCGTGGCCCAGGCGCTGAAGGTGAAGGAACAGCCGACGCGGCCCCTGATGGAGACGCTCAGCGAAGATCTCGCCTCCAGAAAGCTGCTGCTGCTTCTCGACAACGTCGAGCACCTGCTCGAGGCTTGCGGGCGCCTGGTCGAGGAGATGGTTCGTCGCAGCCCGGCTGTCACCGTGTTGGTCACTGGCCGCGAGCGGCTCGGCATCGCCGGAGAGCTGACCTACCCAGTCCCGTCGCTCACGGTCCCCGGCGAGAGCGACGACGTCGTGCCGGACACCTTGCTTGCCTATGAAGGTGTGCGCCTGTTCGTTGACCGCGCGAGACTGGTGCGTCCCCATTTCAGCATCACGGCCGAGAACGCCGCGGCGCTGGCTTTGATCTGCGGCAGGCTCGATGGCATCCCTTTGGCGATGGAGCTTGCGGCACCACGCCTGCGCTCGATGTCGGTCGAGGAGTTGAGCCAACGGCTGGATCAACGCTTCGCCTTGCTGACCGGCGGTTCGCGCACGGCGTTGCCGCGGCAACGCACGTTGCGGTCGACGATCGACTGGAGCTACGACCTTCTGCGCGAGCCGGAGAAGTTGCTCTTGCAACGGCTCACGGTGTTCGCGGGCGGGTGGACGTTGGCAGCAGCCGAAGGGGTGTGCCCCGGCGAAGGCATTGAGCAGAGGGACGTCCTCGATCTCTTGACTTCGCTCGCCGACAAGAGCCTGGTGGTGCCGGAGCAAGGGGACGCACAGACGCGCTACCGATTGCTGGAGACCGTGAGGCAATATGCCCGCGACCGGTTGGAGGACACCGGCGCGAGTGCGGCGGCGCGGGCACGGCATCGGGACTATTTCTTGGGGCTCGCCGAGGAGGCAGCACCGAAACTGAGGGGTGCGGAGCAGATCACCTGGCTGCGGCGTCTCGAAGAGGAGCACGACAACCTGCGTGCAGCTCTGGAGTGGAGCCTCCTGGAGACAGGATCGAGAGGAGGTCTTCGGCTTTGCGGGGCGTTGCAACGGTTCTGGTGGACGCGGGGACATCTCTCGGAGGGGCGACAGTGGTGTACGCGCGTCCTGGGCAACGCTGGAGCAGAGGACCGAACGGGGGAGCGCGCGCATGCGCTCAATGCGGCGGGCACACTGGCTACTTATCAAGGCGACTATCCGGCCGCCCGAGCCCTGCACGAGGAGGGCCTGGCGATCAGCCGGGAACTTGGGAATCGGTCCGGCATCGCCGCATCGCTTGGCAACTTGGGGAACGTGGCCGTCAACCAGGGCGACTATCCGGCCGCCAGGGCACTCCATGAAGAGAGCCTGGCGATCCGTCGGAAACTGGGGGATCGGTTCGGCATCGCCGTGCGGCTGAACAACCTGGGGAACGTGGCCCTCGCCCAAGGTGACTATGCGGCCGCCATGGCGTTGCACGAGGAGGGCTTGGCGATCCGCCGAGAACTGGGGGATCGGTCCGGCATCGCCACCTCATTGAGCAACCTGGGGATCGTGGTCCTCAACCAAGGCGACTACCCGGCCGCCAGGGCACTGCTCGAGGAGAGCCTGGCGATCCGTCGGGAACTGGGGGATCGGGCCGGCATCCCTTATTCGCTGGATGGGCTGGCCGCGGTGGACGCTTCGCGACGCAGCTCGCTGAGGGCTGCTCAGATCTGGGGTGCCACCGAACAATCGCGAACGGAGCTCGGTGCGCCGCTGACGCCAAACGAACGGTCCCGCCATGATCAGTTCGTCGCCGCAGCCCGTATCGCGTTGGGCGATGACGCTGCCTTCGACAGGGCCTGGAAGGAGGGCCGTGGCTTGACGCTCGACCAGGCGATCGAGCTCGCACTGGCAAAAAAGCCTGTCGAGGGAAGCTGAGGCTGAGGCAGGTGAAGAGGTCACCGCCGGGCGCGAGTCCGAGCGTTGTCGGGAAAGCCTCGGCCGCACGTCAGGGTTCGGGGGCATGGCCGCGGAGTCGCCGGGGGTTCAGACTGCAGAGCACCCCGGATGCGGGAAGCGTGTTCAGCGTCTATCTGCCGCGCTGCGGAGATGCACCACCAGAACCGCGACCGGCCCGACCGAACTTGCGGCGTGGACATGGCGAGCGCGTGATGGTGGTCGACGATGAGCAGGCGCTGCTCGAGCTCACGACGGACGCCCTCAGCGAACTCGGCTAGGCGCCATCGGGTACGGGCGGGCGCGGGTGGCGCTGGACGCGTTCCGCTCCACCCCGGACGATTTCGACGTGCTGATCGCCGATTTCCGGATGCCCGGCATGTCCGGCGACAAGCTCATCCGTGAGGTCCGCAGTCTGCGGCCGCTGCTGCACATCATCATGGTGAGCGGCAGCGGTGACACCGCGGCGCTGGCGCCCTCGAATGCCTGGGCCGACGACGTCTTGACAAAACCACTGCGGACCGACGCGCTCGCGACCAGCCTGGCGCGAATCCTGGCCGCCGCCTGAGTCGGGGCAGACCTCATCTCAGGGCGGGTGGCTCAACACGCTTGGCCCGGGTATGCCTTGCCTTGCGGACAGGGCACGCGCGAGCGACTCGGCAATGTCGCGGCTCAGCAGCGGCTTGTGCAGGACGCCGGACACGGCCGCCGCCTGTGCGGCGGCGCTGAGCGCCGCGCCGCGGCAGCCGCTCATCAGCATGACCGGCACGTCGGGCCGCAGCCTGCGGATCTCGCGAGCGAGCTGGCTGCCCGTCAGCCCCGGCATCGTCTCGTCGGTCAGGACGAGGTCGAAGCGCTCGGGATCTGCAGCGAATGCCTCGAGCGCGGACGCGCTCGAATGAAAGCCCGCCGTCTCGTAGCCGAGCTGCGCGAGCGTTTCCTCGGCGAGGCGAACGAGCTCCGGCTCGTCGTCGACGATCATCACCGCCTCGCCGCAGCCCCGGGGCAGTTCGCCGGACTCTGCAGTCAGGGGCGCAGCCGTCTCGCCGCATGCCGGTAGCCACACGGTGAAGGTTGTTCCCGCGCCCTCGCAGCTCACCAGCTCGATCGCACCATTCCAGTCGGCGACGATGCCGAGGACCAGAGAGAGGCCGAGCCCCGTGCCCTTGCCGATCCCCTTGGTCGTGAAGAACGGATCGAAGATTCGGTCCTTCACGCTGCGCGCAATTCCAGTACCGGTGTCGGAGACGACGAGCCGCACGTGGTCGCCCGGTTGCAGCACGCCGTGGGATAACTCTATCGGCCTCGGCACCGCGACACGGTCGAGCCTGACCGAGACGACGCCGCCCCGCGGCATCGCGTGCACTGCGTTTGTGCACAGGTTCATCGCCACCTGGTGAAGCAGTGTCGCGTCGCCGGCGAGCGCCGCATCGCGCGCGCATAGCTGGCGCTCGAGGTGCACGCCGGCCGGAAGCAAGACCTCCAGCAGGCGCAGTGTCTCCTCGATCACGGATTGCACGTGGACCAGCTTTCGCTCGCCCACGGCACTGCGGCTGAAGGCGAGGATGTGCTCGACCAGTCGACGACCGCGGTGTCCTGCCTGTATCACCTGGTCGAGCTCGTCGGCGATCGGCCGACCGCCGTCTGCCTTTCCCCGCGCGATCTCGCCATAGCCGAGGATGGCGCCGAGGATGTTGTTGAAGTCGTGCGCGATGCCGCTCGCGAAGCGCCCGATCGCTTCCATCTTCTCGGCCTGCCGCAGGCGCGCCTCAAGCTCGCTGTGTTCGGTCTCCAGGCGCTTCTTGTCGCTGATGTCGGTGTGCGTCTCGATGACCGCGAGCGGCGTGCCATCGTCGTCGCGATGCAGGGCCCAGCGGCTCGCGACCGTGACGCGGTTGCCGTCCTTCGTGGTGTGTACGAGCTCGCCCCGCCAGCTGTTCTTGCGCGTCAGCTCGACCTCGATGCGATCGAGCGGTGCGGGGAAGATGGTGTTCAAGAGCCCGTGCGCGACGCGCCCGACCGCCTCGTCAGTCCGCCAGCCGTAGAGCGCTTCGGCCGCTCGGTTCCAGTACTCGATCACGCCGTCGAGGTTGCACACCCAGATCGCGTCGGTGGTCTGGTCGAGCACGAAGGCGATCGGCACCGTCGGGCACGCCGCGTCGATGCCATGGACCGGCGGCTGCGACCGAGGTGCGAGCGAAAGGTGCGTCTCCTTGAAGTAGGTGCGCCATGGCGCGAGCGCCTCGTGGCCGGCGGAACGGCCCTCGAAGGCGTGCGCGTTGCCGTTGCCGGGCGTCATGGCGGTTGCCATCTCATCCCGAACGTTCGACCCGCGAGGCGATCTCGGGCTCCTGCGTTGTCGGCGAAGGCAACGCATGCCGCGACTCTGCGGAGAGGGCCCATCCGGACGAGCGGTCCATACCCACTGCTCCCTTGCGCCATGGCGAGGCACCGGTGTCCTGTCGGCAGCCGCGGCGCGAGCCAACCTCGGGACCGGTATGTGGGCAGTGTCAGCACCCGGGCGGGAGAAGTCCTTCTCGGTTTCTAATATTTCCTAATTTCTTGCTTCTCGCGACCTGCTCGGAGCAATCTCGTCGACGAAGGCCGGGCGCGTTTTGCGGTCACACACCGCCTGGCGCGCCGTTCAGCGCGTAGCGCGCGGCCTCTTCCCGCTCCATCGCGCTGCCTTCGCGCCATGCCTGGTCAAAGGCGGCATCGCCTAACGCGGTGCGCATCGCCGCAACCGCGCGCTCGCGCTCCTCTTGTTCGTTGAAGGCGATCGAGATGCCGATCTCTGCGCGCATCCGCGCGGCGGCGCCCCAGATCGTCGCGGCTCGCTTCGGAGTGCGCCGTGCGACGGCGAGTTCGGCAAAGCGTTCAAGCGCCCAGACCGTGGCAAGGGGATCCGAGAGCTTGCGGGCGATCGTCAGGCTTTCCAGAAAGGTTGCCTCGGCAGACTCCAGGTTTCCGTCGCTGCAATCGGCGCGACCCTTGTAGCTCAGCATCTGGCTGATGAGGAAGCTGTCGTCTGCGCCGCGCGCGAGCGTCACCGACTCCTCGAACAGCGCGGCGGCCCTCGAGCGATCGCCTCGCGCATGGACGACGATGGCCAGATTGCTGAGGATCACGGCAAGCAGGTAGGGGATGCCCAGCGCTCGCGCAAGCCCAACGCACTCCTCAAGGAGCGGCTCCGCAGCTGCGTACTGGCCCCGCGTCACGGTGAGCAATGCCAGGTTGGCCTGCCCGTAAGCCGACCCTCGCGTGTGACCGAGCGCGCGGGTCAACGCGAGGCTCTCCCTGAACAATCGCTCAGCCTCGTCGAGATCGTTCTGGCGAAGTGCGAGATTCCCGACGGCGCTGAGCGCGCGGCAACGGTCCAGCGGAGCTTCATCGCTTGGGATCGCGTCGAGCAAGCGGGAAAACAGCTCCCGGGCCTCCGCGACATGAGCCCGCTTGACCCACCAGCGCGATATCCCCAGAGCCATTCGGAACGCGTCGGGCCGCCTTTGCTCGATCGCCCAGGTCAGCGCCGCGCGAAAGTTATCGAGCTCCTGCGCGATCCGATCGAGCCACGGCGCCTGGTCAGGACCGCCGAGTGGCTCGAGCGATTCCTCGGCGAGCGCCAGGACCCAGGCGAAGTGCCTGCTGCGCCATCGTCCCTCCTCGTCGGTTTCGCGCAGACGATCAAGCGCGTATTGACGTATCGTCTCCAGGATTCGATAGCGGGTCGTGCCGTCGTTCTCTTCGAGGCTGACAAGGTTCTTGTCGGCGAGGGACGCCAGGAGATCGATCGCGTTGGAGCTCTCGATTTCTTCATCGCTGCAGACGTGCTCCGCTGCCTCCAGCGTCCACCCGCCGGCGAAGACCGACACTCGACGCAGCATCGCTTGCTCGACGTGGGTCAGAAGGTCGTAGCTCCAGTCGATCATCGACCGCAGGGTGCGTTGCCGCGGCAGCGCCGTGCGCGAACCGCCGGTCAGCAAGGCAAAGCGCTGATGCAGCCGTTGGCTCAACTCCAGCGCCGACATCGAGCGCAGGCGGGGGGCTGCAAGCTCGATGGCCAGCGGGATGCCATCGAGCCGGTAGCAGATGGAAGCGAGCGACGCGGCATTCTCGGCCGTGACGCTGAAATGGGGACGCAGCAGTCTCGCGCGATCGACGAGGAGACGCACGCCTTCGTAGCCGAGCAGGGCGTCCGGCTGGAGGTTGTCGTCCGGACCCGGCACCGTCAGCGACGGGACGCGGTGGGTGAGCTCGCCCGCGATGCCGAGGCGTTCACGACTCGTGACGAGGATCGCGACCTCCGGGCTGCGACGGAGGACGAGATCCACGAACTGCACGCATCCCTCGAGCAGGTGCTCGGCGTTGTCGAGCACGAGCATCAGCCTCTTCGAGGCGAGATAGTCAACGAGCGTCTCGATCACGGGCCGTCCCGGCTGCTCCTTGATCTGCAGCGCCTGGGCCACGGCTTGCGGCACCAGACGCGGATCCGCAAGCGCAGCGAGCTCTACCAGCCACACACCATCGGCAAACGCGCCGACCAGCCGACTCGTCACTTCGATCGCCAGGCGCGTCTTGCCCGCACCCCCGGCACCGGTCAGCGTCACGAGGCGATTCGCTGTCACCCATCCCTCCAGTTGCGCGATCTCGCGTTCGCGACCGACGAAGCTCGTCAGCTGGAAGGGCAGGTTGTGCTTGGGTGGCGATGCGCGATCGGCCTGGTCGTCACTCGTCGTCACCGACAGCGTGAACTGGTAGCCTCGTCCCGACACGGTGGCGATGGCGTCTGAGCCGACGACCTTGCGCAGGCCAGACACTTGCACGTGCAAGGCGGCCTCCTCGACCACTGTCTTCGGCCACACGCGGGCCAGCAGCTCGTCCTTGGCCACCAGATGTCCGGCGCGATCGACGAGCGCAACCAGCAGATCGAAGGCGCGCGGGCGCAGTGAAATGGCCGCGCCGTCCCTGAGTAGCCGTCGCTTGTCCGGTTGCAGCTCGAAGGGGCCGAAGAAATAGCGCTCAGGCGGTCCGGGAGAGGCCATTGCCGAGAAGCGTCGTCAGCAGCGGGTGAGTCTACGCGGCCGGGTCGGCGGTCCAAGGAACGCCATGGCTGCGACGCGCTCGCTGCATTCGCGGCACTTGCCGTCGATCGTACGGTGCGCGGCCGGGAGCACCCACATCCTTCGACGCGAGGACGGCGTGGGACGGTCGCGTTCACGACCGACGCTCAGGCACGTTCAAACGTGCGCAAGCGTGCTCAAATCGGCCATTCGGCCGTGCCCGCACGATGGCAGTCTTCGACACCATCGATGATCGGTGCATGCCAGGCAGCCATCGCACGAGTGAGCATGTCCAAGGGAGTCGTCACCCACCGCATGGTCGAAGCCTTCCGGGCCGCGATGCTGAACGGAGGCATCAGCGCCGGCGCCGAGGCCCTTGGAATTCCGCAGCCGTCGATGAGTCGCATCCTCGCCGACCTGCAGAAGGCGGTCGGATTCCCACTCTTCCGAAAGAGCGGGCGCACCGTCAAGCCGACGGACGAAGCGATCGCGCTGATGAGCAAGGTGCAGGAATCCTTCATCGGTCTCGGAGAGATTGCGGGCTTTTCCGACCAGCTGCGCAAGCATCGACTGCGCAGGTTCTCGGTCTGTACCGTCCCCTCGATCGGTCACTCCGTGATGCCCGGAATCATCGACCACCTGCGCATCAAGTTTCCCGACGTGATGGTCAGCTTGACCGTTGCCTCATACCTCGAGGTTGCGCAGAAGGTGCGAAACAGGCAGGCCGACGTCGGCCTGACCGCAGACGCCATGTCGATCGGAACGCTGGAAACGGTGGCCGAGTTCCCCTCCGAGTGTGTATGCATCGGGACCCGGAAGTGGTTGCCCGAACATGCAGCCCATATCGACGTCGAGGACCTCGCCGGCAAGCCGTTCATCTCCCCCACAGGCACCTTCCAGCGCAGTCTGAATGCGCTGCTGTCCTCCCATGGCGTCGTGGTCGATGCCATGGTCGAAGCCTCGCTGTTTCACACGATCAGCGAGCTGGTCCTGCGGGGCATGGGCGTGTCGGTGGTGGACGCTTTGACCGGAGCCAGGCACAAGCTCAAAGGGGGCGTCACCATTCCGCTGCGCCCTGCCTTGCGCTACGTCGTCTATGCGACGGCGATGAGCGATACCCGGCTGGGACAGCCTGCGCGCGAGATGCTGCGCTGTCTGGCACTCGCAACGGAGGGACGCGCAGACGCATATCAGCCGTGAATGGATCGATGACCGGGCAGTCATGGTTGTTCGGGACGGGTCTGCATACGATTGCCGGCAACACAACCTGCGTGTACCCGGCAGATGATCCCCTCGACAAAGCTTCAGACGGCGGCGATTGCACTGCTGCTGGGTGGTCTTGGCGCAGTGCAGCCGGTGCGGGCCGAGTACCCGGAAAAGCCCGTGCAGATCATCGTCAACGCCGCTCCTGGTGGTGCGGCTGATGCGACGACGCGCGTGGTCGCCGCCGAACTCGCGCGGCGTCTCGGGCAACCCTTCATCATCTTGAACAAGCCCGGCGCGGCGGGAGCCCTCGGGCTGAGCGAGGTCGCGAGGGCCGCCCCCGATGGCTACGTCATCGGCAACAACAACCTGGCGACCTTCATCGTCGCCGCGCTCACCGCGAGGCACCTGCCGTACAGGATCGATCAGGACTTCACGCCGATCGCGAAGGTCTTCACCCAGCCCAACCTCGTGGGCGTGACACCGACCCTGCCCGTCAAGTCGCTGAGCGAACTGATCGCCTACGCGAAGGCGAATCCCGGGAAGATCTCCTACGGGTCGACCGGGCAGGGAACATCGCTTCATGTCCTGACCGAACTGCTGCGCATGAACAACGGGCTCGAGATCACCCACGTTCCGTACAAGAGCGCTCCGGCGGCCGAGCAGGATCTCGCCGCGGGTCATATCCAGCTGATGATCAGCAACTTCACGTCCATGGAACCTCAGGTCAAGGCGGGTCGGATCAGGGCGCTGGCCATCACCAGCCCCACCCGGTCGCCCGAGCTGCCCGACGTGCCCACGGTTGCCCAAGCGGGTGCCGCCTATCTGGAGATGGTCACCTGGGGCGGCCTCGTGGGCCCGAGAAACCTGCCGCCGGCCATCGTCAAGAAGCTGAACACGACGATCAACCAGATCCTGTCGGATCCGAAGGTCAAGAAGCAATTCGATGCCCTGGGCTCGGAGGCGACGGTCAGCTCGGTTGAGGAGTTCTCCGCCCTGATCAAGGCCGACACGGCCAAATGGGGCGACGTCATCCGGAAGGGCAACATCACCGTCGACTGAGCGGCAAGCACGTTCGGTCTCGGAGCGCCGGCTCGTCTGGGCGCTCAGGCAGGGCGGCTCCGACCCGCGACGCCGACAGATCACCATGCAACCAAGTGAAGTCATCGTCGTGGGTGGCGGGCTGGTCGGCGCCGCGATCGCCTATGGAGCCGCCACGGCCGGAGCTGCTGTCACGCTTCTGGACCAGGGCGATATCGCGCATCGGGCATCGCGCGGCAACTTCGGACTGGTCTGGGTGCAAAGCAAGGGCAATGGCTTTCCTGGCTATGCCCGATGGAGTCGGGATGCGGCAGCCAGCTGGCCGCAACTTGCGAAGGAATTGCTCGAGCTGACCGGGGTGGACGTGGCGCTCGAGAACGGCGGCGGTTTCTGGGTCGGCTTCAGCGACGCAGAAGTCCAGGCACGTGGTGCGATGCTCGCCAGGATCAGCGCCGCGGCCGGTGGTGTGCCCTACGAGGTGCTCGACCACGAGGAACTCAAGGCCCGCCTGCCCGCGATCGGACCGACGGTGGCTGGCGGAACCTTCTGCCCGCTCGACGGCCAAGTCAATCCGTTGCTGACGCTTCACGCCCTGCATGCCGGGCTGAAGAAGCGCGGGGCGAGCATCGTTTCGGGTGTCGACATCGCGACCGTCGCTCGCCGCGGCAGCAGGGACGAGTTCGAAGCCACCAGTACCGTCGGGCGGAGATGGCGGGCCCCGCGCATCGTCCTGGCGGCCGGATTGAGCAACCGCGAGCTTGCACCCCAGGTCGGGCTGCATGCCCCCGTCTCTCCAAGTCGAGGCCAGGTCCTGATCACCGAGCGGCTGAGGCCGTTCCTGCCGTTTCCGACGAACAAGGCCAGACAAACCCGCGAAGGCACCGTCCAGCTGGGCTCTTCGACGGAAGACGTGGGCCTGGACGACAGCACGACGGTGCCGGTCATCGAAGCGCTCGCCAAAAGGGGCGTCGCGACGTTTCCGGTTCTCGCCACCGCGCGTGTGGTCCGGGCCTGGGGTGCCTTGCGTGTGATGACCCCTGACGGCGCGCCGATCTATCAGGAATCTTCGTCGCATCCCGGTGCATTCGTCGCCACCAGTCACAGCGGCGTTTCCCTTGCAGCCGCCCACGCCTACACGCTGGGCCCCTGGATGGCCGGCTTCACCGAGGAGCCAGAAGGATTCGCCGAGTTTGCCGGCGAGCGATATCTGGATCCGGTCAGGAGCTTGTCCAATGCGCACTGAGACTGCCGCTCCAGAGGTCCCACTGTTCGCTTGCCAGGAAGCGATCGGCCCGAACACCGTCAGGATCCAGTTCGAAGATCGCACGCTGTGCGTCCGCGAGGGCATGACCGTGGCGGCGGCGCTGTTGCTCAATGGCGCCGGCCCTTTTCGGACCACGCCCGTCCAGTCCACTCCGCGGGCGGCCTACTGCATGATGGGCGTGTGCTTCGATTGCCTGGTCGATGTGGACGGCCAGCCGAGCCGCCAGGCGTGCCTGACCACGGTCCGCGATGGCATGGTGATCAGGCGCCAGCACGGCGCCTCGGCGCTCAATCTGTCAGACGTGGGGGTCGGTCATGGCCTCTGAGATGGTCGACCTGATCGTCGTCGGCGCGGGCCCGGGCGGCTTGGCAGCCGCCATCGAGGCTCGCAAGGCGGGACTGAGCGTGACGCTCCTTGACGAGCAGGCCGCGCCCGGGGGACAGATCTACCGCGGCGTCGATTCGTCCACCGCCAGGATGCGCGCGGTGCTGGGCGAGGACTATGCCGCAGGCGCGCTGCTGACCCGCGAGTTCATGCGCAGCGCAGCGATCCACGTCTGCGGCGCTTCGGTATGGAACGTCGGCCGGGACAGGAAGGTGAATTACCTGCACGCCGGCGGCACCAAGGTGATCGAAGCCCGGCACATCGTCCTGGCGACCGGGGCGATGGAAAGACCATTCCCGATCCCGGGCTGGACACTGCCTGGTGTCATGGCTGCGGGAGCGGCACAGGTCCTGTACAAGAGCGCCGGCGCCGTGCCCACCACACCCGTCGTCCTGGCCGGCGCCGGTCCCTTGCTCTATCTGCTGGCCAGTCAGTACCTGAATGCGGGCGTGAAGCTCGCTGCGGTGGTTCACACGACCGGCATCGGCGACTACCTGAGAGCGGCCGCGCATCTGCCGGCGGCACTGCGAGGCTGGCGCGATCTGCGCAAGGGCATCCGGATGCTTCGGCATCTTCGCGCGCACAAGGTTCCGGTGTACGCGGGTGCCCGCGATTTCTCGATCGAGGGGGCGCAACGCGCAGAGGCAGTCTCATTCACGCGCAAGGGCCGTACCTATCGCGTCAAAACACCCCTGGTCCTGCTGCACCAGGGGGTGGTTCCGAACACACAGCTCAGCTGGTCCCTCCGCGCTGATCACGTGTGGGACGAAGCGCAGCTGTGCTGGGTGCCCCGGACCGACGAGTACGGCCAGATCGCCGACTCCGGCATCTACATCGTCGGCGACAGTCGGGCAATCGTCGGTGCGAAGGCGTCGGCCTTGCAGGGACGTCTTGCCGCGATCGAGATTGCATCGAAACAGGGAAAGCTGGACGTGGCCCGGCGGGCCGACCGGGAAGCCGCCGTGCGCAAGGAACTGCGCGCGAACCTGCACGTGAGGCCCTTCCTCGACGCCTTGTACCGGCCGCTCGATTCACATCGCATCCCCGCCCGGGAATCCGTCGTGGTGTGCCGCTGCGAAGAGGTCACGGCCGGGCAGATCCGCGGCCATGTTGCCGTGGGCTGCCAGGGACCGAACCAGACCAAGGCGTTCGGCCGCTGCGGCATGGGCCCGTGCCAGGGACGGCTGTGCGGGCTGACCGTCACCGAACTGATCGCCGACGCGCGCGGCGTGCCTCCTGGCGAAGTCGGCTACTACCGCATCCGCCCGCCAATCAAGCCGGTGACGCTGGGCGAACTGGCAGGCGTCGCCCCCTGATCGGACGCGCCCTGCGTCGGTCGGCCCGTCGCTTTTCAACTTCCCTTATTCACTGGAAATGAAAATGGCAGGGATCACTCGGATAGCCACGGACAAGCGCCGCAGCAGAGCGGTTGTCTACAACGGCATGGTGTTCGTCGGCGGACAGACCGCCGACGATCGCAGTCAGGATATTCGCGGTCAGACCCTGCAGACGTTGGCGAAGATCGACAAGTTCCTCGCTGAGGCGGGCACCGACAAGAGCCGGCTTCTCACCGCGCAGATCTGGATCAAGGATCTCGAGAGGGACTTCGCCGCGATGAACGAAATCTGGGACGCATGGACGTCGCCCGGCGCGGCGCCCACCCGGGCGACGGCGCAGTGCGAGATGGGAGCACCCGACGTGCTGGTGGAGGTCATCGTCACGGCTGCGGTCCGATAGCGTGGCGTCATCGCGCCGGTCTCGCGGCGCCTGCGATTTTGTCGGGGCCTGGTCGAGATTCCACGCATGGAACGCTTCCATGTGGCCTCGGTGGGGGCCATCAGCCAACGCGCCTGGAGCTCCGCCGTGATGGGGTGCGGCACGCGAGACAGGCCCAGGCCACCTAAACCATGCGCGAGACGGGCGCTGACGTGCCGAGCAGGTACGAGGAAACTCGCGCGGAGATTTGCCGGTCACGTCGTCGATTGATGACGGGCGAACACCCTTCGACGGAAGCGCGTGAGCAGCCGCGGCCGCGCCAGCGCCCTAGGGCAGCGCAAGCAGGTGGCCCATCCGGTCACGCTTGGTGCGCAGGTAGCCGAGGTTGTCGGTTCCAGGCTTCGATGGCAGCGCGACGCGCTGCGCGACCTCGATGCCACAGGCACGCAGGCCGTCGACCTTGCGCGGGTTGTTTGTGAGCAGGCGCAGGCTCTTGATCTCGAGGTCGTCGATGATGCGCGCCGCCACGTCGTATTCGCGCGCGTCGACCGGCAGGCCGAGCTCGAGGTTGGCTTGCATCGTGTCACGGCCGTGGTCCTGCAGCTGGTAGGCGCGCACCTTCTGCGTCAGACCGATGCCGCGACCTTCGTGGCCGCGCAGGTAGACGAGCACGCCGCTGTCTTCTTCGGCGATCCGGCGCAGGGCATCGTCGAGCTGCTGTCCGCAGTCGCAACGCGCCGAGCCGAGCAGGTCGCCGGTCAGGCACTCCGAGTGCACGCGCACCAGCACATTGCTGGCGCCGGCGATGTTGCCCTTGACGAGGGCGACGTGCTCGCGACCGTCGAGCAGCGAGCGGTAGACGTTCAGCGTGAATTCGCCGTGCCGGGTCGGCAAGCGCGCTTGCGCGGTCCACTGCACGAGTGGCTCGTGTTCGCGGCGGTAGCGGATGATGTCGTCGACGCCGATGAGCGGAATCTGGTGCTCACGCGCAAGGCGCTCGAGCTCGGGCCGTCGCGCCACGGTGCCGTCGTCGTTGGTCACCTCGGCCAGCAGGCCGGCGCATCGCAGACCCGTCGCCCGCATCAGGTCGACGGTCGCCTCGGTGTGACCTGGCCGCTCGAGCACGCCCCCCTCGCGTGCCCGTAGCGGAAACACGTGGCCGGGCCGGCGCAGGTCGCCGGCGCGCGTCGCGGGATCGGCGAGGGCGCGGATCGTGCGCGCCCGGTCGGCCGCGGAAATGCCCGTCGAGGTTCCGAGACGCAGGTCTACCGAGACGGTGAAGGCAGTGCCCATCGCGTCGGTGTTGTGCGGCGCCATCGGCGGCAGTTGCAGCTCGTCGGTGCGAGCGCCGCTCAGGGCCACGCAGACGATGCCGCTCGTTCGCCGCAGCAGGAATGCCAGCGCCTCCGGCGTGGCGTGCTGCGCCGCCATGATGAGATCGCCCTCGTTCTCGCGCCGCTCGTCGTCCGCAACCAGGACGAAGCGCCCGGCGGCAAGGGCCGCGAGGGCGGCGTGGATGTCGCTCTTCATGGCTCGAGCGTGCGGGCGCGTTGCGCACCGCTCACATGTTGGGATAGTTGGGACCGCCGCTGCCTTCGGGAGGCGTCCAGGTGATGTTGCCGTTCGGGTCCTTGATGTCGCAGGTCTTGCAGTGCACGCAGTTCTGCGCGTTGATGACGAAGATGTTCTCGGTTCCCTTGGTTGTCCATTCATAGACGCCGGCCGGGCAGTAGCGCGACGAGGGACCGCCGTAGATGTCGTGCTCGGAGGCGAGCTGCAGTGCGGGGTTAGCGACCCGCAGATGGATCGGCTGGTCGCCTTCGTGGTTCGTGTTGGACAGGAACACCGAGGAAAGCCGGTCGAAGGTGAGCTTCCCGTCGGGCTTGGGATAGTCGATCTTCTTCGCCTCGCTCGCCGGCACCAGCGTCTCGTTGTCGGGATGGCCGTGGCGCAGCGTGCCGAACAGGCTGAAGCCGAGCGTGTTCGTCCACATGTCGAGCCCGCCGAGTCCGGCGCCCACGACCGTGCCGAGCTTGGACCAGAGCGGCTTGACGTTGCGGACCTTCTTCAGGTCCTTGCCGATCGGCGAGGTGCGCCAGCCTTCGTCGTAGCCGGTCAGCTCGTCGTGTGCGCGGCCACCCTTGAGCGCCACAGCGGCTTGCTCGGCAGCCTGGACGGCCGACAACATGGCGTTGTGGCTGCCCTTGATGCGGGCCACGTTCATGAAGCCTGCGGCGCACCCCACCAGGGCACCGCCGGGGAATACGAGGCGTGGCACCGATTGCCAGCCGCCTTCGGTGATGGCGCGTGCGCCGTAGACGAGGCGCTTGCCGCCCTCGAAGGTGTCGCGCACCAGCTTGTGCGTCTTGAAGCGCTGGAACTCCTCGAACGGGCTGAGCCAGGGATTGCGGTAGTTCAGGTGGACGACGAAGCCCACTGCCACCAGGTTCTCGCCGAAGTGGTACATGAACGAGCCGCCGCCGGTGTCGTTCGCGAGCGGCCAGCCGAAGCTGTGCTGGACCCTGCCCGGGTGATGACGGTCGGGCTGCACCTGCCAGAGCTCCTTCAGGCCGATGCCGAACTTCGGCGAATCGGTCTGGGCGTGCAGGCCGAAGCGCCTGATCAGCGTCTTGCTGAGGCTGCCGCGCGCGCCTTCGGCAAACAGCGTGTACTTTCCTCTGAGCTCGATCCCGCGCGTGAACGAATCCTTCTGCTTGCCGTCCTTGCCGATGCCCATGTCGCCGGTGGCCACGCCGACGACCTCGCCCTTGTCGCCATACAGCACCTCGGTCGCGGCGAAACCGGGGTAGATCTCGACGCCGAGCGCCTCGGCCTTCTTGCCGAGCCAGCGACACACCAGCCCGAGCGAGACGACGAAGTTGCCGTGGTTGCTCATCAGCGGCGGCATCGGCCAGGCCGGGATGCGGACGGCTCGCTTCTCGGTGAGCCAGTAGAAGCGATCCTCCAGCACCCGCTGCTGGATCGGGCTCTCCTTGTCGTCGCGCCAGTCGGGCAGCAGCGTGTCGATGCCGATCGGATCGATGACCGCGCCGGAGAGGATGTGCGCTCCGACCTCGGAGCCCTTCTCGACGAGCACGACCTGCAGGTTCGGGTCGAGTTGCTTCAGCCGGATCGCGGCCGCCAGGCCCGCGGGGCCGGCGCCGACGATGACGACGTCGAACTCCATCGCCTCGCGCGGCGGCAATGCATCTGTTGCCATGGTCGCCCCCCGGGGGATGGTGGCTTGGAAGGGCTTTAGAAGGCGTCGTCGGGCAGCGCCATCAGCGTGCCGGCACCGGTCTTGATCCGCGCCAGGAGGAACGCTGTCTCGGGCAGCATCCGCTCGACGAAGAAGCGGCCGACCGCGACCTTGCCGCTCAGGTGACTGCCGCCCGCCCCCGGTCCGCTGGCGAGCTTCGCGGCCGCGGCCTCGCTCATGCGGCACCACATGTAGCCCAGCGCGACAAGCCCGAACAGGTTGAGGAAGTCGTAGGCGCTGGAGCCCAACGCGTCGGGGTCCTGCGGCGCATGCTTCAAGATCCACAGGGCCGCCTGCTGCAGGTCGGCGAGCGCGGCGCCGAGCGCCTTCGAGTGCGTCGCGAGGGCTTCGTTGTCAGCCAGGCTGTTGAGGTAGCCCTCGACCTCAGCAATGAATGACTTGATCGGCCTTCCGCCGTTCAGGCCGATCTTGCGGCCGACCAGATCCATCGCCTGCACGCCGTTGGCGCCTTCGTAGATCTGGTTGATGCGCGCGTCGCGGACGAACTGTTCCATGCCGTTGTCGGCGACGTAGCCGTGGCCGCCCCACACCTGCTGGGCCAGGACGGCCGTCGTGAACCCGGCGTCTGTGGAAAAGGCCTTGATCACCGGCGTGAGGAGTGCCATGTGGTCCTCGGCCGCCTCGCGCACCGTTGGATCTGGCGAGCCGAGCGACAGATCGCCCTGAATCGCTGTCCACACCGCCAGGGCGCGCGTACCTTCGGTGGTCGCGCGCATGGTCATCAGCATGCGGCGCACATCGGCGTGCACGACGATCGGATCGGCGGGCTTGTCCGGGAGCTTCTTGCCTGTGGCTGCGCGCCCCTGCAGTCGCTCGCGGGCGTAGGCGGCGGCATTCTGGTACGCGGCCTCGGCGATGCCGATCCCGTGCACGCCGGTGCTGAGGCGGGCGTGGTTCATCATCGTGAACATCGCGGGCAGGCCGCGGTTCTCCTCGGCGACGAGCCACCCGGTGGCGCCGTCGAAGTTCATGACGCAGGTGCAATTCCCGTGTATGCCCATCTTGTGCTCGATCGAGCCGCAGGACACCTTGTTGCGCGCGCCGACCCCGCCATCGGCCGTCGGCAGGAACTTCGGCACGACGAACAGCGAGATGCCCTTCGTGCCGGCAGGTGCGCCCTCGATGCGCGCCAGCACCATGTGGATGATGTTCTCGGACAGGTCGTGTTCGCCGGCCGAGATGAAGATCTTCGTGCCGGTGATGGCGAACGAGCCGTCGGCATTGCGAGCCGCCTTGGTGCGCACGATTCCGAGGTCGGTGCCGGCCTGCGGCTCGGTCAGGTTCATCGTGCCGGTCCATTCGCAGGAGACCAGCTTGGGCACGTAGGTGCGCTTCTGCTCTTCGGTGCCGTGGTGCAGGAGGTCGGAGATCGCGCCTTGGGTCAGGCCCGAGTACATCCAGAAGGCCAGGTTCGAGCCCGCCAGGAATTCGGTCAGCACGTTCGCCAGGACGCCCGGGAGCCCCTGGCCACCGTACTGCTCCGGAAACTTCAGTCCGTTCCAGCCGCCGTCGCGGTACTGCTGGAACGCCTCCTTGAAGCCCTTCGGCGTCGTCACGCTGCCGTCTTCGTGACGCGTGCAGCCCTCGCTGTCGCCGATCCGGTTGAGCGGCGCGATCACGGTGTCGCACAGCTTGGCCGCTTCGCCGAGCGTCGCCTCGACGATGTCGGGCGACAGGTCGGCGTAGCCGGGCACGTCGGCGTAGCGCTCGATGTGGAAGACGTCGTTGAGCAGGAAGAGGTTGTCTTCGACGGGTGCTTTGTACGTGGGCATGGGCGTTTTCGCGGGTGGAGGTTGCGTGGAGGGCGCTGCGCTTCAGTTCGGCTTGCTGAGTTCCTGAAGGACCTCGGGGACGGCCTTGTAGAGATCGGCCACCAGTCCGTAGTCGGCGACCCCGAAGATCGGCGCGTCGGCGTCGGTGTTGATCGCGACGATCACCTTCGAGTCCTTCATGCCGGCCAGGTGCTGGATGGCGCCCGAGATGCCGATCGCCATGTAGAGATCGGGCGCGACGATCTTCCCGGTCTGCCCCACCTGCCAGTCGTTCGGCGCGTAGCCGGCGTCGACCGCGGCGCGCGATGCGCCGACCGCAGCACCCAGCTTGTCGGCAAGCGGCTCGATGTAGGTCTTGAAGTTGTCGCGGCTCTGCAGCGCGCGGCCACCGGAGACGACGATGTGGGCGGAGGTCAGCTCGGGACGCTCGAGCTTGGGCAGGTCCTCGGAGACGAACTTCGAGAGGCCCGGGTCGGCGGCTGCCGCGACGGCTTCGATCGGCGCCGGATCGCCGGTGCCGACCGGATGGAAGGCCGTGGTGCGGACGGTGATGACCTTCTTCGCATCCTTGCTGCGCACCGTCTCGATCACGTTGCCCGCGAACACCGGCCGCTCGAAGGTGTCGGGGCCGACCACCGCCATCAGGTCGGAGATCTGCATCACGTCGAGCAGCGCGGCGACCCGCGGCATGACGTTGCGGCCGACCGAGGTCGACGGAGCGAGGAGGGCGCCGTAGGCGGGCGCGAGCGCGACGATCAGCGCCGCCACGGGCTCGGCGAGCAGGTGGTCGTAGGCCGGCGCGTCGGCGAGGAGCACCCTGCGCACGCCGGCGAGCCGCGCGGCGGCTTCGGCCACGGCGGCGCACCCGGTGCCGGCGACGAGTACGTGCACGTCGGCGTCGAGGTCGATGGCTGCGGCGACCGCGCGTGCGGTGGCCTCGCCGAGCCTGGCGTTGTCGTGGTCGGCGAGAACGAGGGAACTCATGCCAGTACTCCTGCTTGCTTGAGGTTCTTCACCAGGTCGGCGACCGACGCCACCTTGGCGCCGGCCTTGCGCTGCGGCGGCTCGGCCATCTTCAGGATCTCGAGCCGCGGAGTCGGATCGACATCCACGCTTGCGAGCGGGCGCTTGGCGATGGGCTTCTTCTTCGCCTTCATGATGTTGGGCAGGCTCGCGTAGCGCGGCTCGTTGAGGCGCAGGTCGGCCGTGACGATCGCCGGCAGCTTGAGGCTGAGCGTCTGGTGGCCGGCGTCGACCTCGCGCGTCACGACCGCGCGATCGGTTTCGATTGAAACCTTCGAGGCAAAAGTACCCTGCGGCCAGCCGAGCAGCCCAGCCAACATCTGGCCGGTCTGGTCGCAGTCGTAGTCGATCGCCTGCTTGCCGAGGATCACGAGGCCGGGCGATTCCTCGCCGACGACTTTCTGCAGCGCCTTGGCGACCGCGAGCGGTTCGAGCTCGCCGTCGTGCTGGAGCAGGATGCCGCGGTCGGCGCCAATCGCGAGCCCCGAGCGCAACGCCTCCTCGGATTGCGCCGGGCCGATCGAGACGACCACGACCTCGGTTGCGGCGCCGTGCTCTTTGAGCCGCACCGCCTCCTCGACGGCGATCTCGTCGAAGGGGTTGATCGACATCTTGACGTTCGCGAAGTCGACGCCGGAGCCGTCAGCCTTGACGCGGACCTTGACGTTGGCGTCGACGACGCGCTTGACGGGGACGAGAACTTTCATGGGCAGGCCTTTCTCTTTCAGGGTTCCGCGTAGTCGAACGCGGGCAGGGACCTGATGGCTTCGCGCGTGGCGCCGGCCAGCAGGAAGGTGTCGTTCTTGGGCGTGAACTCGTCGACCGGGATCGCGACGTGGTGGCGCTTCACGCCGAGGAAGCCGCCCACGCCGACGATCGCGTAGGTGACCGACATGTCCGGCGCGACGACGAGGTCGTCGACCTTGCCCACCGTGTCGCCTTGCTCGTTCACGACAAGGTGGCCGAGGATCTGCTTTCTCGCACTCAGCCCGATGGCGGCGCTGATCAGGTGGATGGAGCCGAGGTCGAGGGTGGTCGAGCCGGCGACGGGAAGATCCTGCGCACTGGCCTGTCCGAGCGCGAGGCTTGCCACAAGGGCGAAGAGAAGGCGGTTCACGGATATCTCGCGGTAATGGATGCGTTACTTTCGTTGCACGCGCTCGCCGCTTCGTCCCCCGATGGGACGGGTGCACCGGGGTTCCGGTGCACCGCCCCCGAGGCGGGAACCGTGCGGTCGATCCAGCCGACGATCGCGCCCACCGACGTCGCGAGGGCGGTGCGCGCGCCGGCGACGGCGCCGTCGGCATCGTTCGTGGCGGCGTTCGCGCAGGCGGTGAAGGTGCGGCGTGCGACGAGCGCATGCCCGTGCAGGTCGACAAGCTCGGCGCTCAGCGCGAGCCGCACGACACCCGGAGGACGCTGCGCGTCGTGGTAGAGCTCGACGAGGCGCACGCTCAGCAGCCAGTCGGCGTGCAGCCCCGGGCTGGGGGTGGCGACGTCCGCGAACAGTCCGGCGCGACCCAGGCTGTCGGTGAGCGCCGTGGTAACCGACTCGGCCGGCGGCTGCGCCCAGTGGCTGAACTGGTATTGGCCGCGCATGCCGTCGGTGCTGCTGAATGCGATCTGTCGCCCGTCGTAGAAGGGTGCCGCGGCGACCGGCGCGACCAGCAGGACGCCGCCGCGCAGCGCCGCACGCTGCGCGACGGGCGCGGTCGCGCTGGGTGGGTCGAGCGTGTAGTAGCGGCGCGCAGGGCCGGAGTTGGATGCGCAGGCCGCGAGCAGTAGCGCGGCGGTCGCGCAGGCGAGACTTGCTTTCATCGTGGCTCCTCTCCGGGTCCGAGGCTCGTGGGGCGCGGCCCGAGCAGCGCGGATCGCGGATCGCTCAGTGCCTGCGCCGCATCGCCGATCGCGCGGCTCGAGCGGCGGAACTCCTGCGCGGTCGTGCGCAGTTCCAGACTCGTGTCGAACAGGAATGCCGCGGCGCCGTGCGTCAGCGCCGAGGCGTCGGCCGTGATCTGTCCCACCGATGCGCTCGCCTGCGCGAGACTTCGGCTCGCCTCTTCGCCGAGCGATTCGTAGCGCAGCGCGAGCCGGTGGAAGTCCTCGCCCGCGGCCGTCGTGCTCCCGCGCAGCGCATCGGCGGCCGCGCCGACCTTGGCCAGGGTGGTGTCGACCCGGTGCAGCGTGGCGGTCGAGTCGCGCGTCACCACGCGCACGTTCTCGATCGTCTCGCCGATCGCCGCGATGTTCTGCGGCGAGAGGGTCTCGTTGATGCGTTCCAGGGTCACGTCCGCACGCCGCGCCAGCTCGCTCACGGTCTCGGAGAACTGCTGGAACTGCGACGAGCCCTCGGCGATCACCGCGGGGTGTCCGTCGTCGGTGGGCGCGAGCGGGGGGCTGGTCTCGTCGAGGTTGACGAGGCGCACCGTCGCGAGCCCGGTGATGATGTTGCGATCGATGACGGCGCGCGTGCTCTGCAGCACCGGAGCCCGCGGATCGACCGCGAGCGTGGCCTCCACGGTCCCCGTGCTGTGGCGCGAGAACGAGAGGCTCTTGACCTCGCCGACCCGGATGCCCTTCATGCGCACGTCGCTGCGCACGGCAAGACCCTCGAGCGACTGCTTGACGAAGCGCACGTCGTAGACGCGCGAGTCGCGGTCGTTGCCGGAGGCGGCGAGCCAGACGATGCCGGCCGCGAGCACGGCGATGAGCACCAGCACGGCCGTGCCGACCAGCGAATAGCGGGCGTCGGGTTCCATCAGTCGTCTCCGGAGCGGCGCGGCGCGCGCGCCGAGAAGTACTCGACGATCCAGGGATGGCGGCTGCGCGCCACATCGTCGACCGGCCCGTCGGCGATGACCTTGCCGGCGTGCAGGGCGATGGCCCGGTCGGCGATCGACGTGAGCGTGTCGAGGTCGTGGGTCACCATCACGACCGTGAGGCCGAGGCTGTCGGCGAGCGTGCGCAACAGACGGTCGAAAGCCCGGGCGCCGATCGGATCGAGGCCCGACGTGGGCTCGTCGAGGAACACGATCTCGGGCTCGAGCGCGATCGCGCGCGCGAGCGACACGCGCTTGCGCATGCCCCCCGAGAGCTGCGCCGGCATCTTCACCAGCGTGTCGCGCGGCAGCCCGACCAGGGCGAGCTTGAGCCCGACGAGCGCGGCCACGAGGCCCGTGCCGAACGCCGTGTGCTCGCGAAACGGCACGGCGACGTTCTCGGCGACGGTGAGCGACGAGAACAGGGCGCCATCCTGGAACAGCATCCCAAAACGAGTCCGCAGCGCCGCGAGCCGCTCGTCGTCGACGCAGGCGATGTCCTCGCCGAACAGCCGGACCCGTCCTTCCGTCGGGCGCTGCAGACCCACCATCTCGCGCAGCAGCACCGACTTGCCGGTGCCGCTGCCGCCGATGAGCGCCACGACCTGCCCGGCACCGATCTCCAGCGTCACGCCGTCGTGCACCGTCGTGCGGCCGAAGCGGGTGACGACCTGGTCCACGCACACGAGGGCCGCCGGCATCACCACCCCAGGTGCTGCAGCGTGACCGCGAACGCCGCGTCCAGCATGAAGACCCAGACGATGCTCTGAACCACGGTCGAGGTCGTGTTCACGCCGACGCTGCGCGCATCGGCGGAGACCGACAGCCCCATCCGGCAGCCGATGAGTCCGATGACCGCGCCGAACACCGGCGCCTTGCCCAGCCCGACCAGGACATTGGTCATCGAGAGCACCGAGTGCAAACGGGTCACGAACGTGCGGAACGGGATGCCGAGCTGAGAGGCGCTGATGGCCGCGCCGCCAAAGATGCCCGCGAGGTCGCCGACGTACACCAGCAGAGGCAGGCCGATCACGATCGCCGCGAGCCGCGGGACGACGAGCACCTGTGCGGGCGAGAGGCCGAGCACGCGAATCGCGTCGACCTCCTGCTGAACCTTCATCAGGCCGATCTGGGCCGTGAACGCAGCGCCCGAGCGACCCGCGACGATCACGGCGACGATGACCGGCGAGAGCTCGCGCGTCACGGCCATGCCGACGCCGTCGACCACGAAGATGGTCGCTCCGTACTGCTGCGCCTGCACGCCGAGCAGATAGGCGAAGACGACGCCGATCATCATCGCCACGAGAACGACGATCGGGATCGCATCGATCGCCACCGCCTCGAACTGCGCGACGGCTTCCCGGAGCCGGAAGGTCGTCGGTCGCCTGGCGAGGCGAGCGAGCTCGACGGCCACGTGGCCGACATACGCGCTGTGCGCGAGCAGCATCTCGTGCAAGCCGATCGCGGCCGCGCCGATGCGTGGCACGAACCGCAGCCGGCGCGCCGCCGGCACGGCGCAGCCTGCCTTCAGCCGGTCTGCCACGAGAGTGACCAGCCGGCGGTGCCGTTCGTGCATGGCGCGCATCGGCACGCCGTCGACCGGCATGCCGTTGCGGCCAACGAACGTCAGCAGCTCGAAGGCGGCGAACGTGTCGAGGCTGCCGAGCGCGCTGCCGTCGATCACGAAGGAGCGCCCTTCGCCGGGCGGCGCTTCGGCGAGCTCGCGCTGCACCGCGGTCGATTCGGCTAGGTGCCAGCTGCCGGCCGGAAAGAGCACGATGGAGCCGTCGGCTTCGCGGCTCCACCGAAGCGATGGCGGCGCCACCTCGTTCATGGCGTTGTCGCTTCCGATCCGAGCCGTTTCTGGCGAAGCTGTCGCGCGCGCCGGAGCCTCGTGACGATCCACAGCGCCACCAGGCCGGCGAGGGCTGCGAGCCCCCAGCGTCCGGTGCGCTCGAGCCAGCCGAGCACGACGGCCACCGAGTCGTGCAGCCACCAGCCGAGCAGGACGTTGAGGCCGGTCCACGAAAGGGCGCCCACGGCGTCGAACATCAGGAAGCGCCCGACGCGCATGCCGAGCGCGCCCGCCATCGTGTTCGTGATGACTCCGAAGCCCGGGACGAACTTCGCCAGCACGATGGCGTTGGGTCCGAGCCGCCTGAGACGCCGCTCCGTGCTTGCCAGGCAGTCGCCGGGGGACGGCGACAGCCTGCACAGGGACGCCAGCGCGCGTCTGCCGGCGCGCCGGCCGATCGAGTACCAGATGCAATCGGCGATGACGCACGCCCCGGCCGACACCACCAGGGCAAGCAGGAGGGGCCATGCACCGAACGCGGCGAGCGCCCCCGCGGTGACCATCGTCGGGGCGGCTGGCACGGGCACCCCGAGCTGCTCGACGAGCACGTTGGCGAACACGAGCAGCAATCCGAAGTGCTCGAGGAGATGCATCAGCGAAGGCATGGGCATTGCGCCCCTGGGGGCTTCGTGAGCATCTCCCGCGGGCAGCTCTGCCCGCGTCCCCGGTCGGTGCGGGCGACCGCGGCCCGATGCGGGGGGACCGCTGCCCTGCCAAAGGGGCTTGCGCAGCGGCGGGGGACCCGGGCTTCGGCGGGGTCGCCCTCGCTTCCTCGTTACCACTGCATTGCGCGCCGAAACGGGCGCCGCGACAGCTGTCACACGGCGGTTGCGCTGCCGCCATCGAGTCTGGAACGGCGATGCCCACAGTGCAGTGCATCGCGAGCTCGCAGCCGTCCCGCCTCGGGGCGCCGACCTCGTCGTTCAGGAGAGATGGATGAGCGCTCTATCGGTGGCCCAAGAGCGGTGCCCGTTCCTCGCGGAAGCCGCGACCCCGCGAGAACCGCGGTTCGACTTCGAGCCAGCCTCGCCCGCCTGGCGCACGGCGGGCGAAGTGGCGCGGCATGCCGCGATGGTGCGGGTCTACGAGCGCACCGGCGGCCTTGCGCGCAGCGACGAGGTGCTCTTCATGTTGCGCAAGCGCACGTCACAACCGCTGTCGATGCTGGCGCGCTGGATTGTCGATCAGCGCGTGGTCAGCTTCGAGTGGCAGGCCCAGCGGTTCGTGCCCATGTTCCAGTTCGACCTCTCCGACATGACGATCCAGCCCGGCACCACGGCGGTGCTGGCCGAGCTGGCCGGCACGTTCGACGACTGGGAGATGGCGGCGTGGTTCGCGGAGCCGAGCGCCTGGCTGGAGGGTCGCCCGCCCGTCGACGTGCTCGCGTTCGACTCCGCGGCCGTGCTGGATGCGGCGCGCGCCGACCGGTTCGTTGCGAACGGCTAGCCGCTTTCGGAGCGCCCATGGAATCGATCGCCCGGATGAAGACGACCATGCCGCGCGCCATCGTCGCCGGCTTTGTCGCCGGCGCGCTCGTGCTCGCAGCGGCACACGCGCTCGGCCAGGTGGCCGGCACCTTCTTCATCGGCGAGCCTGCGGCACAGGTGCAGGCGGTCGCCGTCGGCTGGAGCGCGAAGAAGCAGATCATCGGCCACGCCGTCTACAACGAGGCCGGCGACAACGTGGGCAAGATCGAAGACCTGATCGTCACGCCGGCCAATGCCATCTCGTTCGCGATCGTCGGCACCGGCGGGTTCGTCGGCATCCGGCGCCATCACGTGGCGATACCGGTGAGCGAGCTGACGCCGCACGCCGGCGACTTCGTGCTGCCGGGTGCCACGCGGGAGGCGATCATGAACCTGCCACCGTTCGAGTACGAGGACTGAGGCCGTGGCGACGCGTGCGACCTCGAGGGGGACGGCCGCTGCGCCGTTGCGATGCCTGCTCACCGACGAGGCCCGCTTCATCGACGCGGCGTTCGATCGCTTCTTCCCGGAAGCAAGGGGCGAGGGACTTCGCGTGTCGGCGTCGGCGTATGTCGACGCCAAGCTGGCGGCGCATCCGATGCCGGGCAACGTCGACCTGGGTGCGGCGCTCCCCTTTTATCGGTCCGCCATCGCCGAGGTCCAGGCCCATTGCGTGCGCACACTGGGGCGGCGCTTCCAGGCTCTGCCCGTCTGGCAGCAACTGGCCGTGATCGCGCAACTCGAGCGCGCCGCGGACGCGGCCTCGGATCCGAAGGGTTGCCTGATCGAGCGGCTGCTGAACGATGCGGCGGAAGCCTACTTCGCTGCCGCCGCGAAGTCGCTTCCGGCGGCGACCGACGTGCGCGACATCGTCGCGGCCTGACCCGCGGCGCAATCCCTTCGCGAGCCCCAGGCTGCCTCCACATCAGACGGGGAGACGGACATGTCGACCCTCACCGCCGCTTCGCAAGAGCAGGCCGCCCCATCCGTCCGGTGGGGCGGCCTCCTGCGGTGGGACCCGCTCGCGGGAACGCCGTCGTTCACGATCGTGTCCATCGCCTCGGCTTGATGGGCCGCGTTCCGATGCGCCGCGCCGCGGGGTCTTGCGCGCACACCCGCGGGGCGCGGCTCGCCGCGTGGCTACTCGGAGTGGCGCTGCTGCTGTCGGCTTGCGCGCACCTGGGTCCGCCGCCAGCCCGCACGGTCAGCACCGCTTTGCCGGGGTGGGAGGACACGCCATGGGGGCGGGTCGTCCAGGAGTCGCTGCCCGGCGATTCCACATCCGGCTTCGCGCTGATGCCGATCGGGAGCGTGGCCTATGGCGCGCGGCTCGAACTGGCCGAGCATGCGCAGCGCACGCTCGACGTCCAGTACTACGTGCTCGCGAAGGACGCGACCGGCAAGCGATTGATGCGCGCGTTGCGCGACGCGGCCCGTCGCGGCGTGCGGGTGCGCCTGCTCGTCGACGACGTGCAGACCGCGGGCGAAGACGACATGCTGGCCGAGCTCGCGGCCGAGCCGCATGCCGAGGTCCGCCTCTACAACCCGTTTCCCGGCGCGCGCGACTCCACGGTCGGCCGCTGGATCGCTTCGTGGTGGGATTTCCACCGCGTCGACCATCGCATGCACAACAAGCTGTTGGTGGCCGACAACGCGCTCGCGATCTTCGGTGGCCGCAACATCGGCGACGCCTATTTCATGCAGGCCTCCGACAGCAATTTCCTCGACCTCGACGTTCTCGCCGGAGGGCCAGTCGTGCGTGACCTGTCGCGTGCGTTCGATGCGTACTGGAACTCGGAATTCGTCTACCCGATCGAGACCTTTGCGCACCCAGGCCCTCAGGTCGGCGGCGCGATCCTCGACGAGCCCGCGCAGGGGCCGTTGCCGGGCGACGACGGACCGGAGACCGATCTGCTCCGACGCTATTCGAGCACGGTGCGGCAACTGTCCGAAGGCCGCCTCGCTCTCGAGACGGCCGCTATGACCGTCCTCTTTGACCCGCCCGACAAGGCCGCGGGCTCCAAGGACCGCACCCGCGACGGGACCGTGCGGGGCGATCTGTCCGCGGTGGTGCGCTCCGCGAACGAGGAGGTGGTCGTCGTGTCGCCGTACTTCGTGCCCGGCGAAGAGGGCGTGCAGGCGATGCGCGCGCTGCGTGCCCGCGGGGTGCGCCTGCGGCTCGTGACGAATTCGCTCGCGGCGACCGATGCGCCCCTCGTCCACGTCGGCTACGCGCACTACCGCCAGGCGATGCTGCGCCTCGGGGTCGAGGTCCGCGAGATCGGTCCCGGGCTCGTGCGCCAGCATTCGCGGCTCGGCAGCTTCGGCCGCTCGCTGGGGAGGCTGCATGCCAAGGTGGCGGTCATCGACCGGCGACTCGTGTTCGTCGGCTCGATGAACTTCGACAACCGATCGGAGCACCGCAACACCGAGATCGGCGTGCTCATCGAGAGCCGCGAGCTCGCGACGGAGGTGCTGGGGCTGGTGGATGCGGAGCGAACTTCGTACCGCGTGCGCCTGGCGGCCGATGGCGAGTCGCTCGAGTGGGTGTACGTTGACGACGGGCAAGAAGCCGTCTGGACGGACGAGCCCGAGGCGTCGTTGGCTCGGCGCGTCCAGGTCCGCTTCCTGTGGCCGTTCGTGCCGGAAGACGAGCTGTGAGACCGTGGGAACAGTCGGTGTGGCCCGCAGCGGATGGGCGACGAGGCAGGGCATCGAGGCGTGTGTCAGACGTCACCCGCCCGTCACGTCTCGTTGTCCTCGGCGTGAGAGGCTGGTCATGCCCGCCACACCTTCAGGAGCTCCCATGTCCCGTTCCACTGCCGCCACTCGGCGCGCCGCCCCGCTCGCCACACCGACCGATCTGTCCCGCGAGGCGGTGCAGGACATCGCGGGCGCGATGAACGCCATCCTGGCCGACGTGTTCGCCCTCTATCTGAAGACGAAGAACTTCCACTGGCACGTGAGCGGACCGCACTTCCGCGACTACCACCTCCTGCTCGACGAGCAGGCGCAGCAGCTGTTCGCCGTGGTCGACCCCATCGCCGAGCGCGTCCGCAAATTGGGTGGCTCCACGCTGCGATCGATCGGTCAGGTTGCGCGGCTCCAGCGCGTGGCCGACAACGACGCCGACTACGTGGAGCCCTCCGACATGCTGGCGGAGCTGCGCGAGGACAACGTGGCGCTGATGGCGCGCCTGCGCGAGGCACACGCGACCTGCGAGCGGCACGCCGACGTCGCCACGGCCAGCCTCATCGAGGTGTGGATCGACGAGACCGAGCGCCGCGCCTGGTTCCTGTTCGAGGCGGGCCGCCGACCGGACTCCGGCGGTCGCTGACACCCGCGAGCGCGGCAGCGGCGCGCGCGCCGCTCTTCGTCGACGAGTGCTTGCGGCGCGCGAACGGCGACGCTGCAAACGTCGTCGGCGGGGCGCGCAGCTGCCATGACACGGCAACGACCGGCACCGACCATTGCGCCATCGTTCCCACCTCGGATCCATCATGAAGCCCGCCCGCTCGATCCTCGATGCCTCGTTCAGATACGTGCCGTCCATGTCCACGTCCGTGACCGAAACATGGTGCCGTTTCGGCTGGAGACCCCCGACCCTCGCGGACCGTGAGCGTCCGCAGTCGGCTGCGTCGCCGCCGACGGTCGACCTCGCCGGCACCCTGAGGACGCGCCGCGTCGTTTGACGCAAGCCGCGCCTGCGAGAGGGCCACCCCGCGCTCGATGCGGCTCTCATCGTGCGGCACCGAACGACCGCGTCGCCTGCCGCGCGACCTCGCTGGAATGAAATCGGTGCGTCGCCGCCCCCGCGGATGCTCGACGGACAGTCCTGCTCCAAGGAGGTTTGCGTGAAACGCTTGCACCATCTCATGCGGTCGTTCGTTGTCATCGTCGCGTTGTTCGTCACCGTCACCTCTGCTGTGCAGGCGGCGGACCTCTCGCGGCCGGTCCTGCTGGTCGCGAGAGACCGCTGGGCCGGTTCCCCCTTCGAGCGCGCCGTGATCCTCGCCACGCCGTTGCCCAACGGTGCCCACGTCGGGTTTGTCGTGAACCATCCGACCGATGTGACGTTGGGCACCCTCTTCCCCGAGCAGGCCGCGGCGCGCAACGTCGTCGGCCCGGTCTATGCGGGTGGGCCGATGCTGTCGAGCATCGTCTTTGCGGTGATGCGCGCGGCGTCACCCGTAAGCGACGACAAGGTGGTACCTCTCATGCCCGGGCTGGTGGCGGCGATGGATGGGCCGACGGTCGATCACATCATCGAGACACGTCCCAATGACGCCCGCTACTTCGTCGGTCTCATGCTGTGGACGCGCGGCGAGCTCGACCGCGACGTCGAGGACGGCGCGTGGGAAGTGCGTCCCGCGACCATCGACGCCGTGCTGCCGGACTACGCGAGCGATCTTTGGGAGTCGTTTGCCGGCACCGCACTTTAGGGGGAACACTGCTGTCGCTCGCCGCCTGCGGCGCTGCGGGGTGCAGCGGGAAACGGCAGCTATGCGCCGGGCCTCGGCCGCTTTGGGCCTCGGCGGGAAGTGCTCGAACTTCTCGATGTCGATCGCGATACCGCGCGGGTGTGCCGCGATCACGGCGACCGACTCTCTCAGCAGTTCTTCGCTTCCTGCCGCGGCAGGCGCCATCGACAGCGGGCGCGATGCAACGCTGCTGCCGCGGTCGCGCGAAAGGCTACGTGCCAGTTGCCGACCCTTCGATGCCGATCATGAATACCGCGCCTCTTTACTTGCTCGTCGCTGTTGCGTTCGCCAGTGGCGCCGTCTACGCCCAGGACGCAGGGCCCGTGCGGCTTACGCGTGAGGATGTCGCCCGACAGGTGCTCGAGGCCCGGGCGGCCGGCGCGCTGAGCCATGCCGGCGATTCGGCTCCCGAGGAGATGACGTCGTATCGGGCGCAGATTGAAGCCGTACCCACGCTCACGCGCGCGCAGGCGAGGGCGGCGGTGGTGCGGGCGCGGGACGCGCACGAACTCGCGCACGCCGGCTCGCCCTCACCCGAGGAAGACATGGCGTACGACCGCGCGCATCCGTCGTTCTCGATCCGAAGCCGGGCCGAGACGAGGCAGCAAGTGTCCGAAGCTATCGCCAACGGAACGCTGGGGCCGGGCGGCGCGGGCGCATACCCCGACGTGCCTTCGGTGCACCGGCGCACGACCGACGCGTTGCGGGCGGCGACGGATCGGGAAGTCAGTAGCCGTGGCAATTGAACGCAATACAGGAATGACGCGGCGTGCGACGGTCCAACCGTCCGCGGAAGGCAGTCAACTCCAACTTCAGACCGCGGTTGGCTTGCACGATGAGGCTTGGGGATAGGGACGCTCACGTGAGAGCGCTGACCATGACGTAGTAACCGTCTGGATCGCGAAGTGCGAACTCTTGTGTTCCGGTGGCGGGATTCGTGTGAGGTTCTTCTGCGAGTTGGCTGACAAGAGCTCTGGCTCGCGTCAGCGCTTCATCGAAATCATCCACTCGGAAGAAGAGCAGTAGCCCGTTGCCAGGTTCCGCTCGATCGGGGCTGGCCAGGGTTGGGTGCTCGTGCGCTCCCCACTGATGAAGGCAAAGCAAGACAGTACCGTCGGAGTCGAGGAGTTGCCCGAAGTAGTCGTGAGCGGGTGCTGAACGCGGCTGGCCGAAGAGCGATTGATACCAGCTAAAGCTGCGCGTGACATCAGCGACGCCAATGATGGTCCAGGTACGCTTCATCTCGACTCCATCCCCTCACGCCAGCGAGCGCTCCGAGGCAGGTTCGTGGTGTTCTGACCTGCCCGGTTTCTTCGGTCCAATAGTTCCTGGGATGATGGCTCTTCGCAGACGAGGAGCCCATGAGGAAGAGTCGATTCAGCGACGAGCAGATGGTGGCCATCCTGCGCGAGGCCGACCAACCGCCGTAGCGCGAGCTTTGGCAGGTGCGCTAGGCTTGATCAGAGCTGAAGCCGCTGACGGTCTCGCAATTCGTCAACAAGCACCCGTGTGTTTTCGGAATAGTCGATCGGGATGGCGATCAGGTGCACGCCGCCTGCCGTGAACGCCGCTTCCAGCGCCGGGCGCAGCTGGTCGACGTCAAGCAGGTGTTGGCCCTGCGCGCCGTAGGCCTGCGCGTAGTGCTCAAAATCGGGATTGCCGAACGTCATCGCGAAATCGGGAAAGCCGTCCATGGCCTGCTTCCAGCGAATCATGCCGAACGCGTTGTCGACCAGCACGAGCACCACGAGATCGAGCTTGCGGCGGACTGCGGTCTCCAACTCCTGGCTGTTCATCATGAACCCGCCGTCGCCGCACACGGCCAGCACGCGCCGCTTCGGGTAGAGCAGGGCGGCCATGATGGCTTGCGGCAGGCCAGCGCCCATCGTCGCGAGCGCGTTGTCGAGCAGAAGCGTGTTGGCGGTGCGCGTGCGGTAGTTGCGTGCGAACCAGATCTTGTACATCCCGTTGTCGAGGGCGACGATGCCGTCGGCCGGCATCACTTGGCGCACGTCGTGGACGACGCGCTGCGGCGTCCAGCGGTTTTCGGTGGCGCGGTCGGCGAGGTGGCCGAGGATGCCTTCGCGCAGGGGCAGGAGGGCGCCGGCGCGGGGCAGCTTGCCCCGAAGCCGGTCGGCGAGCAGGCGGAGCGATGGGCCGATGTCGCCCACCACCTCGGCCTGCGGGAAATAGACCTGCTCCACCGTCGCCGGTTGGTAGGCGACGTGGATCACCAGCGGATGCCCTGGGTGCATGATGAACGGCGGCTTCTCGCTGGTGTCGTGACCGATGGCGACGATCAGATCGGCCGCCTCGATCGCGTCGTGCACGTAGTCGCGCTCCGAGAGCGCCGCCGTGCCCATGTAGAGCTCGGTCCCGCCCGGCACCGTGCCCTTGCCCATCTGCGTCGTGAAGTAGGGAATCCGCGTGCGCAGGACGAACTGCGCCAGGTCGGCGCTGGCGCGCGGCCGCGACGCCGCCGCGCCCAGCATGATCAGCGGCCGTTGTGCGTCGGCGATCATCGCGGCTGCTCTGTCGATCATGGCGGAGCTGGCGATCGGGCGTTCGAGCGGATGCGGCGGAATAGTCGGCACGCTTGCGCATTCCTCGCCGGCGATGTCTTCCGGCAGCTCGAGCAGCACCGGGCCGGGGCGCTCGTCCTCGGCGACCCGAAAGGCCTCGCGCACGAGGGTCGGGATCGTGCCGGTCGAGACGATCTGGTGCGCGAGCTTCGTCAACGGCTTCATGGCGGCGACGATGTCGACGATCTGGAAGCGCGCCTGGCGCGAGCTCAGGATGCCCTTCTGGCCGGTGACCATCACCATCGGCATGGCGCCGACGTGGGCGAAGGCGGCGGCGGTGCTGAGGTTGAGCGCGCCCGGGCCGAGCGTCGTGATGCAGACGCCCGGCTTGCCCGTGAGTCGACCATAGGTTGCCGCCATGAAGCCCGCCGCCTGCTCGTGGCGGGTGATCACGAGCTCAATCTTCGAGCGGCGCAGCGCTTCGACGACGTCGAGGTTCTCTTCGCCGGGGATGCCGAAGATGCGCTCCACGCCTTCGTTTTCGAGCGCCGCGACGAGAAGGTCCGCTCCCTTAGTCATGGCCCTAGGCCTTGACAAGCACGGACTTGACATTGACGAACTCGCGGATGCCGAAGTCGGCGCACTCGCGGCCGTAGCCCGAGTGCTTGACGCCGCCGAACGGCATGCGCGGGTCAGAGCGCACGTTGTCATTGACGAAGCTCATGCCGGCGTCAAGCTCGTCGGCGGCGATCCGCTCGCCGCGCGCGAGATCGCGCGTGAGCACGCCCGAGCCGAGCCCGAACTCGCTCGCGTTCGCGATCCGGATCGCGTCGTCCTCGCCGGCCGCTTCGATGACGGCGGCGACCGGGCCAAAGACCTCGTCGTCGTGCGCCGGCTGGCCCGGCTTGACGTTGCCGAGCACGGTCGCCGGATACCACGCGCCGGGCTGGTCGGGGATCGCGCCGCCGAGCAGCAGCTTTGCCCCCTTCGCAATGCTCCGCTGCACCTGCTCGTGGATCTGGTCGCGCGCCTCGACGCTCTGCAGCGGCCCGAGCTTGGTGGCTGGATCGCGGGGGTCACCGATTTGATAGGCACGCATCGCCTCGACGAGCGCCTGCTCGAAGGCTTCGCGCAGAGGGCGCACGACGATGAAGCGCTTGCCGGCGATGCAGCTCTGGCCGGCGTTGACCATGCGCGCGGCGGCGCAGACCTTGGCCGCCGCCGCGACGTCGGCGTCTTCGACGACGATGTAGGCGTCCGAGCCGCCGAGCTCGAGCACGCACTTCTTCAGCTGGCTGCCGGCGATCGTCGCGACACTGCGGCCGGCGGCTACGCTGCCGGTGAGCGTGACGGCGGCGACGTGGGCGTCTTCGATGAGCCCCTTGACCTCTCCGCTCTTGATCAGCACCGTGGCGAACAGGCCGTCGGGGAACCCGGCTTCGCTGAACACCGACTCGATCGCCAGCGCGCAGCCCGGCACGTTGCTCGCGTGCTTGAGCACGGCGCCGTTACCGGCCATCAGGCCCGGCGCGGCGAACCGGAACACCTGCCAGAACGGGAAGTTCCAGGGCATGACGGCGAGCACCACGCCGAGCGGATTGAAGGTGACGAATGCGCGCGGGCCGCCGAGTTCGACGTCTTGGCGCGCCAGGTAGCTCGCGGCGTGCTCGGCGAAGTGCTCGCAGGCGCTGGCGCACTTGTCGATTTCGGCGCGGCCGTCGGTGAGGGTCTTGCCCATCTCGCTCGTCATGAGCGCCGCGAATTCATCGCGACGCCGGCGCAGCACGCCGGCGGCTGCGCGCATGAGGCGGCCGCGCTCGTGGAAGGCTGTCCTGCGCCAGCCGCGCTGGGCTTCGGCGGCGCGCGCGACCTTCGCAGCGGCCTGCGCGCCACTGTGGCCGGGATAGGACTTGCCGGGTGCGAGGGTAGCCGGGTCCGTGGTCTTGAATTCGCGCGGTGTCGATTCGTCGTCCATTGGATGCTCTCGTCTTGGGATGCCGAGCGGGGCCCGAACGGGACGAAGGAGATGTGCGTGTTGGCGACGCGCAGTTCGTTCGCGGATCGGCGCATCGATCTTAGGGCGCGCCTGGGATCGGCTGGCGTCGTGGGCTTTAGCTCGGAACCGATGGGCAGATGTAATAGAACGACCCATGATGGCAATGTTGAACGGAGGTCCACGGGATGCGAGGAACTCGCCCTCAGTCGAAGACGTCCTAAGTTCTTGCCAATAGCCGCTTACTCTAGGGCTGCTACCTGCCCATGCGGGAGCACGCTGCGAGGAGACGCCAGGCGTGAGGGCAGGTGTGTCGGGCACCCACTGCCGCACCGGCCTTGTCAACGGGCGACCGGTCACTCGAGGCGGGCCGCCGTCGGCGACGAATCCGGCAGTTGCGTGTGACAGGTCGAGGACGGCAGGGCCGAACACACCGAAAGCCGACCAAATATTTCGAAAACTGGTCGCTCCCCGCCAGCGAATCTTGAGCTAGGGTCATGACCCGAGTCGCAGTTTCAGTGGTGCCGCGACCGCACTGTAGGGCCCTCGAGATGGCTGCCACTCTCTCTGACCCGTTCTCGCAGGGGAGTTACCCACGGAACCCCATCCTTCCGCGGCTCATTCGCTATCGGGATGCGCCGCGCTACCTCGGCGTCGATCGAAATCGCTTCGATGACGAAGTTCGCCCGCACCTCACGGAGATCCCCATCGGCTCCCGCGGCATTGCCTTCGACCGACACGAGCTCGACGCTTGGGCCGACCGGTATATTGCGGTCCGTGGACGCCCGAGTCGCACGAAAGGAGGCATGGAAACATGCGAACTCGGACCAAGGGCATTCAGCTTCTCGAGGACGGGGAGCGGAGTGTCGACAAGCAGTACCACGGCCAGCGTATTTTTGAGCGGCTCGGCAAGGTCTCACAGGACCAAGCCGAGGATTGGCTCAGGCAACGGCAAGCCGAAATCGATTCCATCCGGACAAACGAACTTCGAGAAGGCGATGAGCAGCTGTTCGCAGCTGCAGCGGCGAAGTACCTGACGGAGTGCCAGCAGCGTCGCGTGCGCACGCTGGAGACCATCAGCTACCACGTACAGATCCTGCTCCCCTACATCGGTAGCATGCGTCTGCGAGACGTCTGCAACGACTCGCTGGAGGCATTCAAGGACGATCGCGTGGCCGGCGACGAGGTCAAGAACGTCACAGTCAACCGCAGTCTCGAGGTCGTCCGCACGGTTCTGAACCGCGCGGCGCGCGTTTGGCGGACGAACGGCAAGCCTTGGCTGAGCACGAGCCCGCTGATCGAGATGCTGGACGAAACCGCGCAGGTACGCCGGCCACGCCCCCTCAGTTGGAGCGAGCAGGCGGACCTGGTTCCCAGGCTACCGACCCATTTGCAGCGCATGGTGCTCTACACGGTCAATACCGGTGCCCGCGACGACAACGTCTGCGGGCTGCGGTGGGACTGGGAAGTACCGGTGCCTGAGGTGGGACGCAGCGTCTTCGTGATTCCCGCCATGCACTACAAGGGCAATCGGCCTCACGTCCAGATACTGAACGATGTGGCGTGGAGCGTCGTGGAGCAATGTCGGGGCATGCACGAGGAGTACGTGTTCGTCTACCGCCGGGAGCGGGTGAAGAACGTCGACGATGAGCCGGTCATGCCTTACGGCCGGATCGAGACGATGAACAACACCGGCTTCCAAGCCGCGCGCAAGGCGGCGGGACTGGCGGGAGTGCGAGTGCACGACCTGCGCCACACGTTCGGCCAGCGGTTGCGAGAGGCCGGTGTGCAGGCCGAGGACCGTGCGTTGTTGCTAGGGCATGCTGTGGAGGGCATGCCGCAGCACTACGCGACTGCGACGGTTGCGCGACTCGTCGCGTTGGCGAACAGGGTGACCGAAACCCGCGATCAGACGACCCTTCTACGGGTGATCAACGGCTGAAGTCACGCAGAAGTCACGCAAAAAGGAAAACGCCTCAGGAGCTATTAACTTCTAAGGCGTTGATTTAGAACAAGTAATCTGGCGCGGCTGGCAGGATTCGAACCCACGACCCCTTGGTTCGTAGATTTCCGCCGGATCGCAAGTAGTTGATTCATAAGGGGTTTGGGTCGTCCGTTCCAATCGATCCCGCCCGGTACCGACCTGTCGTGAGATGGTCAGTCCCCCAAAAGTCCCCCAGCCTGAAACTCGCGATTTTCCGATTCCGATCGGAGCACACCTCGAGGAAGCCTGACGTCCGGGGCAATTCCGATGTGCCTGCAGCCGACCGGCCGACGACTATGACGGGGAGCCAGCGGTGACGTGCGCTCCTTGACGTTTTCTGCGGGTGGCTTCTGCAGGCTGAACGTCACGGCTCGGCTTCGTGGCTCTGAATCGGCGACCGCGCATGGTGCGCGGTTGCAAACGCAAGGTGATGCGGCCACCGACACGTGTAGCTGCTAGCAGCGCTCGATCACCGCTCACGTACGCGATCTTCTTTGGTCAAGCGATCTCTTGAGTATCCTCTAGCGAAACAATCTGTTTGATCACTAGCCTCTCAGAGTCCAAAGTCGAACTCCAGACAGCGGCCCTTCTCGTCTCACGCGAGTTCCTCGTCCAAGACTCTGGAGCACAGCATGAAGTCCTATCTGACCGTCGCCATCGCTTCCGTCGTGGCCACCATCTTCTCGATCGCACGTGCCGACGTGACCCTGTCGCGTACCGATGTGCGCGCGCAATTCGCCCAAGCCAGAGAAAGCGGAGACATCCTGGCGCCGGGCGACAGCGGCCTGACATTCACGGAGCTGTACGCCGATCGGCAGCACGCTGCGGGAATCCGCGCGACCGACCCGCGCACGCCCGTGACACGTCACACGGAGTCACATTCGATCGCAGTGATCCAGGAACGCCAGCACGCTCCTTGAGAGCCGCTTTCGCTTGTGTTGGATGCAATAGAGGGGGCGAGTGAGCTTGGGGAGCGTCGTCTGTACGCGCACTAGTCGCTTGTTCGCAATCCAATCTCTGACCGTCGCCAGAGACATGCAGGCGAAGCCCAGGCCGTTGACGGCGGCGAGCTTGATCGCTTCCGTGCCACCGAAGTGCATCCCTTCCTGGATCTTCTTCAAGTGTGGCAGCAAGGCCTGCTCGACCGCCACACGAGTGCCCGATCCCGGCTCTCGAAGAAGCCACTTGACCTGTCGTAGGTCTTGCACGTTCATCCGATGAGTCTTCCGCCCATCAAGCAACGGATGCAGTGGGGATGCCACGATGACCAGCTCGTCCTCGCGCCATACCCGCGCGTCGACGTCTGAGGCCCGGCAGGGCCCTTCGATGAACGCGACATCGACTTGCAGTCGCGAGACTGCCTCGACCACAGCAGCGGTGTTGGCGACGAGCACGTCGACATCGAGTTGCGGGTGCGTGGGGGCATAGGAGCCGACGAGCGCGGGCAAGATGTAGTTCCCGATCGTGGTGCTCGCGCCGATGCGCAGCGAGCCGGCGAGTGCGCCTCCTCCGAATTCCTTCTCGATGCGCGATGCCGCGTCGAGCACGACTCTGGCTTGCTCCAGCAGACCGCGGCCGACGTCGTTGAGCACCAGCCTTGCACCCACGCGATCGAACAACTGCACATCCAGGACCTTCTCCAGTTCCTTCAACGCAGAGCTGGTCGCGGACTGCGACAGCGCCATCGCCTCGCCGGCCGAGGTCGTGCTGCCCGAATCCGCGATCGCCACGAACACCGCCAACTGGCGCAACGTCAGTCGCATCGAGAAGTTACCTGCTCAGTCGCTAGGGGATATCAAAACTATTCGTTTCAAAGATCATCTGTCAACCACGAAAGTACGGTCGTCGCACAACGAACCTTAGGAACCTGAACATGACTGCCGACATGGTGCGTATGCCTGGGATGGGCGCCGCCAGCCAGGATGGACGCGTCGCCCTCTTCAGCAGGATCGCCGGCTTCGCGCCTGGCATCGCGCTGTCTGGCGCCATTGCTGCTGGCGCGAGCGCCTTGGCCTCGATCCCTTGGTTCTCGGCTCACGGTCTCAGCGTGTTGACGCTTGCGATCGCCTTGGGGATGTTGGTCGGAAACGTGAGGCCAGCTGGGCAGTCGACAGGCTTGGGCGTCGGATTCGCAAAGCAGGAGCTGCTGCGCCTGGGCATCACTTTGTACGGGCTGCGTCTCACGTTCCAGGCGATCGCGCACATCGGTATCGCAGGCGCGCTCATCGATGCCGCCGTGTTGACGAGCACGTTTGCGCTGGCGACGGTGCTCGGGCCCCGGCTTTTTCGGCTCGACCACACGACCGCGATGCTCATCGGGGCGGGTAGCTCGATCTGCGGGGCGGCAGCCGTGATGGCGACGGAGCCCGTCTTGAAGGCCAAGCCGGCTCAGGTCGCCGTGGCGGTGTCGACGGTCGTCGTGTTCGGCACGATCGCCACCTTCTCGTACCCGGCCTTGTATGCCGCGGTTAACGCACACCACGCGTTGTCTCCGGAGGCCTACGGCATCTACGCCGGCTCCACCATCCATGAGGTCGCCCAGGTCGTGGCTGCCGGTCGTGCCGTCTCACCGAGCGCCGCCGATACGGCTGTGGTTGCAAAGATGGTGCGCGTGATGATGCTGGCCCCTTTCCTGGTGGCCTTGTCTGCCTGGACCGGCCGACGCGATACGACGCCGACCACTCGAGGCAGGCGCGGCATCACCATTCCCTGGTTTGCCGTTGGCTTTCTGGTGATGGCCGGTGTCAGTTCGCTGCACTTCCTACCCGCCCCGCTCGTCAAGAGCGTACTCGGTGTGGATTCGATCCTGCTGTCGATCTCCATGGCCGCGCTTGGCCTCACGACGAGCGTCTCGGCGATGCGGAGTGCCGGCGTCAGGCCTCTCGCCCTGGCGGCGATCTTGTTTGCCTGGTTGATGTTCGGTGGCGCCGCCATGAACGTCTTGGTGAAACATGCGCTGGGATAAGCGACCCCGGGTGTCAAGGCGACGATGGCCAACCCTTGCCTCGCCGATCTTGCGATGAGAGGTGCGCTCGCACGGCCCGAAGAGTCGTCGTCTACCGCGGAATCCCGATCAGTTGAAACGTCTCGCCGCGAAGTATGGCTCCCGGGTGCGCATCGCGGCTGTTAAGGGGGTGATCGATGCCTCTCCGACTGACGGTTGAAATGCCGATGGCGTCGGGTGCAGGTCAGACTGAAGGAGATTCAAGCAGAGAGATCGCGTTCAGGCGATTGCGCGATGGTCTCGATCACCACCACCTTGGCATCGACGATACCTTCGTGCAATGGACTCGTTCCGGAGTTTCCGGTCACATGCGGACGTGGCACTCTCGACCCTCCAAAGCGATCTCCTTGACGACCGCCGGACCAGCGTCAGCGCCTAGCGGATGAGCGTGCCGCGTCGAACTCGCTCCAGAGGACCGTCATGTCTCGAACCCATCAGCCCGGCCAGTCCCGGTTCAGATCGATCCTTCCGGAGGAAATCGACTGGAAGCCGTTCCCGGCCTTCCCGCCTTCGGTCCGGCTTGCCCTCCTGGTCGGTTGCCCCTCGGAGGCCGGTCTGTACCTGATCCGCGTCAAAGTCCCCGCTGGCGTCAAGTTGATGCCACACAAACACCCGGAGGACAGGATCTACACCGTCATGTCCGGTGTCTTCTACATCGGCTTGGGTGAGGTGTTCGACGGCGACAAGGTGGCGGCGTATCCACCCGGGAGCGTGATCGTTCTGCCCGGCAACACCTATCACTTTCACTGGGCGAAGTCGGGTGAGTACGTTACTCAGGTCACGGCGATCGGCCCGTTGGGTCTCGAATACCTGAGCCCTGGCGACGATCCGCGCACGCGCCACGGATAGCCGCGCCCTGGAATGCATCGTGAGAGCCAAGAGCAGCTGCGAGTCGATTCAACCGAAGGTGAATGCGTACGCCTCGGCTCCGGGTTCCAGAAACTCGGTCTCGAAGCGTCGGTCGCCAATCGAGCCGGGCTGCCGGATGAGCTGATACAGCCGCGGTTCGGTCAGAGCGCCGCGGCCTTCGGTGTCGACGTCTGCTCCATGAGACGGCCCAGGCGGCTTTCCATCGAGCAGGACGCGAAACGGGAGGGACTTGCCTCACGCACGGCAGGCCTCATGACGAGTTTCACGTCATGCGAGTGAAAGCGGTGTGCGATGCGGCCGTTGGGGCGCTCGAGGCGCGCGGTCTCGCGCGATGGTCCTCTCGCCCCGAGTGCCCAGGTGTTCAGGGCGAGGTCGTCGGGCACCTCATAGGCGTGCGGGCGACCGCGAGTCGCTCCACTCGGCGAAGCGAAGCTGTCGGCGTTGTCATGGCCGATGTGCGTCTCAGGCGATCTCAGGTCAGCGCAATCGGCCGTTCGCGTCAACTTTCGACCCTATCCGATGCCGCGGTGACTCCCGAAGGGCCGGGTCGGTGAAGGTTGCCTCATCGCTGCGCAGCCGGACTTCGCGGTGAGATCCGATCGGGCGACTCGACTCCGTCTTTCGAACGAGATCGAAGCAGCCCCTCGGCCAGATGAAACCGGTGCTGGCTCAGGTTGAAATGAGCTTGCGTTTGCAGCTCTTCAACCCAAGGGATCACCACCATGAACTCGCTTCGACTGGCCCCCGCCACCGCCCTCGTCGCGCTCCTCGGCGCCGTCTGTCCCTTCGCCCACGCGCAGGTCGCGGGCAGAACCACCGTCGGCCTTGCGTTTGCCGACGTGCAGGCGCTCGCGGTGGGCTGGAGCGCTCGCAAGCAGATCATCGGCCACGACGTCTACAACGATGACGGCGAGAAGGTCGGGAAGGTGGACGACCTGATCGTCACACCCGACAACGCCGTCTCGTTCGCGATCGTGGGCGCGGGCGGCTTCGTCGGCGTGCACCGGCACGAGGTGGCCATTGCGGTCACGCAGCTCACGCCGCACGCCGGCGACTTCGTGCTTCCGGGCGCGACCAAGGCGGTCATCAAGAGCCTGCCCGCGTTCCAGTACGACGACTGAGCGGCTGTGGCTGCCTCTCTCATGGCACCCGTGGTCGAGCGCTCCAGCCTGCGCACGATGCCCTCGCTTCGCGAGGCGTTTCCGGCGCTCGCGAGCGATGACGCAGCGATCCCGGCTGACGCCTGCGACCTCCTGGTCGAAGCGTACGCCGCACTGAACGGCATCTGCGACGGCGACCACCTTGCGGAGCGCATGCGCGTGCTGTACGGCCAGCCGCTGTCGATGCTCGCGCGGCTCATCGTGCAGCGCGAGTTGATCACGGTCGAGCGGCGCGGGGCGATCGTCGTCCCGCTCTTCCAGCTGGACGGGTCGACCTGGCTGCCGCGACCGGCCGTGCGGCGTGTCGTGCGCGAGCTGCGGGACGTCTTCGACGACCTGGAGCTCGCTTGGTGGTTCGTGCAGGCCAACCCGCTGCTGGCCGGCAGGTCGCCCGTCGTCGGGATCGAGTTCACGCCCGAAGCGGTGCTCGATGCCGCGCGGGCGGAACACTTCATCGCGCGCTGGTAGCGACGGCACGCGTTAGAGCCCTTCTTCCTGTCTCGAAGGAGTTATCGATGGATCACAAGCACATCGGGGCGGTCGCTGCCGCCACCGCGTTGGTTGGCGTTTTGGCCGGAGCGCTCGTGTTCGCGCAAGGCCAGCAGGACAAGTACGCCCTCAAGACCCCGAGCGGGATCGCGCTTTCCGAGTTTCGGGGATACGAGGACTGGGCGGTCGTCTCATCGACGCATACGCCCAACGACCGGCTGAAGGTGATCGTCGGAAATCCCACGATCGTCGAGGCCTACCGGTCCGGCATCCCCGGCAACGGCCGGCCTTTCCCCGAGGGCTCCAGGCTCGCCAAGCTGCAGTGGAAGATCAAGAAGAGCACCGAGGCGACCTTCGATGCCGACGTGCCGGACACCTTCGCCGAGGTGTTCCTCATGGAGAAGGACAGCAAGCGCTTTCCCGAAAGCGGCGGCTGGGGCTACGCGCTCTTCAACTACGACCCCGCAACCGACCGGTACACGCCGACCGGCGATCCCGCGAACTGCGGACAGGTCTGCCACGTATCGGTGAAGGCGAAGGACTACGTCTTTCATCCGTACCAGAAGCGCTAGCGGCGCCGCCCCGCGCGCCCAAAAACAGCTAGAGGAGCCCCCATGGCCAGGACGCGAACCTTGCGCTTGAACGGCGCCACTCAGTCGGTCGACGTGCCCGACGACATGCCCCTCCTGTGGGTGCTGCGCGACGTGCTTGGCATGACCGGCACGAAGTTCGGCTGCGGCGCCGGGCTTTGCGGCGCGTGCACGGTACACCTCGACGGACGGCCGATCCGGTCCTGCCTCACTCCCGTCTCCGCGGTCGATGGCAAGGCCGTGACCACTATCGAGGCGATCCGGCACACCGAGGTCGGCGTGCGCCTGCAGCGCGCCTGGCTCGACCTCGAGGTGGTGCAGTGCGGCTACTGCCAATCCGGCCAGATCATGTCCGCGACGGCGCTGCTCGCGCACAACGCCAAGCCGAGCGACGCGGACATCGACGGCGCGATGGCAGGGAATGTCTGCCGCTGCGGCACCTACGTTCGCATCCGCGACGCGATCCACCATGCAGCGCGCGCGCCGAAGGAGCCGACATGACACACGACGTCCAGGTGCCGACTGGCCATCTCTCCAGGCGCGCGCTCCTGAAGGGCGCTGCAGGCGGGGGGCTGGTTTTTGCCTTCCATCTGCCGTTGCGGGCAGCCAACGAGCCCGGGCAGCCGGAAGACGACCCGATGGGCAAGTTCGCGCCCAACGCCTTCATCCGCATCGACCGCGCCGGCATGACCTCGCTCGTCATGCCGCAAGTCGAGATGGGTCAGGGCGTCTACACCTCGATCTCGATGATCCTCGCCGAGGAGCTCGACGCGGACTTCGCGCGCGTCGGCGTCATCCACGCCCCTCCGAACGAAAAGCTCTACGCCAACCCGGCTCTGGGCGTTCAGGCGACCGGCAACTCGAACTCGATCCGCGCGTGGTGGAAGCCGTTGCGCAGCGCTGGCGCCTCGACGCGCGCGATGCTCGTGCAGGCAGCGGCTGTGCGCTGGTCCGTGAGCCCGTCGGAGTGCTCCACGGCCAACGGCCAGGTGACGCACGCCGCGAGCGGGCGCACGATCGGCTACGGCCAGCTGACAGAAGCCGCGGCCGAGTTGCCGGTGATCCGCGACGCACAGCCCAAGGACCCATCGCGCTTCACGCTGATCGGCAAGACGGTGAAGCGCCTCGACACCCGCGGCAAGGTCGACGGCTCGGTGGTCTACGGCATCGACGCGATGCTGCCCGGGATGACGTTCGCCACTGTCGCGGCAAGCCCCGTGCTCGGCGGCAAGGTGAAGCGGGTGGACGACGCCGCGGCCAAGGCGGTGCCGGGCGTGCACAAGGTGGTCGTCCTGGACGACGCGGTCGCTGTGGTTGGCGCCCACATGTGGGCCGCGAAGAAGGGCCTCGAGGCGCTGACGATCGAGTGGGACGAAGGGTCGAACGGGCAGGTGTCGTCGGCGCAGATGTGGGATGAGCTTCGCAGCGCGAGCCACGCCGACGGCGTGGTGGCGAAGAAGACCGGTGATGTCCAGAAGGGCCTTTCGAGCACGAGCCGCTTCGATGCCGCTTACGAGCTGCCACTGCTCGCACACGCGACCATGGAGCCGATCAACTGCACGGTGCAGGTCCGCGCTGATGCCTGCGACGTCTGGGTCGGCAGCCAGGTCGTCGCCCGCATCCAGCAGGCGGCCGCACAGGCGCTCGGCCTTGCGCCCGAGAAGGTGAGGGTGCACAACCACCTGCTCGGCGGCGGCTTCGGCCGACGGCTCGAGCCGGACATGGCGGCGATGGCCGCGCGCATCGCGCAACATGTCGATGGTGCGCCTGTGAAGGTCGTGTGGACGCGCGAGGAGGACATCCGCCACGACTACTACCGGCCGATGTACCGCGACGTGGTCTCGGGGACGCTCGAGAACGGCACGATCTCGACCCTGCACTACAAGGTCTGCGGGCCGTCGATCCTCGCGCGCTGGCTGCCGCCGGCGTTTCAGAACGGCATCGACATCGACGGCGTCGACAGTGCCGTGGACCTGCCCTACGACATCCCGAACCTCCAGGTGGAGTACCTGCGAGTCGAGCCCAAGGCGGTGCGCACCGGGTTCTGGCGCGGCGTGGGGTGCAACAACAATGTCTTTGCAATCGAGAGCTTCGTCGACGAGATGGCGCGCAAGGCGGGCAAGGACCCGGTCGCATTCCGCCTCGCGATGCTCGGCAAGTCGCCGCGCCTCAAGTCCGCACTCGAACTGGCCGCAGCACGGTCGGGCTGGGGCCAGGCACTGCCGCGCCGCGTCGGGCGCGGCGTGTGCGTCCAGCCTTCCTTCGCGAGCTTCATCGCGACCGTCGTGGAGGCCGAGGTCGACACGCAGGGCGCGGTGCGCGTGCGCCGCGTGACGTCGGTGGTGGACACCGGCATCGCAGTCCATCCGGACAACATCGTGGCCCAGCTGCAGGGCGGGATCCTCTTCGGGCTCACCGCGGGCCTCTACGGCGAGATCACGGTGAAGAACGGGCGCGTCGAGCAGTCCAACTTCCACGACTACCGGCCGCTTCGCATCAACGAGGTGCCCAAGATCGACGTCCAGGTCGTGCAGAGCGCGGAATTCCCGGGCGGCATCGGCGAAACTGGCACGACCGCGGCGCTGCCGGCGCTCCGAAACGCGATCTATGCCGCTACCGGCATCGCGCTGCGCCGCATGCCGGTCGATGCCGAGGTGCTCGCGGGCAAGAAGCCGCCATGGCGGTAGTTGCTGTCGCGCGCCTCGATCGGGGCGCCGACCGATGCTTAGGTATCGCCAATACCAACGTTCAATGGATGAATGCCTCCGGATGGTGTCAGATGCATGGGGTCGATTCGAGAAATCCCATCGGGCCGCGACTCGCTTCGAGACAGCCCGAGATCCTTGGAGACTTCCATGCAAGCCATCTCGCCACGACGCTCCCGCATCCTCGTCATGCACCAGGATCCCCTTTTGTGCGCCGGACTGGCGGCGGCGCTATGCCAGCATGAAGCCTTCGAAGTCCACGTCGACGGGGTCGAGGCGCCGCCGGTCGGCACCGCGGACGTGGTCATCGCGGACTACTCCGGCGCGATCCGTCTCGCGGAGGCGCATCGCGCGGCGCGGGGCACACCCCACCTGCGCATTCTGGTGCTGACCGCCGACGACCGGGAGGCCGACATCCGGCGCGCTGTCGAGGCCGGCATCCACGGTTATCTGCTGCTCGGTGGCCCGCTCAGCGAGCTGGTCGAAGGAGTCAGGGCCGTCGCTGGCGGCGTGCGCTATTTCTGCCGCGCCGTGGCCCAGCGCATGGCAGACAGCCTCACCCATGCAGCGCTCACGTCGCGCGAAATGGATGTGCTCGAGCTCATGGCGATGGGCGAATCGAACAAGGCGATCGCCCGGCACCTGCGCATCGAGGTGGGGACCGTGAAGTCGCACATGAGCGCCATCATGACCAAGCTCGGGGCGGCCTCGCGGACACAGGCGGCCGGTATCGCCGCGAGTCGAGGGCTCGTCGAGAAGCGCGCGCCGGCCGAGCGCCCGACGCTGCCCGCTCACGGCTCGATCTCGACCCGCGGAGCGGCGATCTGGTCGCTGCCCTCGGCGCGAGCCGAGGCTCGCGCCTGAAGTTCCTTCTCGCAGGGCTCAGAGTTCGCCTTCGGGCACGAGCAGGCCGGCCAGGGCGCCTCATCGGATGACCTGCGCATCCGTCTTCGGTCGGAGGTGCCTGGCGCGCGGTGCGACCAGACTTTGAGGTGCGCGGCGCGTCGCGCCCGACCGTCACATCCCCACCCATGAAGCCGCTCGTCCTGGCCGCCAGCTTCCTTTGCGCGGTGTGCACCGCGGTCGCGTTCGGGCTCTCTGCGTTCGCGAAGGAGCCCGTCGTGCAGACAACGTCCGCCGCCGCTGCGATCCCGGTCGAAGGCTGGCTTCCTTCCCTTGAAGGCGCCAACGGCTGGGTCCACTCTGAGCCGCTCACACCGGCCATGCTGCGCGGCAAGGTGGTGCTCGTCGACTTCTGGACCTACACCTGCATCAACTGGCAACGCACCGAGCCGTATGTGCGGGCCTGGGCCGAGAAGTACCGCGACTCGGGGCTCGTGGTGATCGGCGTGCACACGCCGGAGTTCGAGTTCGAGAAGCTCCCGGACAACGTGCGGGCGGGCATCGAGGCGTTTCGAGTCGGGTATCCGGTCGCAATCGACAACGACTACGCCATCTGGCGCGCGTTCGACAACCGCTACTGGCCTGCCATCTATATCGCCGATGCGAACGGGCGTGTGCGCTACCACCAGTTCGGCGAGGGCGCGTACGCGCGTACCGAGGCCGTCATCCGCCAGCTGCTGCGCGAGGCAGGGCACCCACCCGCAGGCGATGACGTCGCGCGCCCCGACGCGCGCGGCTCGGAGGTGGCCGCTGACTGGGAGAACCTGCGATCGGGCGAGAACTACCTCGGCGCCGGACGCAGCGACGGGTTCGTCTCCGTTACCGACCTTGGTCGGCGTCGGGGCGACCACGACCCGCGCACGGCCCTGAGGCGCAACGAGTGGACGCTGGTAGGCGACTGGACGATCCGGCCCGATGCGGTGGCGCTCGAGAAGCCAGGCGGCCGCATCGTCTACCGCTTTCATGCGCGCGATGTCCACCTGGTCATGGGGCCACCCATGCCCGGCGCTGCGGTGCACTTCCGGGTGCTGCTGGACGGCCACCGGCCCGGGCGTGACCACGGCACCGACATCGACGATGCCGGCAACGGCACGGCGACGGGCCAGCGGCTCTACCAGCTGATCCGCCAGTCCGGCCCGATTGCCGATCGCGTCATCGAGATCAAATTCCTCGATCCCGGAATCGACGCGTACGTGTTCACGTTCGGCTGAGGTGCGCACCGATGGATGCAACGCTTCTCACGCTCGGCGCGCAAGCGCCCGATGCGGCACTCACCTTGAACCGCGTCGCGCTCGGCGCGTTCTTCGCGATCAGCGGCTATCACAAGCTCTTTCATCCGGTTCGGCACGGCTCGCTCGTGAGCACGCTGCGTGAAGACGGCGTGCGTCCGCTCGCGGTGATGCAGTGGCTGGTGCCGGCGGTCGAGTTCAGCGGGGGCTGCGCGCTCATCGTGGGCCTTCTTTCCGCGCTCGCCGCCTTTGGTCTCTTCGTGATCTCGGTCGGCGCCTTCGCGCTCGATGCGCGCAAGCGCATCGAGACCTGGGCTCCGCTCGATCGCGCCGACTGGCTCGGCGACGCGCTCTACCTGCCCGAGGTGCTGTACTGCGTGGGACTTGCCATCGTCATGCTGGCGGGTCCGGGGCCGTGGAGCGTCGACGCGCGGCTCATCAGGCTCCTTTCATCTTGAGGCCGCGACGGCTTCATCCACTCACGCTCGGGAGATCCGCATGACGAACTCGCAGACCCTGTCCACGACGAACCGAGTCGACACGAAGCTCGAGGTCGTCGTCGTGCCCGTCGCCGACGTCGCGCGCTCCAAGAACTTCTACACCGCACTCGGCTGGCGCCTCGATGCGGACTTCGCCAACGGCGACTGGCGGATCGTGCAGGTGACGCCACCCGGCTCCGCCTGCTCGGTGATCTTCGGCCACGGGGTCACGAACGCTCCTCCGGGCTCTGCGCAGGGCCTCTACCTGGTCGTCGACGACGTCGAGGCAGCGCGCGGCGCGCTCGCGGCGGGCGGAGCTGACATCAGCGAGGTCTTTCACTTCGCGGGCCCGGTGCATGTCACGGGCACCGAAGGTCGCGTGCCCGGACGACACCCGCAGGGCGACTCCTACCGATCCTTCGCAGCCTTCAGCGACCCGGATGGCAACGGCTTCATCGTGCAGGAGGTGCGCACCCGCCTGCCCGGGCGCGGCATGAGCCGCGACGTCGCGACCCTGACCGAGCTGCTGAAGGACGCGGAGCAGCGGCATGGCGACTACGAGCCCACCGCGCCGAAGCATCACTGGTCCACCTGGTACGGCGCGTACATCGTCGCGCGCGAGCGCGGTGCAACGCCCGAAGAGGCCGCGGCGCAGGCGGCTGAGCATGTCGACGCGAGCCGAAGGTGAGATCCGACATCGTTGTCGGCGCGCGGCTTCCCGACTACGACCTCGCCGACCATCACGGCCGGCATCGGTCCTTGTCGGAGCTGCAGCGCGGCGATCCGCTCGTGCTCGTGCTCGCGCGCGGTGGCTACTGCCCGAAGGACCGGCGCCAGCACGAGGGGCTGCTCCAGCTCCACCGCGAGTGCCAGGTCGGCTACTGCGCGATCGTCACCGCGTCCTGCGACAACCTGCTTGAGACCAATGAGTTCAGGAGCGGCGTGGGGGCGAACTGGACGTTCCTGTCCGATCCGGCGCGGAAGGTCCAGAAGGACCTCGACATCGCCGAGTACACCGACCCGGTCCACAACCCGATGATTCCGTACACGTTCGTGCTGGAACCCGGCCTCGTGATCTACAGGATCTACGCCGGGTACTGGTTCCTCGGGCGACCGACGGTCGAGGAGTTGCGCCTCGACCTGAGGGCCGTGACGCAGCGTTGTCGCCCGGACTGGCAGATCGATACAGCGGAACAGCGACGGCGCTGGGACGCGGGTGACCGGCAGGGGTTCTTTCCGTATGGCAAGACGCAGGCCCAGCTGCTCGCCGACACGGACTGAGCCCACACGCTCGAGGACTTCCCATGACGGCCTATGCACTTCGTGATGGCGCTTCTCTGATCCTCGAGCGGCGCCGCCTTCTTCTCACGACCGCGATGGGCATCGCCGGCGCGCCGCTCGGCCTCCTCGGTGAGGCGCACGCGCAAGCGGCGAGGCCCTCGGGCTCGGGTGCCGGCAAGTCGTTCGCGGTGAAGCAGGTCGACGCGGGCGTACTGAGCGTTGGCTACGCCGAAGTCGGCCCCGCGAGCGGATGGCCGGTCATCCTGCTCCATGGCTGGCCCTACGACATCCACAGCTACGCGGACGTCGCACCGATGCTCGCCGCGGCGGGCTATCGCGTTCTCATCCCATATGCGCGCGGCTACGGCAGCACGCGCTTTCTGGCAAGCGACACGCCGCGCAACGGCGAGCCCGCGGCGCTCGCTTCCGACGTCGTTGCCTTCATGGACGCGCTCGGCATCCAGCGCGCCACGCTCGCGGGCTTCGACTGGGGAGCGCGTAGCGCCAACATCGTCGCGGCGCTCTGGCCCGAGCGCTGCATGGCGATGGTCTCGGTGAGCGGCTACCTGATCGGCAGCCAGCAGGACGGCAAGAACCCGCTACCGCCGAAGGCGGAGCTCGAGTGGTGGTACCAGTACTACTTCGCCACCGAGCGAGGTCGCGCCGGATACCAGCAGTACCGCTCCGAATTCGCGAGGCTCATCTGGCAGATCGCGTCGCCGAAGTGGGCCTTCGACGACGCCACGTTCGAGCGCAGCGCGGCGGCATTCTCCAATCCCGATCACGTCGACATCGTCGTCGACAACTACCGCTGGCGCTTGGGCCTCTCGGCGGGCGAGCCACGCTTTGAAGCGCTGGAGCAGCGCCTCGCGCAAATGCCGCGGATCGGGGTGTCGACCATCACCATGGAGGGCGATGCGAACGGCGCGCCACATCCGCCTGTCGAGGCCTATACCGGACAGTTCTCGGGTCGCTACCTGCACCGCGTCGTCGGCGGCGGGGTGGGGCACAACCTCCCACAGGAAGCGCCGGCGGCATTCGCGCAGGCCGTGATGGACGCTTCGCGCCTCTGAGCGCACACGCGCGCGGCCGTCGCGCCCGCTCCGATCAGTGAACGGCGGCGTTTTGCGCTTCGAGGTGGCGATGGATCTGTGCGACGACGTTCGCGCCTTCGCCGATCGCGCCGCCCACGCGCTTCACGGATCCCGAGCGCACGTCGCCGATCGCGAACACGCCGGGCAGGCACGACTCGAGCGACGCGGCCGTGCCGTTGCGGCACGCGGCCCCGGTGACGACGAACCCCGTGGCGTCGACCTCGACTCCGGATCCCTCGAGCCATGCGGTCTCGGGCTCCGCGCCCATGAAGAGGAAGAGCTGGCGCCAGGGCGAACGGGTCTCGACGCCACCGCGGCGCCATGTCACGGCTTGCAGGCCGCTCGCGGCCGTGCCGTGCAGCTGCGTCACCTCGGTACCAGTCATGACCTCGATGTTCGGCGTCGCGGCGAGGCGATCGATGAGATAGCGTGACATGCTGGCCGCAAGGCCCTGACCGCGCACGAGCACGTGCACGCGCGAGGCGACGCGCGAGAGGAACACCGCGGCCTGCCCTGCCGAATTGCCTCCGCCGACGAGCGCCACGGGGCGCCCTTCACACAGCCGGGATTCGATCCCCGACGCCCAGTAGAAGACGCCGTGCCCTTCGAAATCCTGAAGGCGCGGCACCGACGGGCGCCGGTAGCGTGCACCGCTCGCGATGACGATCGTGCGTGCCCTGATGCTCCGGCCGTCGTCGAGGCGCAAGGCCCACCGGGCATCCGTGCTGGTGCCACGCTCGAGCGCCACGACCTTGGCCGGGATGAGCATCTCGACGCCGAACTTCTGCGCCTGGATAAAGGCACGCGCCGTCAGCGCCTGACCCGAGACGCCGGTCGGAAAGCCGAAGTAGTTTTCGATGCGCGCGCTGGCCCCCGCCTGGCCGCCGAACGCTCGGCAGTCGAGCGTCACGACGCGCAGGCCCTCGGACGCGGCGTAGACCGCGGTCGCAAGGCCCGCGGGGCCCGCTCCGACGATCGCCACGTCGAACACCTCTGGCCGCTCCGCGGCATCCACCATGCCGATGCAGCGTGCGAGCATCTGCTCGCTCGGGTTGACGAGCACGCTGCCGTCGGGGCACACGATGAGCGGCTCGCCGGGCGCAACGCCGTATTGGGCCAGGAGCGCCGCGGCCTGCGCATCGTGGGTGGGGTCGAGGAGGTGGTGCGGGTAGCCATTGCGCTGCAGGAAGTTCTGCAGGCGCAGGATGTCGCCGTTCTCCGGCGTACCGAGCAGGAGCGGGCCGGTCGCAGTGCCCTCGATCAGCGCGACGCGACGCAGGATGAGCGCGCGCACGATCCGCTCGCCGAGATCCGCCTCGGCCACGATGAGCGCCCGCAACTCGGGCGGTCGCAGCAGCAGCGTCTCGACGTCGCCTTCGGCGACGGCATCGACGAGCGCCGGGCCACCCGAGAGTCCACCGACTTCGCCAGTGAACTGTCCCTCGGCGAGTTGCACGATAGGCACGGTGCGGCCGAGACCGTCGCGCTCGCGCAGGGCGATCGCACCGCGCAGGATGACGAACATGCCTGGGACTGCGGCTCCGATCGTGATGAGAGGCGCGCCGCTCGCAAAGCGCTCGAGCGAGCCGAACCGGCGCATGCGCTCGATGTCGCTCGCCGCGAGGCGCGGGAACATCTCCCGTCGCCGGCTGAGCGGTTCGCTCCGTGCTTCTTCCGTCGCAAACGGCGTGGCTGTCGCGCCATCGCGATCGGTACTGGATGTCACGGGGTGCTCAATGCTTGGGCGCATCCGGGCCTTCGCCGGCGGGCGTCAGCTTACGCTCCTTGGCTGCGACGCGTGTCTCTTGCTTGCGCTCGGAACGCGAGCGCTGCGTGGGCTGGGCGCGAAGCGCGGCGTCGGCCTTGTAGAGGCCCGCGTTCCCGGTGGGCGTGAGCTGATGGTTCTTCGCGGCGAGCTTCGTCTCGGCCTTGCGCTCCGCGCGCGTTTTCGAGCTGGCGTAGTTCTTCTCCGGACCGCTGCTCGTGCCTTCGCCGGCGGGCGTGAGCTTGCCGGCTTTCTCGAGCGCGCGCGTCTCGGCCTTGACTTCGGCTCTCGAGGTCGGTGCGGTGCCTTGCGAGAAGGCGAAGGGTGCGAACGCAAGGACGAGCGCCGCGGCGATGAGCTTGTACATGTCCAATCTCCTGATGGGGGGCAGACCCGTAGCCGGGCGTGGGATATCGGCGTCGGGCCGAGCCGAAGCGGATCCGGCGGTCCATGTTCTGCGGTCGCTCCTTCGCGCACCATTGCCGAAAGCGGCGCTCGAGCCTCTGCCTGATGGCGGAGGCAATGCTCGCGCCGCGCGCCGAGGCATATCAGGCGGGCGCTCGCGCCGGTAGACGGGCGGGTCTGCCGTGAGACCTGAGTGCACGGATCTCGACACGTCGTCGGCAAGGATCTCGAGCGCCCGCGGCCCGTGCTTGCCTGGCACGGCTTTCATGCCCACACCGCGAAGGTAGGCGTGGTCCCAAACCGTGCTCGCACGCTTGCAGCCGCCCTTCAGAGCCGCGACCTGAGCTGACCACGCGCCACGCCGACGAGCCTTGTCAATCGGCTGCCTCGAACGTACGGACACGGATCGCCGTCGAATCCGGATGATGGTGGTGTCGCTTGCGATCGCAGTATGGCGACGCCGTTGAACACCTCCGTGGACGTCGGTGTTCGACAAGACTAGGATCAAAGCTGCAGTGGGATTGAAACAGCGACGGCGGTCGCTTGAGTCCTTGCCGGGAGCGCTTCTATATGACGCGCGGGTCAACGCGACAGCCTCGCAAACCAGGAAAAGACAAGGCCCACATTCAGCCAGCGAGGCTCTCGAGCACGCAGGATTACGTCGCCGGCAAGCTGGGGCAGCGCGGATCGCCCTTTGGCGAGGTTGCCCAGACGAATGAGCACAACTTGCGCTGGACCGTGGATGGCATCCCAGGTCTTGTCGTTCGGATGACGGCGGCTGGCCACGTCCAAGCCGCGAACCGGCAACTGCTCGACTATTTCGGCAAAGGCTTGGAAGACATCGAGAACTGGACAACGAGCGGCATCGTTCACCCGGAAGACCTTGGTCGCGCGATCGAAATCGCGAGCCATTCGTTCGCGAACGGCGTGCCCTACGAGATGGAGATTCGGATCCGGCGTTTCGACGGAATGTTTCGCTGGTTTCAGGCCCACGGGAACCCTGTTCGAAACGCCGAGGGGCGCATTCTTCACTGGTACGCCCTTCACACTGACATCGACGATCGAAAGAGGGCGGAGGAAGCCCTGCGTGCAAGTGAGCTCAATGCCCGCATGATCGTCGACAGCATCCCTGGCCTGGTGGCGCGCGTATCAGCCGCAGGTGAGGTCGAAGTCGTCAATCGACCGCTTCTGGAGTATTTCGGAAAGACTCTGGAAGAAGTGAAGAACTGGGCGAACACGGACGCTGTCCATCCCGACGATCGTCCTCGCTCGATGGAGGTGTTTGCCAAGTCATTGCCCGCCGGCGAGCCGTTCGATGTCGAGGAACGCCTGCGACGCTTCGATGGCGCATACCGCTGGTTCCGGTCGCGGGGGCGCCCGTTGCGCGATAGCGAGGGGCGAATCCGGAACTGGTATGTTCTTCTGACCGATATCCACGAGCATAAACAGGCGGAAGACGAGTTGCGTCGGAGCGAGGCCTTCCTTGCGGAAGGCCAATACCTCGCCAAGATGGGCAGCTTCTCCTGGCGTGTCGAGAAGGGCGAGATCAAATGGTCCGAGCAGCTCTACCGGATCTTTGGATTTGAACCCGGCATGCCCGTCAGCTTGGAGCTGATCGGGTCTCGAGTTCATCCCGACGACCTTCCCATGATGTTCGACATGGTGGACAAGGCCAGTCACGCTGTGAGCGATTTCGAGTACGAACATCGCGTGCTGATGCCCGACCAGTCTGTCAAGTACGTGCACATGATCGCCCATGGATTTCGAGACAGGGACGGGCTCTTGGAATACATCGGCGCAGCGCAGGACGTGACAGACCGGAAATTGTCCGAGCAGGCACTCGGCAAACTACGGTCGGAGCTTGCCCACGTGGCCAGACTTGGCAGCCTAGGAGCGCTGACGGCGTCGATCGCGCACGAAGTGAACCAGCCGCTATCGGGGGTCATCGTCAACGCAGCGACCTGTTTGCGGATGCTGAGCGCTGATCCGCCCAATGTCGCCGGTGCAATCGAGACGGCGCGCCGCACGATTCGCGACGGGAACCGTGCATCCGAGGTGATCGCGCGACTGCGCTCGCTCTATAGCAAGACGGCCGTCTCCTTCGAACCGATGGATCTCAATGAGGCCGCGAAGGAGGTGATTTCGTTGTGCATGAGTGACTTGCAGCGAAGCCGGGTGATCCTGAGGCTCGAGCTCGCCCAGGACATTCCGCCCGTCGCCGGCGATCGAATCCAGCTTCAACAGGTGATCCTGAACTTGCTGAGGAACGCTTGCGACGCGATGAGCAGCGTCGAAGACCGTCCGAGGGAAATGGTGATCAGAACCCAGGGAGACGGGGAAGACCACGTACGGCTGAGCGTTCAGGACGCGGGTGTCGGGCTCGATGCGCAGGCCGGCGACCGACTTTTCGAAGCGTTCTACACAACGAAAGGTGACGGCATGGGGATGGGTCTCTCCGTCAGCCGCTCCATCATAGAAGCCCATCGCGGGCGCTTGTGGGCCACTCCGAATGTCGGGGCAGGAGCCACCTTTTCCTTCTCTGTTCCTTGCCATGGCGCCGACGTCTCCACGACTCAGGCTGCTGGCGCCGAGTAGCTAATTTGAGGTGGCATCGATACCGGCGTCGACGGTCTACCGAGCGCGAGCGTCCCGATCGTCTTTACCACCGTGCGGACTGACGATCGATCTGGCAGCCGATGACTGCGCGGGACTCGCGTCAGTCCTTGTTCAAGACTGCCGCCGAAGCGGCTTTGCTTGAGGCGTTGCGTCGTGCGTGTCGGTCGCGGCCCCGAGTCTGGCTGCTATGTTCAAGCCGGACGACTCAGACCGCGTTTCACGCCCGCAGCATGCCGAGTCTGCTGCAGGCGTAAACAATACTTTGGTGTTGGTTGGCTTCATGCCCAGTTCCCGAACGCCGCGTCCGTGCCGTAGGGGGCGTGGGGGTGGAACCCTTCGCCGCGCCCGCCTCCTCAACCGTGCGGCTCATAGCAACTGCTCGGGGACGAGCGGGGCGAAGAGCAGGGTCTTGAACTTCAGCCATGGCGTCACCTCGGGCTCGTGCTGAAGAACCACCTCGCGGTCGTCTTCCAGGGACAACCATTCGAGGCCTTCACCCTGCGCAGCCAGTCGGAGCCGATAGGACCCCGAGAGCTTGCTGATGTTCAAGACCCGGACCACCTCCCTTGCGAGCTGCGGGCAATCCGCAATGATCCCGAGCTCGGTGTTGCTGCTGTCGGACCTGGGATCGAGGTTCATGGAACCGATGAAGACTTGCGTCTGGTCGATCACCGCCGCTTTGGCGTGCAGGCTGCCCAGCGAGGCACCGGGCAGCCGCAGACGTTCGCTAGAGGCGATGCGCCGTGGGCTCAGTTCGTACAGGTCGACGCCGGCGCGCAGCAACGCGTGGCGATATCTCGCATACCCTGAATGGACGAGGGGCTCGTCGGTCGCTGCCAGGGAATTGGTGAGCACGCTGACCTTGACGCTGCGCTTCGTGAGCTCCTCCAGTTCGCTGAGCCCCTTCGGGCCCGGAACGAAGTACGGTGACGAGATCACGACCTCGGACTGTGCATCCATGACTCGGTGCATGACGTTCATCTGCACGCTCATGGATCGTGCCATCTCTGTTGACGTCGCGCCAGCCTTTGCCGGCGAGTCCGCAAAGGCCACCGCCCTGCCCCAGACGAGGCCCAGGCGGCCACCATCAAGGTCTTCGGTGATCGGACCGTACCCCAGGATGTCGGAGGCCGGCATGCTGACCGAAGTCATCTGGTCGCCGTCATCGACCAGATGATCGAAGCGGCTGCGCGCCTGTTCGGGTACTTCAGGTGCCGGTGCGATGGTGTCCAGCGGATAGGCCTGCGGGCTGTTCCAGTACTGATCGAAGATCTCCCTCAGCCGCTTCACAGCGGCTCCTACAACCAGCACATCCATGTCGACGAAGTTGCCGATCTCGCGCCGCGTGAAGTATTCGTCCGCGATGTTGCGCCCGCCCATGATCGCGGCGGAGCCATCCGCGATGAATAGCTTGTTGTGCATGCGATGGTTCAGCCGTCTGAAGTCTCGGAGCGACGCGAGGTACTTGCTCAAGGTGCTGTCCCGCGCGCAGCAGAACGGGTTGAAGAGCCGGACTTCGACGTTCGGATAGGCCGCAAGCCCTTGAAACATCGCATCGCTGCCCGACGTGTCTAGGTCGTCGACCAGGACGCGGACACGCACGCCGCGCACCGCGGCATCGCGCAGCGTCCGCATGAAGAGGCGGCCTGTGCGGTCTTCCTTGATAAGGTAGTACTGCACGTCCAGCGAGTCTTCGGCGCGGTGCGCGAGCTGAAGGCGTGCGTCAAGCGAATAGGAACCGAGCGGCATGAGACGAAAGCCGGTCAACCCCGGATCCGGGATGGAGGCTCGCACCAGCGACGCCAGCGGCGTATTCGTGCTCGCTTGACGCGCCAGCGACGGGCTTCGCTCGACCTGATCCGGAAGCGCGCCGCACGCAACGACGCCGACGGACATGACGATCGCCAGCAGCGTACGACACGCGCGTAGAGTCAAGCGCACAGACGCAGGGCCACGCACGTCCAAAGTCATTCGACCCCCAATTGCGCTTGCCAGGTCGTACAGCCGGGTCTGCTGGCAGCGTCGTGGCCTCCGGTTGGAGCCTCCGTCGACAGGCGGGTCACCGCGAGTGCGCCACGGCCTGACCGCGAGCCCTGTCCTAGCCAATACCGGCCACCTTGATGATCGCGTCTGAAAACGCTTGCGGCGCCTCTTGAGGCACATCGTGACCGATGCCGGCTAGGATCTGGTGAGAGTACTTGCCTGTGAACTTGCTTCGGTAGGCAGCGCCGTCTGCGTTCGCGCCGTCGAAATCACTCGCGATCGTGATCGTAGGGTGGCCGATCGTGGGACCCGCGAAGAGCTTGTTCTCCAGGCTGTCGTATTTCGAATCGCCTGGCGCGAGTCCGATACGCCAACGGTAGTTGTGGATCACGATGGCCACGTGATCCGGATTCTTGAACGACGCCGCGGTGCGATCGTACGTCGCGTCGCTGAACTGCCACTTCGGTGACTGGATCGCCCAGACGAGCTTATTGAAGTCGTACGCGTACTGCGCGTAGCCCAAGAGCCCGCGTTGCGTCGAGAAATACCACTGATACCAAAAGGCGTACTCGGCTTTCGGCGGCGCCGGTAGCTTGTTGGCCGGGACGTTGGCGACCAAGTAGCCGCTGACGAGCACCAACGCCTTTACGCGGTCAGGCCAAAGGATGGCCACGACCGCCGCTGTTCGTGATCCGATGTCAAAGCCGCCGATGATCGCCTTCCTGATGTTGAGCGCATCCATCAGGTTGACGACGTCTTCGCCGCAGATCGACTGCTGAGCGTTGCGGAAAGTGTCCGCTGAGAGGAAGGTTGTCGAGCCATAGCCGCGCTGATACGGAACGATCACGCGATACCCGGCCTTCGCCAGCAGCGGAGCGACGTCAACGAAGGCGTGGATGTCGAATGGCCAACCGTGCAGCAGGATGACTGGCTCTCCATCCGCCGGTCCATCCTCAGCGTACGCGATGTCGAGAACGCCGGTGTTGACCCGCCTCATCGACGCAAACGATGTGTTCTTCGGAACGGCCGGCACCAGGGCAGCGCCGAAGGAAGTGTTTTCGGCGGCGGCGGCCCTGTTCAATTGCGCCACGGCGACGCTTGCGGCTGTCGCACCCAGGATGCGCCGGCGGTTCGGATTGACAGCTTCAGACATTGAGATATCCCCGCGAAGAAGTAGTGCGTTCGGTTGATGCGGTCATGGTCTTTCCAGCTGCACGGGCACACCCGGCGCACCGTCCTTGATGGGAGCAATCACCAGATAGCGTCGCGGCGACGGAGCATCTGGCGCGACAACTTGCCTGATCGGTCCGACAGCGCCGACGACTGCCGCGCCGGCCGGGTTGGTGACAAACGTGGCCAATGCCTCGAGAGGCGGCTTGCCCTGCGGGTTGTCGGCGAGCGCGAGGACGTATTGGCCCTTGGGCTCAAGACCGCTGACGGCGGCTTGCAGGACCTGTGTCAGGCCCTGGTCGAACAGCGCGACGGTGGTCGCTGCCCCGGTGTCGCCGGGTCCGGCTAGCTTGAGCTGAGTAGCCATGGCCGCTACGCCGAGGGGCTGCAGATTGCTGCGCCCATCGCCCTGCGACACCGCATTGGGCACATAGATCACCGCTTGGGCTGCCTGCCCGGTGCGTACTGTGGCCAAGACCTGCTGAGTTTCGGTGTCGATCGCACTCACCGCATCGCCGTTCTCGATTCCGACGTACATGCGCGTGCCGTCTCCAGACGGCCAAATCCCATGCGGAAGCGGCCCTGTGGGGATGGTTGCGATCCGCTCGAACGTCTCGGTCGAGAAGACCTGCACCAGGTTCAAACCACCGACCGTCACATAGGCGAGCTGGCCCCTTTTGGTGACCGCGAAGTTGACGTGGTTGGTCAGCGGCCCGGTCTCGATCTCGCGTATCACGTTGAACGGTGGTCGGGCGTTGAGGACGACCACCTTGCCGACGTCCTTTAAGGTGAACCAGACCTGGTCACCTCGCGGGGTAGCGGCGATGTTGGGACAGAACGGAGACGGCTGGGCAACGCTGCCGGCCACCCGTCGGCTCTTCGTTTCGATCACGAGCGTCTGCGCAGTGAAGCTCGAGCAGATGTATCCGTATCGACCGTCGGGCGAGAAGATCACCATCCCCGGACCGTTCGGTACAGGGATCCGAGCGATCTCGGCAAAGAGGTTCGCGTCGAGGATGGAGACGTAGTCCTGGCCCCGCACGCTGACCCAGACCTCTTTGCCATCGGGTGTATAGAACGCCTCGTGCGGCGCCCGCCCGAGGTAGGTGATGTGCTTGACCGTGTTGGTCGCCGTATCGATGAAGGCCACCGAATTTGAACCGATCGATACCGCGACGATCGTGCGATGGTCCGGCGAAAAGCCCAGACCGTGCACCAGCAACTGCCCCCGATACAGCGGACTGAGGTTGCCGGGCTGCGGATCACCGAGATGAATAGCGCCGAGGAACGTATTGCTCGCCGGGTCGACGACTGAAATCGTGTTCGAGAACTGTTCAGCGAGGTAGACGCGGTCACGGGAGCTCAGCGGTATGTCTGCTGCGGCTGCGGCCGAGGGCGACTGGCCGGCCTGCGCGGTCCCGATTGCGGCGAGGAGAAGAGCGGCGGTCAGGAGATGACGGGTCACCATGGCGATCCTTCGCTTTACGGAAGAAGATGCGCTTGAGATACGGCCGCGCTGCCGTCAAGAATGTTGCGCAGCAGAGCGATCTCCTGCGATTGCTCGACGATGATTCCCTGCGCCAGCCGACGCAACCGGGCGTCGTCACCGAACAGAAGCTCCAGTCGTGCCATCTCGACCGCGCCTTGATGGTGAGGAATCATCGAGCGCGCGAAATCGCGGTCCGCATCTCCGCTGGGTGTGATGCACATGGCCGCGTCCATTTCGATCATCGCGGCACGCAATGCGCCGTCGAACCGGGTTGCAGGACTCAGTCCTGGACTGGGAAGATGCTGAGTCTTCACGGTCGCCGTGGTGGCGACGGCGAGCAGCGAGAGCGCGACACCGGCCAAAAAGGCGCAGGCGTGGGGACCGAGGCTCCGGATCATGCTGGTCGCTTCGGTAGTTGCGCGATCTGCGACCGCGCGCGGGAACGTCGACAGCACGAGGTCCGATCAGCCCAGTCGGCACCGATGCAAGCGGTCTTGGTGGCTGGGTTTGCGTCCACGGAGCGGTCTCTTTCGGAAGGCATAGCTTCGTCCCATCGCTGGTCGCCCGCCATCGCCCTTAGGTCTAGAGCGAACCTCTGCCGGGGGTTAGGCGGCGCTACCACGCTGCCACCGAGGCGCGAGCCGATGATGAGGACGTCGTAGCCAAAGCCGGACATGTGCGATCACCCGCGATGGATCGGTGCGCGCGTATCTCCTCGTCACTCAACGGCTCGCTTGTCCGCCTGCTTGGCCGCGTCCTCGATGAGCTGGGCGACCATGCGCGGCTGCGACAGGAAGGGCACGTGACTCCAGGCGCCCTCAATGAGCGTGCCGCCGGCGCGCCTGGCTTGCGCGCGCATCAGGTCGACGTTGATGGCCTTGTCATCCGTGCCGACGGTGAACCAGGACGGAATCGTCTTCCATGCCGCCGAGGTCGGTGCCGCTTCGAAGGACGAGGCTGCGATCGGCTTTTGCGTCGCCGCCGCAACGCGCGCTTCTACGGTCGGCACGTCCGCGCAGAACACGTCCCGAAACTTCGTCCGGTCGACCCAGAGGAAACCCGCCGCATCAGGCTTCAGGGCGCTGCCGAGCGGAGGCGCCGGATACTTCGCGCCGGCCGCGGCGATCGCTTCGCCGACTTCGGGGGCAAAGGCCTCGACGTAGACGAGCGCCTTCACCTTCGCGTCGTTTGCGGCGGCCTCCGTGATCACCGCACCACCGTACGAATGGCCGACCACCACGACGGGGCCGGTTTGCGCTGAGATGACCCGCTTCGTGGTCGCCACGTCATCGGCGTACCCCGTGAGCGGAATCTGCACCGCCGTCACCTCGTAGCCATCCCGTTGCAGGATCGGGATCACCTTGGCCCAGCTGCTGCCGTCCGCGAACGCGCCGTGGACGAGGACGATCGAGGGTTTGTCCCCCGCTGCGTGTGCCGTTGCCAGAATCGTGGTGGTGGCGAGCAGGGCGACTGCGCGTCTGAGCGTGAACATCTGGGCTGCTCCTGGGTGAGGAAGTGGGGGTGATGCGTTCCGGTTCGGCTGCTCACCAAGGTAGGCGTCGATCGCGAGGCCGGCATCTGCCTTTCGTCGTGTCGCGACGTGCGTCTTTTTCCAGCCTCGGCGCAGCGGGGGTCCGCATTCAGGGCTGGGCGATCCACCTGCTGCCGAGCGCGCGGTACAGGTTCACGTGCGCGGTCAGCACGTCGGCGCCCAGTTGCGCGACGGTCTATTTCCGTTGTTTCGGCGAGCGTCCGAATTGCCTTCGGACGTCGATGATGCTGAGTGGTGAGCGTCTGAGCTCTGCGTACGAGCTCGCCAGGACCATGAAGAAGAGGGTGTGGGCAGCGGCAAACCAAATGATTCCGGCGATGGTCAGATGGTCGCGCCCCGCAAACCCTTCCCCGGTCGCCGGCAAGATTACGGCTGCGTTGAGGATCCATACACCCGCTGCGTAGAGCAACCCCTTTACCCAAGCGCTCTTTGGCAGCAACGGCTCAAGAAGAAGCGCATAGAACATAGCCATCAATAGCCCGACGAAGGTGTGAAAACCGATTTGGAAGACCGGCGCGCTCGGCGTGGGCCCGCCCACCATCGCCCAGAGTCGCGAAATTCCTGACTGCTCAAGAGGACCCGACAGCCAAGGCGTAATAAGGCGCAATAGCCCCCCGCGAGCGGTTGCCAATGGCACTAGGTCAGCCGCCTTGAGCGCGAATATATTTAGGACTATCGCGACAGTGCCGGCAAGCAACGCCGCAACGATCCGGCTCGGTCGTCGGGTGTATCTCACCGGTGAGTCCTGTTCCTTCACCACATCAAAGGCTCTCTCGGCAGCGCTCATCGCAACGGAAGCTCCTACGCCCGACGCGAGCGCTGTAGCCCCCTCACTATTCCCGCGACGTGGAACCGAACGCACCGATCTCCGAACATGGCAAGCAGATGGAGAAGGATGCGGCCACTGGCGGAGCGAGCGGGAGTGTCATGCGGCCGATTTTGAAACCTGGCCACACCGCGAATCCATTGCACGAAGGTCTCGATCGATACCTAAGTATCAGAAATGCATGACGACCAAATGCATGACGACCATCGGAGGAGCCGGAAGCGTCTCCTGCAGCGCAATTGTCAGATGCACTGCGGCCTTAGGCCTGGCGTTCAACATAATCCGAGCGCCAATGTCGATCGCGGATTCGATCGAAGTGCAATGAGGCGTACCGACGGTGGCGCCGAGCAGCAACGCATCGCGAGAACCGTGAAATGTTCGGCTCCCTGCACGCCTGTGGTACGACGCTATGTCGTAGCCAGCGTAGTTCTCTAATTCTGTTGTTGCAGCGCCCGAAGAAGCGTGACCGCTGAAATAACGTCGTGCGAATCCAGGCCCTCGGTAAATGCCTGGAGCACCGGCGCGAGGAGTTTTTTGCCCTGCGCGGCGCTTCCCTGGGTCTGATACAGGCGCGCGAGACTCGTCGCGCAACTCCCACGACAAGGCTCCCTGCGCGTGCGCCAAGTCAATCGCCTGCTTGAAGTACTCTTCCGCTTTGGATTGCGTAGCCGTCTGGAGCAATGCGAGCTCACCTTGTGTGCGCAGAAGCTCTGGGAGGCACCAGCGCTCGTTGGACCGCTCAACGCGAGCAAGGGCCTCATTGGTGGCTGCGATCGCCTGGTCGACCCGGTTCACCTGCGCCAGGCCCTCCGCCTGGGCGAGGAGGAATGCAGTCAAGTACTGAACAAACTTCGCCTGACGAAGCTCGTCAATTGCTTCGCTGAGTTGAGTCACTCCGCCGTTTACGTCGCCAAGACGAATGCTGAGCATGCCTCGGAAGCACTGCCCGTAGATGCGCCAGACATAGAGCGCATTGGTCGTGGCCGTCTCGACAAACATGTCAAGGTAATGCCCGGCTAGCTCAAGTCGTCCCGCGAGAAGCGTTATCGGACAAGCAGCTTGTGCGAGCAGATTTCCGAGCGAAAGGCTGTGACTCAAAGACAGCGCCTCCTCGATACCGATGTCCACCTGCCGAAAGGCCTGATCGGCTCTTCCGCGTAGCCATAGAACTCGCGCGAGCGTGATGCGAGCGGTGACACGTTGATCGAACTGAAAGCGCACGACGTGAGACCGGCGATGTGGAGGCTTGTACTGGCGCAGCATGTCTTCGATCAGGACGAGTGCCTCGCTCTGTTTCCCGAGGAAATGCAGCGATTGCGCCATCATGCGAGCACCGACCAGCCAATCGGTCGGCTCAGAGGAGTTCTCCGCCACGTGCCGGAACCTTTGGCTGAGTTCCAGGGCCGCCGTGAACTCGCCATTGTTGATCCCGCCGGCCCAGAGTCCCCACAGCGCACGAAGCTGGTAATCGGTGCTGCCCAATCGCTCAGCGAGCTTGAGCGTATCGCTCCAGGCGGCGCCAGTTTCTCGGGCTGGCCCAGTCGTATACATGAGCGACCAGCCGTGCGTCGCATGCAGTTGCATTATCCGGTGCTCGCTCACGTGCTCAGCCGAAGGAACCCGCTCCAGCGCATCCTCGACTCGTGCAAGGCATTCCTCGATCAGGGAAAGATGGAACAACAACGGAACCGCACAAGCCGTCAGATCGATCGCCGCGTGCTCCTCGCCAGCTACCGAGAAGGCCCAATCGAGGGCGGCGCGAAGATCGTCGAGATATGGCTCGTAGGTCGTCAGCCAGTGAGTCGTCGGCTGTGATTCCCAGTCGAGCTCAGCTTGATGAAATAGATCCCGATACTGCTCG
>Ga0335069_10000398_pt1 | contig 73635 bp, 110 predicted proteins | sample Lox_Sample_11_FD_206714 | JGI IMG/M metagenome (GOLD analysis project Ga0335069, IMG submission 206714) | Soil microbial communities from Loxahatchee National Wildlife Refuge, Florida, United States - Lox_Sample_1.1 | ecosystem: Environmental > Terrestrial > Soil > Wetlands | place: USA...
TGTCGCGAAGCCGGAAGCCGTTCGGACCATAGATGCAGTAGGCGTTCGGATCGTCGGGTGCCGACCAATCCGCTGACGACACCGGCACCCAGACCAGAGCGCCGAGATTGGACGGCATCTGCTTTGTCGGTGGCGTCGGCGAGCCCAATCCGGAGACGAAACCCATCAGCACGTCGAACGGGATGACGCCGCCGAGCTCGCCGATCTGGATCGGCGGCCGGTTGTACTGGCAGAACATCATCGGCACCGTGACGTTCGGCAGTGTCAGCGGCTTCAGGTTCGCCTCGAACTGCACCGTTACGATCGAGCCGGAGATCGCGACAACGGACGCCGGCAGCGCAAGGCCGCGCTTGGCGAAGCCGTCGGCAACCTTCTGCTTGATCCAGCGTTCCATAGACTTCGTGAAGGGTTTCTTCTGACTGTAGTTCGCCATGTCAGCCCGTCGTCGAAACCGGTGTCGTCGCCGCGTCGAACACCGTCACCCAGGCATCGGCCTGGTCCGAACGGAAGTCGCCGACGTGGCGGACATTGATGAGCTCGAAAGTCCCCTTGAATGTCGCATTGGCATTGACCAGCGGCGAAACGGCACCGGCAGACGATGTCACCAGCGCCGGCGGCATCGTAATGAAGTCCGCGATACTGAGATCCGCCCGCATCGGGCATTTGAATTGCAGGGTCGACGGATCGAGCCAGGTCGGCTGGCCGATGAGCTCCTGGAACAGGATCGGCTTCGGCGTCGTCGACACGGTGCCGTCACTGACGACGATCTGGTTGCCCTTCAGCGAGATATCGACGCCGCGGTAATTCGGGCTGTTGATCAGCGCCGCCGTGGTCTCCTTCAGGTATTCGGCGAACTGCTGAAGATTGTTATAGGCCCAGGGCTGATCTTCGGTCGCGACCAGGTTCGGACTGATGTTGATCACGGGATCGGCGAGACCGGGAAACGCGTTGGTCAGAACGATGGCAAGCACGCCGGCGAGTTGGGTTCCCTTCTGCCAGGTGCCGGTGATGTTGACCGGATTGCTGTCGCTGCCGAGCGGCGGCACGATGATGAGATCCAGCGTCTGCTCGACATCGATCCAGTTGCCGAACGCCGGAAACACCGTGCCTTTCACCAGAAGGCCGGCCTGCTTCGGGTTTTCCAGCGGCAGGCCCGCGGTGAACCCGCCATAGACTTCGATGCCGGCGCCGTTGAGATTGTTGGCCTGACTGATTTCCGCCAGCGCCGGGCCCTCGAGCTGCACCCAGCCCTGGCCCGCCGGTTCGGCATAGGGCGCGACGGGAATATCGATGTTGATGTTCATCGCCCCGAGCAGCGGGGTCCCGCTGGAGAGCCCGTTTGACGTGCTGGTGTAGCTCGAGCCGGTGTTCAGTCCGGCGAGTGAGCGCGGCACGATCAAGGCGCCGGTGTCGGGATTGGTCAGCTTGACGCTGTAATACCTCACGGCGAAATCTCGAATTGCTGCGCGTCTTCGCGGAAGACCAGCGTCGATTCCTCGAAATATCCGCCGGCGATATTGATGTCGTAGCTCGCCGTCCCGGGTACCGATGTCGGGCCGGGATAAGGGATCAGGTCATAGATGAACGTCGACGGACCGGTGATGAAACACTCCTGAAGGCCGTTGTAGGCGTCGGGCGTCGCGCCGGAGATCGTCAAATCGACGACATCGCCGATGACATAGCCGTGCGGTTCCGATGTCGTCGCTTCGGCCTGGTTGCCGGACCAGGTCAGCGTCTCGATCGCGATACCTGTCGGCGAACCGATGAGCGGCAGATAGAAGATCGTCGTGCCGCTCAAGTCCTCGAGCTCGATGTACCAGCGCTGCCCGGCGCCGAGCCATTTCACCGATGCGGTGTAGACATTGCCGTCGAGCGTCGGCTGAAAGACGAAAGGGCCTGTGGGCGACGGCGTGAACCGGACGATCGTCGTCATAGCGGAGGTCCGGCCGGCGCCGATATCTGCGCCGCACCGGCGCCGCTCGCCGCCGGCACGACGCTCGATGTGACGACGCTGCCGGGCTGTCCCTGTGTCGCCGAAAGACCGGACCACGGCAACATGCCGTTCTCGCTGAGCACCTGAGCGCCGGACTGATAGCGTGTCATCAGGCTGTTCGCCGCCTGGTCTGCCTGCGCCACGGTGAGCAGCGGTTGCCAGAATTCCCAGATGTAGATGTTCTGGACCTGCTTGTCGGCGCCTTCTGGACCCTGATCCCTGATCTCATTGAGAAGAAGGCTGTCGTAGATCAGCGCCGGCGACGAATAGATGAAGCTGCCGCCCAGGGCGACGTGCTGTTGCAGCGTCTGCTTCAGCGATGTCATCACGGCCTGCTTCGTCGTATAGCCGCCATTGGTCTTCGCCGGGCAGATCATCTTGACGCTCAGCGTCAACGGATCTGCGATCGCTGCATTAGCCGCGACGTTCTGGTTGGCATAGGGGTATTGGCCATACCGGAATTTCAGCAATGTCGAGCCGGGCTCGATCTTGTAGGTCGCGAAGAAGTCGCTGGCATTCATCGGCGTTGTCGTCGCCGGGCTATAGACGCCGTTGGCGAAGCTGCCGGGCTCCGTCAGAGCGACGATCGGCATCATGCCGCCCTGCATGATGTTGGCGACGCCGCCGACAAGCGTGATCGGGCAGATCGTATAGTTGTACTCGAAATCGGTGATCATCGCGGCAATTGGGTCGCGTTGACGCTGATGTTGCCGCCGGTCCTGTCATGGATCGTCACGGCGACCGCGGCGTGCTGTTTGGTCTTCATCGCAGCGACGATGCGGCGCGCCAGGCTGGCATCCGGATTCGCCGGGTTCTCATATTCCCGCTCGATGATGCGGACCTTTTCCGCCAGCGTCGTCGCCCGCCGGAGCTCGTCGCCGACCTTCTTGTAGGGGCCCTTTGTAAGTTCCCAATTCATGAAGGCGAGTTGCGTCAGTCTTTCGTCATAGGCGCCCTCGATCGTGACGCCGTGTTCCCGCTCGAATTTCTTCAGCGCGGCGAGCCGGGCGCCGTGCCACTGAAACAGGCCATACGATGTTCCTTTGTCGCCGACCTTGGTTGGATCTTCGCCGCTCTCCCACATCGCGTTGCCCTGGAGCGCCGCGGCGGTGTCGGCATCCCAGCCCATGCGGCGGATGTCGATGTTGGTTTCGAGACTGCCGAAGCCGCCGCGTCTGCTGAGCCAGGAGCCCGGATCGTACCAACGAAACGGCCGGTTCGGATCGGCGTCGAAAAGCCGGTTGTAATTGCCCTTCGGATCGGCCGCGTAATCTTCGCGCTGGCCCTTGATGTACCCCGCGGTACCGAAAGCAACGGCGCCGGCGGGACCGCCGGCGACGAAACCGACAGCGGCGTGAACTGCGGTTTCACGAAAGGTCTGCTTCCCCAGCGTCTTCAACGCATCGCTGACCGCGATCGACAGGTTCTTCACATCGACGATGAAGCCCTTTATGTCGGTCTTGAAGTCCGGACTGCCGAGATAGGTCGCGAGGGCCTCGAGCTCTTTCTTCACCTCCGGGCTTTTCAGGAATGCGGTGATCACGCCGGCCGCGGCCGTGCTCAACCGTCCCAGCGTCGGGATCAAAGGATGCAGGCCTTCGATCAGCGCGGTCTCGATGACGTTTTTTGAGGACTTCAGCGCCTTGTCGAAATCCTGCCAGTGCTCCAGCACGCTATCCTGAAGGCCAAGCGTCTTACGTTCGGTCTCGTATTGCCGGATCAGATCGTTGAGCTCGCCGGGGCGCTGTTTCAGCCGGCGGAGCTCTTCGACATCGATGCCGAGTTCGCTGAGCCCATAGATCTGTGCGGCCTGGCCAAGAAATTGCGTCGGCGTCTTCTGCGCGATGTCGGCGGCGTGACGCAGCAACGACACCGCCACGCTTGCGGTGTCGCCGGCGAGCTCCTGTTGCGACAGCCCGGCGCGGATCAGGTTGGACCGCTTCTGGATGTCGGTCAGCGCGGCGTTGACATTGCCGAGCACGCTGTCGGGATCGACGAAGCGGCTGAACTCCAGACCAAAAGCCTGCTGTTCGCCGGCAGAGACGCCGAGCCCCATCGCCGATCGCCGGCGTGCCGATGCCGACTGCGCCAGGGCATCAAGACCAAAAAGGCCGGCACCCCCCAATCCGAGGATGCCGGCCGCGCCGATGCCGCCCCATTTCAGGAGCCGGCTTCCAATGGTTGTGACGGAGGAGACGATGCCTTTGAACTCGCTGCCGACCGCGGACCAGTATTCGCGGGAGCGACGGCCCTGTTCGACGATCCGCTCATTCTCTTCGCGGAAGGCCTTTGCCAGATCGACGACACCGACCAGGCCGGCACCGAGATTGCCGAAATCGATCTTGTTGGCCGACACCGCGGCGTCATCGAAGGCCGCGGGAACCTGCTTTACATCCTCAAAAAAGCTCTGCCACTTCTTCAGAAAGTCGCCGAGTTTTCCCTTTGGGTCGATGTCGATGTCGAGGATCGGCTTGATTGTCATGCCTCACCTCTTGTCCAAAGCGGCCAGCATGTAGCGATTGCGGAACTGGTGGGCGCTTTCATAGTCGAGCTCGTAGTGCTGCGCCAATTCGGCGAAGCCCTCATTCGCAGCCCAATCGAGAAGTCTTGCGACTAGGCCGCCGGCGTCTTCGCGGAAGAACTGTCTGTCGCGGTCGATATCGGCAATGAACTCTGGAACTCCATAGCCCTCGATGACGTAAGTTGCCCGTCCCACACTTTCAAAAGCGGCCTGAATGTCTGTTCCAGCGTCTTCTTCGCCTCGATCGACGAGGCCAAGATAAAAAAAACGATGGCGTTCCGCGTCAGATCGCCGGCTTCTTCGTCGATGCGGCCCTGTTTCAGGGCGGTGTCCAGCGGCAGCATTTCCCAGCCGTTGTCGCCGGCGACAAAGACATTTGTCAGCCGGATCATTTCGTTGATCAAGCCGTTCTCGACGCCGTCGGGACCGTCCCAGACATTGTCCTGCTTCGCGATGTCCTCGATGGTCAGCGCGGCGGTGCGCCAGCCCGCGGTCCAGACATAGCGGAGACCTTCGCCCCAGATCTGCGAATAGGCCTTGGCGATGATCCTGTAGTAGCGGCGGAAGACATCGGCGGAGAGCGGCGCGGCATGGACAAAGATCTGCCCGTCGCCGCTGTCGACGGAGAATGTGAGATTGAGCTTCTTGTCGATCCGGATCATGAGCCGGCGCCGTTATAGAGATCGGAATTGATCGGATAGAAGCCCCTGATGCGGAGCCGGTAGCCGTTGTCGCGGCCGTTGAACGTCAACTGCTCGACGCCGCCGATAGAGCAGTTCCGCAGGATGTACGGCGACAGCTTCGACGAATCCGGGCGGACCGTGATGTCGCCGAGATCGGAATTGGTCTCCATCTTCCGCTTGTAGCTGTCGGCGAAGGCCTGCGAAGTCAGAAGATGGCAGCGGAGCTCCGACATCAGATAGGGCTGCGGCGACTTCGTCGCCCCGGTCGCATTTTCGATGTATTCGACGGAATCGCCGGTGAAGGCCAATTGCAGCATTTCGCGGCCGAGATAGGGCGCCGTGATGTTGTAGGCCGTGAACAGCGGAATCGTCACGCTGCCGCGGACCCGATTGAGAAGACCCTGCGGCACATTCGGGTTCACGCCCGGAGAATTACCTGGCATTGAAGCATCTCCTCGAGATTACGGGAATTGGACGGCGTTGAGATTGATGATGACCTGCTCAAAGCCGAGTTGCGGCGAGAACGCGACCTGGAGACCGCCGTATTTCCGGGCCTGATAGTTCGACGGGTTCAGCAAGACATACGTCGTGAACGGCACGGCGTTGATGGCGATGTTGCCGGCATAGACGCCGTTGGTGACGTTGTTGGCGAATGTCGTCGGATCGGTTTCGACCAGGATCGGATTTCCGAGCAGGAGACCATAACTGACGCCGGTGGCGCAGACGCCCTCCTCGACGCTCTGCAAGGTGTTGATGCCGGCCTGGTCGTAGTACAGCGGCGCCAGCGGATCGTTTGAGCCATTGATCACGGCGTTGGTCAGCGCCAGATCGGATTGCAGGATCAGCCAGTCGATCGAGTACCAGTAATCGATGGCGTTGACATCCATCGTGGTGCCGTAGGCGAGCATGGCGTTTGAGATCCCGCCTTCCGCGGCGGATTTCACGATGTTGACGCCCGCGGCCTTGAGCTCAGCCAGGATCGTCGAGTTGCCGGCCTTCGGATACACCGTGACATCGAACTGGAAGTTGTAGCAGAACTGCGTCGCCTTGTTCGTCGCGCTTGGATTGCGGTTCAGCACGTTGAACATCGTGGCGACGACACTGAACTCCGTCGCCGGCGCCGCCGGCGCCTGGACTTCACCGATCACCGACTTGACGCCGGCAAAACTGGTGTAGTTCCCCGTCGTCATAGTGGTGTCGAAATAAGTCATGTCGTTGGTCGCTTCGTATTCTTCGACCAGCGTCACGTATGTCGATTGCGAGGACCATTCCGGCGGGACGCAGTAATGATAGAAATATCCGACATCGCCGTCCTCGTATTCGGTGTTCGGATATTTTTCGAGATAGGTCGCCAGCGCCGCGATGGCATTGACGCTCCCCAGCGCGCCGAGCTCGAGCACATAGACGGCAAGCGTCGAGCCCTGGGCCCACCACTCCGCATTCATGTCCGTGACTTCCGCGACGGACACCGAAACATAGGTGCCGAGCACGGTTTCCGAGCCGGGATTCCCTGCCAGCGGATAGGTGAAGGCCGACGCGCCGGTGATCGTACAGGGGAAGGTGCCGTTGTAGCCCGACGGTGTGCAGCCCGCGATCGTCAGATTGACTATGTCGCCGATCTGGAACGGCAACGGCGCCTCTGTTGTCGCCGATACCGTACCGCCGGACCAGGACAGCGAGGCCAGCGCCGCGGCGGGGGTCAGGATCGATGCGAGATCGGTTTCCGCGGTGAGAAGCTGGATCGACCCGGCGGTCAGCGTCGTGCCGCCGTGGCTGACGAAGCAGCCGGTGTTCTGCAACGTCAGCGGTTCGGCGGCGACGCTCTGAGTTGCATTTACGACAGTGATGTCACCCATACCGGGGTCCCCTCTCTAGAGCGCGCTTACTGCTGGAAGCCGTGCGCGTTGACCGCGGCGTTGGTGTTGCCGGAGCCCAGCGCCGGCAACGTCAAGACGATCGCGGTATCGACGGCCGATGCCGGAAGCGGCTTCGGGAAGTTGACGACAAGCGGCGTCAATCCGGTGTTGACGCCGGCAGGCACCGCGATGATGAAGGTCATCGTACCGCCGAGAAGCCCGGTCAGCGTAGCCTCGACGACGCCGGCGGCAGTTGCGCCGGTACCGGTGATGACGAAGCCATCGATGTAGGTTGTCTTCCCCGCGACTGCGGCCAACGTTGCCACCGCGGCAGCATTGGCGACATTGCCGCTGGCACCGATGATCTGCGTCTGTTCCGCCGCCGGCGGTTCATCCGAAATGATGAGATAGCCGTTGCCATCGACCTGGACCGGCATCTGCTTACCGCTCGGGTTCTGCCCGAACATATTTCCCTGGATTCCGTTCTGCATCGTCTGGTTCTCCTCAAGAAGCGGCGCAGAGCACGCCGACATTCGACAGATTTGCGGTGGCAACGCCGGTGTTCTGGATCGTCACGGCGAGCGCCTGAAACGGCACCCGATCGACGAAGCCGGTCCATGCCGGCTCATCGGCGAGCATGTTGATCGTCACAAGACCGCCGACTGGAATCCGCCCGGCCGTGTCGAGGTAGCGCTGTGCCGTCAAGATTCCGGTCAGCGACAACTCTGCGCCGATCGACACCAGCAAAAACCCTTCGCAGAGAATGAAGCCGCTGTCCCAGGTGTCATCCGCTGCGAGTGTCGACGGCGCCGGCATCGGGATCGTCGGGGTGAACAGCGGCGTCGCCGTCACCGGCAACGGATTGGAATCCGACACCGGCAGGCCGTTGATTTCGGGAACGGAATGCGGCGTCAGTTGACCGGCATCGTTCCTTTCGGCCTGAAGCGGGACCTTGTTCTTGAAGGCGTCAAGAACGGTGAGGGAGACAGTCTCGTCCGCCATCTATACCCCCGCGAAAACGGCGAGATAGCCGCTGTTGTCCGGATCGGAAAAATCGAGCGACGGCTGTTCCACGATCGGCGGAATCGGGCCGGCGCCTGACGGGAAGAACTCCGGAATGCATTCCTCGATCAGCGCCCGCGCGATCTGGTTCATCCGCTGCTGGAAGTAATTGATCTCAAAAACGATCTCTTTCTTCTGCACGATGACGCCGAGCTCGGTCTGCACCCGATGCAGGTCCTTGATCACGGGCATGTTCATGATGCCGAAGTCGTCGGGATTGTTCTCTGCCCATTGCTGGACGAAGTCGGCGAAATCCAGCGCGGCGTCGTTGTTCAGGCCGAACAGCGTGATGCGGACGGTTTCCTTGCAGATCTGCCAGCGGTTCATCTGGCTGTCGAAACTCGGGGCCGAAGCCAGGGCTTCCGTCGTTTCCGGCGAGATGAAGACCGAACCCCACGGCGGCGTCAGATTGGCCGGAACCAGAAACGCCGGATAAAGCGGGATGTCGTTGCCGAAGGCCTCATAGAACGCCGGCGTGTAATAATTCATCTTCAGCCACAACGGCAGGCTGTTCGACACGATCTGCTTGGTCTGAAGATCGCTGAGCTCGTCGACAAGCTGGATCGCGGTGTCGGGATAGACGGCGTCGCCTTCGTAGTGCCACAGCCCGGCGGCGCGATAGAGCAGGCCGTGCGAACCGAAGGCGAAAGTCAGATCCTTGTAGCGGCCGATCCAAAGCTGGTTCGGCCCGACCTGGTTGAGCTTTTCGATCGGGCCTTCCGACGTGAAGACCATCCGATTGACGGAGAAGTTCTGGTCTTCCCTCTGGTCGCGCCGCGAGGCGTAGTGCAGCGAGCCGCGTTGCGTGAAGGTCGACGCCGGCGCCGCCAGGGTCTGCGGCGTGTTCAACGGGACTTCGTTGAAGCCCATCACGTTGAACAAAGTGCTCTTGCTGACCAGATCGGACTTGACCCAGAAGACATAGCCGTCCAGCGGCAGTGCGACGCGGACGTAAAGCGTGAAGCAGACTTCTTGCTGTTCCGAGATCGCCCGCTCGCCCTGCTTCAGGGCGGCGTCCAGCGGCGATGCTACATCGGCGCCTTCGTCAAGCGACGGCATTCAGATACGACCAGCCGTAATGCGCGAGATAGGACGCCTTGAAGGCCATCCTGATGCCGCCGCTCCGCGCCCAGGCCTTTTCGCGTTCGATCCACATCATGCGGATCGCCGCGCCGCCGGCGCCTCTGAGCATGTGGATCGAGCGGTCCGGTGTTCCCGTCGGGGGGAGACATGCTGCCTCCCCCGCGATCGGTGCCCCACGGCGTTCGGGTTCGACGCCGTAATCGACATAGCCGCCGCCGGGACGGAACCAGTGCGTCACCAGGCTCTTGCCGGCGCGTTGTGCGGTCGAGACTTCAATGCTCAACGATCACCTCCGCTACAGCGGCATTCTGGAACGTCGCGGTGTCGATCAGCGACGGCCGCGGCGGATTTGTTTTCGCATAGGGATGCCGGAGGCGGTGATTGATGCCGCCCTGCCGGTACGGCGTCTTGCCCGATGCGATCGTCGGCAGGCCGCGCAATTCGGCGCCGGGATAGGTCTCGATTTCCGAATTGGCGAGAAACTGTTTGAACATCGTCGTGATCCGAGACGACGGACCGCCGAACGGATCGAGTGTCAGCGGCGCCCCCATCATCAAGGCCTCGACGGTGTCGGCCAGCCCGGTCTCGATTTCGGCGACGATTTCGGCCTCGTGCATTTCGAAGAAGACGGCGAAGACTTCGTAATTCCGCTCCAGCCATTCAGCGACTTCGCCGGTTGTCACCGGATCGGCCGCTTTCTGCACCTTGGCCTTCTTCGATTTCTTCTTCGCCGGCCTTTTCGGCTTCTGACTGTGCGTATACGGCATGTCGATGACACCGAAGCGGAGCTTCAGCTTCACGACAGACCCCACAGCGAGCCCTGCCGCTGCGCGAATTGCAGATAGACCCGCCCGAAGGGGTCCTTGAGATATTGCAAATCGGCGAGCGTGAGATCCTTCAATGCCTGCGGTACTTCAAGACCGGCTGATGTGCCTTGATCGCCGGCGGACTGCACGACGCCGCTGACCGGACCCAGGATGTTGTACTTCTCCCGCATGTACTCGAAATACGGTTTGCCGTTCTTGTACTGCGGCGCATCCGGCGGGTCCTGTGCGAAGTTCAGAAGGTTCGACCCGGCGAGATTGTAGACCATCAGCACATAGATATCGCAGGAGACTTGGAGAAAGCGCGGGCTGACGATGTCGACGGCGACATTGAAGGCCCACCCCCAGAACGGTGAGTCCTGGGGGAGGATCGTAAAGCTGATGCCGTTTGTGTTCGCCCACGCCTGAAAGCCGGCGAGCGTTGCCGGATTAGGAGTTGGCACTTTGCGCCAATTGCTTCTGGCGGCGCTTGCTGATTTCCGGTTTCAGGCCGGTCTTGCCGCGCAGCGACGCGACTTCTTCGGCCGATCGCGTGCTGTCGACATCATAGCCTTCGGCCAGCATCGGCCCGTCTCGATCGACGGTGCCCGTGGTGTCGAGTTGTTCCATCGACACCCTAGTCTCGTCGGCCTGCATGAGATCCTGGGTCGTGATGGCGGCGAGCTCGCGGCGCTTGCGGCCTTCGGCGGTCTTGAGACCGCTGTTGAACCGCAACGCCTTGTCGATGGCGTTCTTCGGCACCGGGCGGTCATAGCTGAAGACATAATCGGTATAGCGCACCATCCGATTGACATCGCTGACATCGATCGCGCCGTAGCGCTTTAGCTGTCTGACGATGGAGTCGGCGACCATCTTATGGGCAAGATCGCCGCCGACTGGTTCCTGTCTTCCCGGCTTGATTTCGACCATGCGGGGCAGGACGCCCTTCTGGTCGACGGACTCGCCTTGCTTGTCGAAGTCCAGCCGGAAATAGAACTTCTTCGTCTGGCGAGTCGGGTTTGCGACGTACAGTTTCATGTTGAAGTCTCCGTTGCTTCTTGGGGCTAGAAACGCGGGGATCGGTTAGTCCGAATAGACCGCCGACAACAGCGTGATTACGGTGGAGCGGACGCCCCAGCCGGACGTGATGCGCCATTCCTGGAGCATGTCCGTCATGCCGCGAGGCGCCGGCGAGAGGATTTCACGCGGTGCGGCCATGTCGGAATACTGGGTGACGCACGTCGGATTGTTGGGGTTGAGCTTCTGGAAGACGTTGGTGTCGATGACGCCCATCGGCTTCGGGTTCTCGACCTTCGGCATGTCGATGATGATCAGATCGGCGCCGCCCTGGCCCTGACCGATCAGGGTGTCGTCGTAGACCCAGTTCAGCTTGTCCTTATTGGTCATAAGGATGTCGTCGATCGTGCCCTTCGTCGAAACCGTACCGGCGCCGGGACGCTGGTACTGCACGAGCTCGACGATGTTGTACTCGAACGGCCCGAGAGCGCGCTGAGGACCAAGGATCGTGAACTCGCGGCCGATTCCCATCTGGAACGTCCGGGTCTTCATCTGCTGGATCTGCTGCGCGATGAAGAACGCGAACTGGCCGTTGTCGTAGGTCACCAGCGTATCGTTGCCGAAGCTGTCCGGAGGCAGATTGAGCGAGATCGCGCCGGGGGCGTTGATGATGCCCTCGTTAAGCTGAGGGTTCATGCCGTAGAGGCAAGCGTCGCGGGCGAGAAGATAATGCGCCTGGCGCCCGCCGAGACGGTAGGCTTCCGGAACCGGGAAGCCCCAATTGCTGCCGGCCCTGACGTCGTGGTGATTGTACTGGGCGGCGACCTGAAGCTGATAGGTCGCCGTCGAGATGTAATCGGCCACGATGTCGACGCCGGGCAGTTCGTTGAACGCGGTCTGTCCCGCCGCGGCCTTCGTTCTGACGTTCAACGTCTTCATGTAGACGTAGAGGTCATCTTCGGCGAGGCGGACCCGCATCGAGCTTCCCTCGAGCAGATCGATGAAGCCCGACGGCTGACTGATCTGCGTCAGCAACTCGGGTTCGATGAACGAGGGATGCGTGATGACAAAAGACGGTGCTTGGATGGTCATTGGCTCCTGGCCTCCTTAGATCTGGATGATGGCGGCCATGCCGTCGTAGTTCCACGTCGCATTGGTACCATCCCAATCGACGACCATGCAGTTCGTCGTGAGGATATCAAGGACGAGGACGTTCAGCGCGGCATTGCTGACGGTGCCACCAGTGATGGTGAGCGTGAGGCCTGTCGGGCCGGTGAAGTTCAGGGTTTCCCCCGTGGTGCCGGCGGTTGCGGTCTGTTCGCCGTCGAGTTCGGCGTAAGAATCGGTTCCGGTTACGGCGGAGAGCTCGAAAGTATCGCCGGGCTCGAGACCATGCGCCGCCGCCGTGGTCAACGAGACGGCGCCGGTTCCGGACGTGTAAGTGCCGGAAGAGACCGTCGTGTTGCTGTACGGCACAAGCTGCTGGTTGTTGTAGTCCCAGGAGACCTTGCTGTTGATCGGCGAGCCCTTCAGCGCGGCGATGCCCGGTGTTGCCTTGACGGCGATCCGCTGGCCGCTGCCGAGTTTGTAGAACTCGACCTGGCCATAGGACGGCGCCAGCGGCACCGGACTTTGCGGCGTGATGATCTGTGCATACGACCACACCGAGAAGCCGTTGATCAAAGCGACGGATGTCGCGCGCCCGACGGCACCGCCAAGAGCGGAGCGCGGGTTGGTGACACCGCCCAGCGGGATGTCGACATAGATGCCGACGCCGGCCCACATCGGAAGGGTTTCCGAAGAGGACAGATAGCCGGAGGCCTTCTGGTAGACCTTTGCCGGTTCGGGATAGACCTGGCCTTGGACCAGTCCATACGAATCGGTGACGAAGGCGCCGCCGGCAACCGTCGTGCCGAGCGGGTTGAAAGGAACGTTCGCAGTCATGGTTAGTTACCCCCGCGGCCGAGATTTTTGCCCTTCCAGTCGCCGACGGCACGTTGTCCGACGCCGGCGAATGGATCCATCCAGGCGCGCGTGTCGCCGAAGAACTCGACGACGGTGTGCCCGTTTTCCGTGCTGCGGACCTCGCGGAGCCGCCCATCGGGATGCCCGCCGGGACGGCGTGCATGTGCCTTCGCCGCTTCGTAGACTTTCGTCTCGACTGCGGTGAAGGTCGCTTCGTCAGCGATCGGGAAGTCCGAGACATCGAACAGTTTCGTGTCCTTCCATTCCTCGCTGTACTGCTTCAGACCAGCGGCGAGCGAGCGCCGATAGTTTGCCAGATCTTCGCCCGGCATCGGCGCTCTGGCCTGAGATCCATTCGCCAGATAGACGGCGTCGGCCCTGGCCTGCACCTGTGCGAAAGCCGCGCGCTCTTCCGGCGTCCGCGGTTTTGTCCGGTTGTCGATCGCATCGATGCGTGTCGCCAGACCGGCGATGGAATCATCGCGGGCGGCTTTGGCCGCTGCATCGGCCGCGGCTTTGGCGGCGTCGTCGCGGGCTTTCTTCGCCGCGTCGTCACGCTCTTTGCTCTCGCACTCTTCGGCGTCCTTGCGGGCGCGTTTGGCGCGATCGGCGGCCTTTTCCTTCGGTTCGCCTTCCTTCTCGAATTTGGCGGCGAGCTCGCCTTCTTCGGAATCGTGACGCGACTTGTATTTGTCGTCGTCGTCGTCATCGCGACGCTTCGAGAAATGCTTGGCGTCGTCGCGGGCCTTCGCGGCGTCGTCACGCGCCTTTTCGGCGTCGTCACGGGCCTTGTCTTTCTGCTCGACGGCGTCCATGCGCGCGTGCAGAGCATCCATGCGGCCAACCACACCGCCGACGGCATCAGCCACTTTGCTAATGGTGTCGGCGACCTTATCGAGCTTTGCGTCTCTTTCGGCGTCCTTCCGAGCCCGGTCTTCGGCCGCCTTCTTTTCCTCTTCCGTCATGACAGAGTCTCCACGAGTTTCATTCGGAACGCCTTCTGGATCGCCACCTTTGTCCCAAACGCCTTGCCCGCAGATGGCGATATGATCGAGCAAAACGGCTTTTCCTTCGACAAGCCAGGTACGGCCTTTGTCGTCATGAAAGCGCTGATCCGGATCGGCCTTGTTGCCGAGCAGCACGCTTGGCGATGTCGACCAGACCTCGTCGGGATCGGCAAGCCTGTTGCCGGCGTCGAGATCATGGATCTTGGCGATGCCCCAGACTTCGTCGCCCTTCAGATAGGGCAACATGATGGCGCCGATGACGCGCTTTCGATATTCCTTCGTCGTCAATGTCGCGCCGGGCGGATGTTCCCAGATCACCGACAGCCCGTTGCAGCGCGCCAGGAACTCATCGTTGAGATAGAGCGTCGGATCGCGCCAGACGAATTCGTTGAACTTCGGACGGAAAGACTGCCCGGTTCCGGTGATCCGGATCGCGAACAGCCAGATGTTTTTGTAGCGCTGCGGGCTCGTCAGTTCGCCGGCGGCGATGGCCCTGGCGATGCCGAGCTCGTCCATCGTCATTCTGTCGAGCGCGATCTTGACGCCGGGATGCAGCGGTTCCGGCGGCTGATCCGCCGGCGCCCAGGCAAAGCCGACATGCTCGGCGTTCAGCTTCGGGACGAAGCCGGCATCCTTTTCGCTGACGACATCGACGAATGTCGTGAAGTCGACGGGATCAGGCGCGACCGGCGGCGGAGCATCGTCGATCGTCGGCGGGGGCAGCGGTTGCAGGATCGACCGCGCCAGAAACAACAACTGTCCTTTGGGCCGGCGCCCAATTTCCTCTTCGCATTCCCGCGCCGCGCATTCTTCCGCGGATTCGCCGTGCTCGATGGCGCCACCGGGCAGACACCAGAAGCCCGGGAAGTCGCTGGTCTGCGACCGCTTCAGAAAGAGAACCTTGTTGTCCGGCGCCAGGAACAGCACGCCGGCGCCGCGGACTGTCAACGCCGGATTTCCGTCGTCGTGTTGCCGCGCGCCGGGATCGTTCTGTCGCGGAACCGCCGCATGAAATCCGGCCTGACGAACCCTGGTGCCGCCGCAACGGCATTGTTCCCGATCAGCGCCGTGTCTGCGATCAGCGTCTGCGCTTCGCCATAATCCCTGCCGTGCCTCCAGCCGGCTTCATAGCTGGTCTTCCATGTGATCAGCGCGACGGCGGCGCAGAGACAGAGGCAAGTCAGGATTTCGCGGCGATGCTTCACAATCGTTTCGGTCATGTCAGGAGCCCTTGCAATCGTAGACGCCGGCATCGCTGCCGGTACCGGTCACGGTCGCCGCCGAACCGCTGGTCGGTACCATCTTTACGGGGTTCAGCGCCGTGGTGTCCTGGGCGAAGCAGCTATAGGTCGTGTTCGACGCGAACGGCAGGCCGGTGACGCTGACCGTCCCGCTGGAAAGCGTGAATGTCCCCGTGATTTCGTTTTGCACACCCGCCGCGGAACCCTGATGAAAGGTGACGGCCGTCGGGTACATCTTGTTCCACTCGACAACCGCGGCACTGGTCAGCGACGGACAGTTGATCGCCGCCGGCGTCGTGCTCGGCATCGTTATGACGTTTGCGGAGATCGACAGGCCGGCGCCGGTCTCGCTGCCGCACCGGATGCCGCCGGTCGTGTTGGACGCCGCCACCGAGGCATCGATGATGTTGCCCTTGATCGCGACGTTCGTGAACGAAGCGGGGCTTCCGACATCGATCGCCTGCCAGACATAGGTCGAGGAATTGTCGTTAAAAATGCTGTTGCCGGCCAACGATACGTTCGTCAGTGCGATCGAGCTCGCCAGGATTGCGGTGGCGTTCTGGTAGGAACTGTTGTTGTTGGACTGGTCGACGAAGTTGTTGCCATTCGCCGTGATATCTGTCCCGCCGCTCAGATAGAGTCCGATCCAGCCGCCATAGACTTCATTGCCGGAGACCGTTACGTGTTCGGCATTCTGGAGGCGAATGTCGTCGAGCGCGTCGGTGATGTTGCCCTGCGGATTGACGAACGTATTTCCGATGATCGACGCGACGCCGCCGTAGGTGCTGGCATTTGAAAGCCAGAGCGCGGCGAGGATGTTCGTGTTTGTCGAGCGATGGGTATTCGACAGATCGACATCGTCAAAAAGATTGCCAGCAACGGTCAGTTGTTGGGCATCGTTCACGAGGTTCAGAACGGAATCGTAGAACTCGTTACCCGTTATAACCGTGACCGCGGTGCCTGTGACCTTCGTGACTTCTTTGGCGCTTGTCACATACGGGGTGTCATGACCGCTCGATTGGACCAGGTTTCCGGTAACGACGGCGTAGCCACCGCCCGCAATGTCGAAGCCCCCCATATCGCAGTGATAAAAAACGTTCCCCGCGATGACATATTGAGTGTCATACGACGCCGAGACGGTGTTGAAGCAATACCCGGTCGACGTATCGACGATGTTGTTTGAGATCACAGCCCGGGTCGCGCCGGTCGAGGTCGACATCGCGCCGGTCGCAAAGGTGTGGCCGTATTCCGCGACAGTCGGCAGCGTCGAGCCGGTGAACTGGTAGACCTTGTAGAAGTGGTTTCCCGACTCCTCGAAATCGACCATCGTGCCGTTGCCGCCGGGCCACGAGCCGTTTCCAGCGATGTTGGTGAAATAATTGTCGGCGACCCTGGCGTAGCTTGCGTTGTCGATTTCGAGCCCATTCACGCTCGAATTCTGAAAAATGTTGTGGTCGACGACGGCGCGGCCCGTGATGGAATTGATAAAGACCAGATTGCCGTAGGACCAGTTCTGCGACTGCGCCGAGCGGTTCGAGCTATTGCCGCCGAAGACGCCATTCGTGATCCGGATGTTTCCGGTCAGCGGCGAGCTCGGACCGCTTCCGAACTGAAGCGGAAGATCGACGCGCTCGATGACGGCGGAACCAGCAGCGGTCGGACCGCCTTGCGCAAAAGATACGCCATATTTGAGCGTCAGCGTGTCGCTGGTGCAGGGCGCGCCAGCGACGGACGTGCCGCACGCCGAAATTATGTCGGGATAGGTGTAATCATTGTTGGCATAGCTGGCATCGCGGATGAAGACGTTGTCGCCGACACAGAACAGCGTATGGCCGCCACTGACCAGATTGACCGTCGTATCGCCGGAATGGACGATACCGGTCGAACCGGAGGCCGTTGTCGTCGTCGCGACGGAGCCGGTCAACTTCAGTGTGCTTCCCCTGAGATCCAGAAGCGCCGGCAGAACTGTCGTGCTGCCCGGAATGCCGACACCGCAACCGCCGATCGTGTAGGTCTGGTTTGCCGGGAAAAACACCGCGCCAGCGTTCCCAGCCGCGATGACGGCGTTGTCGATATTGGTGACGTCCGTCACGCCGCTGCCAGTCGACATCTGGACGTAAACGATATTGGCGTTCCAGACCGGGCCGTTGTAATCGGCCATCATCACTGAAGCGGCGACGATCGCGGAAGCCAGCACGCCGGCGGAGCGCCAGGCGCCGAGGCCTTTGGTCAGTGCATCGAGCGAGCGACGGCCGAATTCGAGGATCTGTCTCACGTTATTTTGCTCCTACGGCGCCGGGTGTGCTGCTCGAGCTCGCAATCGCGGAGATCGCATCGGACGGGACATAGCTGCCTTCCCAGGACCGGTGCCAAAGCGGCGGGATCGTGATTTCGCCGGCGGCGCAGGCACTGCCGGTAATGGTCGCCGTTGAGCCGACGGAAATGCAGATCGTCGCCGTCGGACTGTCGTTGACGATGTCGCAAAAGACCTTGCAGGCCCCGGCCGTGATGATGGTCGAGGCCGTCGTTCCGATCGTCACCGCGGAATAGGCACCCGATGAATTCGTCGGCAAGAAGGTCCCGCCACCGCCGCTCATATTGACCTTGAGCGAGCCGTCGGAATTGACCGTCGCGGATTTCAGTGTCGACGGGTCCTGGATCTGGACCGGCGATCCGGCGACCTGCGCATCGGCGAACGAGGGCGCGAGCAGGCACGCCGCAAGTGCGGCGAGAAAAAGTCTTTTCATGTCATGCTCCCTCAGTGTGGGCCGGCGAGAAGGACGCAGTTCGAAATGTTCGCCGCGACCCCTCCGGTATTTTCGAAGGTGACTATGAAGGTCTGGTACGGCGCGCCGTCCGTCACCGACAGCGATGCCGGCTCATTGGCGACGACGTTCAGCGGAATCGCCGGGCCGACCGGTGCCAGCCCAGCGGTGTCGCCGTAACGCTGGATCGATGCGGTGCCATTCTGATCGCTCGTGATGCAGAACGTCAGATTCGGGTTCAGCGTGCGATTGCGGAGCAACCCGCTGTTCCAGGTCGCGCCCGCGGCGAGTGTTGTTGGGAACGGCGTCGGCGGTGTCAGCGGGTACGTGATGTTGCGCACACCGACGGAAGTGTTTTGCGGCATCGGCTATCCCTTCGTTATTTCGAGCATGACCGCATCGAGGCGACGATGCGCGGAGTCCAGCCTGGCAAAACTATCTTCGCGGTGTTCGGTCTCCCGCTCTTCTTCCGAGAAAAACTTGTCCAGGAGACCCCGAAGCTCCTTCCAGTCCCCGTCGCTCATGTCGTCGCGCACGGGTTCCGAATCGTCGACACCAGTGATCAGCCCCTTGTTTCTCGATGCATAGAAGACCCGCTCGCCTTTTTCGGCGCCGTATTTCTTCTGCATCGCGGCCATGATCGTTTCGCCTTTGGCCGTCAGAGGCATCAAATCGTCTCCATCAATTTCAGCAGCGATTCGACTTCTGCCTGAATGCCGTCAAGTCGGCTGTCGAGATCGTCCGCCGGCGGCGCGCCGGCGGTGTCTGGCCGGCGGGCAACGAGCTCGCAGAAATCGATCATGTTGGACTCCAACAGGATCGTAGAACTGTAGTGCTCTTTCCCCGGGTTGCCGGCGTTCGGATCGAACACCTTGGTTGCGCCGGCGCGGCCGTCGAGAAGGATCGCGTGTTCGCCGCCCTTGTCGTTCAGCGATATGACGCCGAGCACGTAAAGCCCGGATGTCAGCGGCTCGCCTCTATCGCCAATCCGAAGCCAGATTCCGCGTTCGGCGAGCCAGGGCCCGAATTGCTCCGGCTCGAAATCCTGCTCGAGATTGATCCCGAGCTCTTCGACAGGAATGCCGAGTGCCATCGCGAAGCATGTCGCGAGACAGCACCGGTCTGTCGGCTGGCGCTGATGGACGATCGGATCGGCGAGGCGAAGGATCATCTTTCGACGCCGTCTTCAAGAAAGCCGTGCCAATGATATCTGCCGGTTACCTCGTCTTTCCCGATTCCGATCGATGGCGACAGCGTCGCCTGCGGAAACGGTTTGACGATCTTCCACTCCGGACCGCCGGCGTCGGCAAGGCCTTCGAACCACATCGCGCTTTGCATCCCGCAGCCGCAGGGACAGGCGTGGCCGATTCCCATCTTGATGTCGGCCTGGTTGCGCATGAACCAATAGGCGCGGGGGCGATGAGCGTCGGCGTTGTCCTGGCTCGAGACTTCAAAGGCGACGGCGTTTCGTGGCATCGGCGTTCCCTTAAAAAGGCCATGCCGGCGTCGTTACCCGCCGGCATGGCATCAAGTCGGGGAGTACCCAGCTAAGGGCAACATCGGCCCGGAACTGTCCGGAACCGGCCGATGCATCGGACGCCTCGCGGCGAATTCAGTGTATGTGCGCCAGCGCGGCACCGATCACAGTCAGGTGCGCCGCCAGCATGTAGATCAGGGCTAGCACCTTCATGCCGCGAGCTCCCCGGATTTTTTCTCGGCCTTCAGCCGATACAGCTTTCCGGCGACTGCATTACGCGATTTTCCGATCGCGCGGCCGATCGTGCTGAAGCTCTTGTCCTCGGCGTGCAGCGCCTTCAGCACGGTAAGCTGCTCGTCGCTCCATCTCTCATTCATCTCGACAGTTCCTTTCTGACCGCTTCGAGGGATTCGAGTCCCTTCTTTGTCAGCATGTCCGGCGCCGCGCGGTAAAGCGCCGATACCGTATAGAACCACTGCATCCAGCAGCGGCAGAAAATCTCTTCACCGACCGCGGTGTATTGATCGTAGAAACCCATCGGACCCGGTTTCACCAGCCCGCGTGCCAGGGCCCAATTCCCGCGGAGCATGAAGATCTGCTCGTCGCGTTCCTTGTGGTCCTCGCGGTAATTGTAGTGCGGCGTCCGCCAGTTCGAATGCCACATCCCGGCAATGGCGCCGCCGTCTCTGGCGAGGATGTCGGAAATCGCGGCCGTCATCTTGTGCGACTGGTCGATGAGCACGCGGCGCTCTTCGAACTTCACCAGCCCAAGCGGTTTGGCGATCTGCGCCCTGGTCTCGGCGCGTTTCGCCACATCGGTTCCGCCGGCGGGGATCGATGTCGCCCAGCCTTGGAAGCGCTGTAGCGTCTTCGCCATCATCTGGTCGCGGTTCAGTCGGATCAGACCGGCCGATGCCATGATGCGGCGATCGACTTCGGCCCGAAGTGCCGGGCGGACCCGCTCGATGGTGAAGCGCTCGATTCCGCGATGCATCGCCAGGATGCCGCCGCGATCGATGAGCTTGCGATAGGTCTCCTCGAGCACCATTCGAAGCTGCCGCTCGAGCTCGTATTCCGGTGTCAGCGTCCTTTCCGCTGCTTCTTTGATTGCCTTCAGCCAGCGATCGACGCGCTCCTGGCTGTCGAAGCCGTGCTCGACAAGATCGTTGATCGCCGCGCGGAGAACATCGGAATAGCTCCGGGCAACCATCAGGGCCTGGCCGGAAGCTTCCTGATTTCGGCGACGACGTGCGGCCAGCGATCACTGCTGTCGGCGTGCGAATACGGCGTCGCCTTCGGTTCGCCGGGTTCGGTCATCTGCGTCGGCGGTTCATAGGTCGCGATGTCCGCGATTTCCAGATGGAGCTCAGCCGGGAAGAATTCCTTCTGCTCGTTGATAACCGACTGGACCCACTCGACGACGGTCGCTTTGTTCGGCTGATCGCACGCCGGCATGATGACTTCGGCCGCGGCGAGCGTCGACCGCATCAGGAAGTCGTGCTTCTTTGCCTTCTCGCTGTCCGGCTCCGTCAGGAGATTCGGCCATTTCGTCTTGAAGGAATTCTTCGCCTCATAGAAGAACGTCGTGTAATCGACGCCGCCGTACTGCTCCGGGAACTTCGCCTGAAGCGACTTATAGAACTGCTTGTTCCAGGCGCGGTGCATGACGATCAGATCGAACCAGGCGAACAGCGATTCCATTTCCTCGCGCTTGTCGTCGATGTAGTGCGCGACATATTTCGCATCCTCTGACCCCGTCGAGAACGCGTGCGCGAAGGTCTCGTTGTTCAGCATCACCGCCGGCATGTCGTCGCCGGACGCGATGTTTTCGAGGATGTTGCGGCGCGAATTGCCGAAGGCGCCGTCGAGATTCTGCATGTTCAGCGTCTCGACCTTATCCTTCTCGCCGACTTGCAGAACGTTCTCTGTCTCCGCTTCCTTCAGGAGATTGCGCTTGATCGAGCCGAACTTCTCCGCGATCCAGTCGACGGCCGATGAGACCGTCTGCATCATGACGACGAGCAGGCCGGCCTTCTTGACCACCATGTCATCCGTCACCATCGAACTGATGAAGGACTTCAGCGGATAGAGACAGGGCTGGTAGACGCTTCGGCCGGTGAAGCCGTAAGCCGACGGCGTGTAGCTGATATAGATCGGGTCGCCGTGCATGACGACATGGGCGCGGGAGCGGTGATAGGCCGTCCCGGCGATCGCGATGCCGTCGACCTTCTGGAAATCGACGGAGTTCGGGTCCTGGTTCAAGACCAGCGAGCCCGCAGTATTCAGCGCGTCGAGGATGTTGAAGCTGATGGCGAGCTCGGCGAGCCTGTCATAGGGCAGCGGTTCCATCGGATCGATGCCGTTTGCCATCAGGCAGACCGATGAAATGCCGTACACCCGCGACATCGTCTTGACGTTCAGGATGTGCTTCTTGACCTCGAGCGCCTTCCATTCCTTTTCGAAGGCCTCTTTGAGATCCTGTTCCGGGCCGCCGGTGATCGAGATTTCGCGGGCCTGCGACAGCGCCAGCTTGATCGGGAAGCGCGCGATCTTCGCACCCAGCGGGTGATATTCGAATATCACCTTGCACATTTCGTAGGACGGTTGCGCTCCGGGCTGGAGCTCGTCGGTGCAGATGAAACTTTGGAGCGAGGTCCCGAGATTTGCGGGACCGATGACGGACGTTTTCGACATCAGCCCGGAACGATTCCGGCAAGACCGAAGCCAGGCGTTTCAGGCCCGACGCGCTCGTGCTCGCACCGCGCATGATAGGCAAGCCAGCGCCCCCACTCGTCGCCACGCCGGTATTGAAAGTTCACCAGCGCATCGCGACCACTGAGGCATTTGCGCTTGGTCGGGAAATAGGCGAACTCGATGCTGCACTGATGGACCCGCGGCAGCACGTCCGGAACGCGGCAGTTCGCGACCATCACAAGGGCATAGACCCAAATCAGCATCGTGTCGCCTTTCTGAGAGACCGAAGCGGGCGATGTTGTGCTCGCCCGCCATTCCAGATCATGCGATCGGAATTTTCATGCCTCTGGATCTCTGCCGGCACAACCCGGGTTAAAGCTTCGATCCTTCGGCCTCTTGCTCTCATCTATCCGATACCGACCGCGACGTTGTTCGCGTCGGCTTTGATCTTTTCCCAGACTTCGTTCTCGACGCGGTAGAGATATCGCAAGGCGACTTCGCTGTTCCGCGCGCGGGCCTTTTTGATCAGACGCCAGCAACGCCGGTACCGCGACCTCAGATGCTTGTTGACCATCCGCCAATGCGGACCGCAGATAATCTCGGTGTTGTTGCCGGCCCATTCCTTCGACGCCGTCCTTCCGCATCCGATGACGCAGCACGGGATTCGGTCTGGCTTCAGCGGCCGGATCAATAGCCCTCCGGATTCCCAAGTGCGAGCACGACGCCGAGCAGGAAGGCGCAAAGCAAATCGCCGGGCTCCTTGCTGTCCTTCTTTTCGTCGATCCGGAATGTCTCGATGTGGTCGAGCAGGAAATTCCGGGTCTGTCCGCCGAAATCGATGACCTTGTCGTCGGCCGGCTGCGCGATCTTTATCAGGTCGCGCTCGAGATAGGCCGCAACCGCGGTGGCACGTTCGGCAATACCGATGTTCGCGATCGCGTCGTTGATCGGCAGGATCGGCAGGCGCCAGCGGGCGCCATGCTGATAGACGACGGCGCCGGTCTCCTTGTTGATGACGAAGATACCGAGCGGCCTTGTCTGCGCCGGCCTTGCGAGTTCGACGAGTCTGCCGACGGCACGCTTCAGCCATTGTTCCGACAGTGCTGTTCCGACCGGTGCGAGATCCCAATCAAGGATTGTCAGCGCGTTCCCGCCGACCTTGCGGCGACCGAAATAGACGATGCCGGCGCTATCGTTGTCCCTGCCGGTCTTCACGCCGGAAAACATCACGGCGAACACACTGTCGAGCAGCCGCGGCGGTGTGACGGGCTGGCCGCGGAAGCGCAGCTTTTCGATGTCGAAGAAGCCGTCCGATGCGCGCGAGCTCAAATAGTTGAACGCTCCGGCGCCGCCGTCGACTTGGTCATCGTGTCCTTTTGGGAACGCGCAGAGCTCATCGATGAATTCCTCGTTCCAGGCGCCGCGGACCAGGTAGACATTGCCGGCCTCGCATTGATCGGCGAAGGGTTCGGCCCGGGTGCCTTTGTCGCCGGTTTCCCGATCGGCTCTGACGCGCCAGCCGGCGAGCATCGCGATGTAGCTCTGTGCCTGTTCCTTGCCGGCCTGGCCGGGGTCCTCGTTCAGATGGATGTGGGTTTCTTTGCCGTCGATCTCGGCCGTCGCTTTGACTTCCTTTCGGACTTCATGCGCCGACTTCTGAAACCGGTTGACGTTCTCGATGTAGTAGCTGGTGTCGTCGGTCGACATCTTCAGCCCGACGGTGAAATCCGGATCGGTGCTGTCCGACGGCGCCGAGGCGGCGAGGTCCCATTTCCGGACACGGCGCGTGATCTTCGCATCCGCGGGAACGCGATCGATGATCTTGCCGTCGAACCATTTGCGCTGAAACATCCCGCCTTCGCGGGCCGTCGGGCGCTGCTGATACTGTGCGGCGTAGGCGTGCGGGCCCAAGCCCTTCTTCTGCGCTTCGACCGCTTCCCGGGGGAAGCGTATCGGTTCCAGAAGCTCGCCTTCCTCCTTGCGCCAATCGGCGCCCCATCTGGTGACGCAGCGGCGCGACTTCTCGAATGTCATCGGCAGCATGACAACCACGGTATCCGGCACGACTTCGCGCCAGACCCTGCCGATGTCTCGCGGTCCGGTGCATTGCCAGATACCGACCATTGCCGACTTCGTCAGGCTGTTCAGTCGGCTCAACGCGCCTTCGCGGAAGAGACGCGTCACTTCGGCAAGCTGGTTCTTGTATTCGACCGTCTTCACCGACAGCGGATCGTCGATGATGAGACGGTCGCCGCGTTTTCCCATCAGCGAAGCAAACGGTGCGCCGAGGCGCCAGCCCGTTGCAGTGTTCTGGAACGAATAGACGCCGGCGGTCGTTAATTCGATGAGCGGCCAGCGCTCCTGGTACCAGTCCGACTCGATTAGCGCCTTGCAGCGATCGTTGTCGCGATCGGTCAGGGTCTTTTCGTAGGACGTGCAGAGATAGCGATAGGTCGAATAGCCCATCGCCCATTCCCATGCCGGCCAGAACACCGACACGATCAGGCTCTTCATGCAGCCCGGCGGAATCTCGATGATCAGTCTCGTGATCTCGCCGCGCGTCACCGCCTCGAGGTGTGCGCAGATCAGTTCGATGTGCGGCGACAGGATGAATTCGGCGCGGGGCTCGAGGACATGCCAGGCCTCGCGGATAAACCCGACCAGTGTTTTGCAGCGGTCGCGGCTTTCCTGAAGAAGCTCCTCACGCGTCCTGTTGTGCTGGTCCCTCTTCAGAGCCTCGCGACGCTGCCTCTCCAGCATCACGCGGGATAGCAAGGCCGATTGAGCGGAGAAGGTCCTGGAGGGTGGCGAACTGTTCATCCGACAACTTCGTCAGGTCGAGATTGTCGAACAGGCCCCGTCCATCTGGTCCGGTCAAGGCGAGACGATCGTCCCAAGGGTCTTCGAAGTCCTTGCCGCGGCCGAGCATCCGAAGTGCGAACTCGATCGCCTTCTGCTCGCCCTTCAGGATGTTGAGATAGAGGGCATCTGCCGCCGACTTCAGAAGCTTGCCCTTCGCCATCCGCAACTGCGGACCGTAGTGCTTGGCGAGAGTGTCTTCGTCGATGTCGAGGAAGTCCGCGATCACCGATCGCTTGTACTTCAACTGCACATAACGCTCGACGGCAGCGATGGTCTCTTCCGTCGGCTGGTGCGGCGGGCGTCCCGTCGTACCCTTTTTGCCTCTGAGCTTCGGCGCTCGTTTCTTGCGATAGGGACCCCGACGTTTCTTCGGCTCATCAGGGGATCTGGTCCCGCTTTGGCCTTCGCTTGTCGCGTCCTTGCTCACAATTCACGTCGAACCGAAAAAATCCTCTGACGGAGGCAAAAATCCGTGATGGCAGAATCGCTAAAGCTTTTCTGCGGAATCTGTCAAGCGTCTCGGTTTTGTTCGGCCCTGCTTCTTGCGACCGGCCGAACGCTTTTTCGGTTTTCCGGCGAGCGCGTCCAGCGCATCACAAACGCGCGCCGTTACGCGGTTTTTGTCGAAGCGAATACGTGCCGCACGTACCGCCTCAACCATCGTGTAACCCTCACCACAAAATTTTCTGCAAATCGTGTAATCGGCTCGGGAGAGACGCTGTTTGATCCTTCCGATTTCCTGTGCTGATTCGGCTTGCGCCCGCGACCACGGCGTCTGTTGTCCGCCGCCTCTGACACGCTCGAGATCTGTGCTGTCGCGTCCGCTGCTGTTCAGGCGTTCGCATAAGGTTCGCAGGTGTTCGCCGGCGCAGAACTGTTCGAAGGTAATCCGGCCCTGGTGATAGGCCAGGGTCAGCGGGTGCTCGCCGGAGTTCACCCAGCGTAGCGATCGGCCAACGGAGTATTCGGCAAAATCCTCAATGACGGGATCGACGCCGGGACCGCGGGGCGCTTCTGTCAGCGCCTTCAATTCCTGTTCGGTCAGGCCGCGCGCCATGCGGAGGGTGCCGCGGGGATTGAGCTCCCCTCGCAGTTTCGCGTGATGCGGTTTCGGTAACTCCTCGCGCTCGAGCTCGACACGCGAGATTTTCTTGCCGCCTAACGGCTGCTTACCCATTCGACAAGGGTCCGGACAGTCCCCGATCCGGAATCGCCCGTTGAATCTGACGGGTCAAGGGTTTAGAGCAGTTCTGCGCAGGCTGGCGGGGTTCGGTTCCCGAAACATCCGTAAATCTCGCCTTCCCCTTCTAACGCTGGTCGACCGTTAGGCGCACGTCGACCGTTGCAGCTTGGGGGAGCATCCTGTGAGAGACCGAACCGTCTTCATCATGCTCGATGCGCTTGCCGTCGATCTGGCGCGATGCAACACGATCGACCGAGCTCAATTTCTGATCGATGAGGCCAAGGCTGCGGCGGAGCGCAAGATACCGCCGGCACCGCGGGAACTGCCGAAGCTCGGCAAGCTCGAGCCTACCAATCGGAAGGCGCGGCGGGCTAAGGCGAAACGAGAGCGGGCGCGTTGAGCCGGCCGAAGCGGAAACCGGTGCCGATCGCGACGCGTCGGGCGGTGTGTCGCCGACAAAACGGGACCTGTAAGTGCGGCTGCGGGGAGCCGGTGTTTGTCGAGCGGGGGCGGCGGACGCATTTCGATCACGAGCCCGCGTTGATCCTTCGGGACATCAATGCCGACGGCAGCGATTACGATCCGCCACAGCATTCCGTCGACCACCTCGATGCTTATGCACACATTTCTCACGCCAGGCGGAAGACTTCGGGGCTCGGTGCGACGACGGCGGGATCTGATATCGGGAAGCGGAAAAAGGAGCGACGGCGCGCCAAAGGCCAGAAGCCGAAACAATGGTGGATGTCGAGACCGATGCCGAAACGCAAAACGGTCTGGCCGAAACGGAAACTGGCGAAGGGTCGCGGTCTTGCGCGTCGGCCGCATCCGCGGTAGGCCGGACAAACCGATTTGCTTACACCCCGGAAGGGCGGGGCCGGCGATAGCGAGCCAGAGAGATTCCGGAGCTCTGGTGTTGCAGTCCGGTCCCGCCCGTAGCGGGGATCGCAGTGGGAAACGGATGATGTCCGTAGCGACCCACCGAAGGGGCGGCGCTCTTCCGACTATGCCGGCTCCCGGTACGATTCTCGGAAGCGTTGCAGGCAGACGAAACGGTCGAGTAGGCAGAGGTCGCGGGTGCGGGTCCCGCTTGGCGCCGGCGGAAGACGCGACGCCAATAGCTCAGAACCCGGGTAAGAGAGAGCGCTGCCGAAAGACCGGCCTTCCCCACCTCACCAAGAAATGTTAATGCCGGAACTGCCACGCGTCGCAGCGCGAGCTCAGGAGAACGCCCGATGAAACACATCTTCATCCTCATGCTGATCTTCAACCGGGAACCGATGGTTCGGGTCGGAAGCTTCGACACCAAAAAGGCGTGCGATGCCGCCGGCTTCCCTCTGACCTACGGCGGAGTGGTGGAGGAAATGAGGAGCAAAGGCTGGATCAGGGAGGGCCAGTTAGTCAGCATCAGCGGAAGATATGCTGACGATTACACATGCGTTATGGCCAACGGCAGATGAGGCCCGCCATGCGGATTCGGCCCGACAGCGCCTTCATGCATTTCCATCGAGAGAACGTAAGCGGCGCCCTTATGCGCCGACTCTTGCGGATCAGATCGGTCTTCCGATCCTACAAACGGCTGATCTATCCCAACATGCCGTGGATCGGCGATGTGCCACGCGAGAACGTCGCGCTGATCCGGATGCGGGTGCAGGCGGCGAGGAAGCGTCGATGAAACTCGGACTGTTCTATGTCGACAACAACCGCCGGTGCCGCGAGGCCAGATATCCGGGATATCGACGTATGCCGATTTCTGGCTATGAGGAATCGGTCAGCTTCCCGACGTGCAATGCCGACTTCGAAGTCACGGCGACCGGGATTTTCTTCATCGACGACGCCGGGAATGTCATGCGGTCCGCAGAGCTCGTGCCGACTATCCGAATCCAGAAATGCGTCACGCCGGTAATCATCACTGTCTGCAACTATGGGAAGAGGGTCGGGTGATGCCGGGCTATCGCGCGGAATTTCCTGATGGTGTCCAGCGGCGCATCCGGAGGAGCAAACGGGTCTTCACCCATGCCTGGCGCGTCAAGGGTCTCTTCGGCGCCGAAAAGAAAAACATCGCGGAGTACGGCTTTGCCGGTTCGCGGTTTCTTGCTGAAGCCGCGGCGCACACCGTCGCCTCACGTTTCGCCAAGTACGGCAACGGCGATTATTCCGACATCGATCCGATATCCGATATCGTTACCGAGATCGTCACCGTGGTCGAAACCGATGGCTAAGGTCGATCCCTGTTATTCGGTTCAGTGTCCGGCGTGCGGGGCGCCGAAACATCATCGCTGCAAAAGCGCGAACGGGAAAAAGACTGCCGATCCGCATATCGATCGCCGGCGCGATTTCCAGAACGGCACAACAACACCGCCGCGGGTTCCGTGGTCGGCACCGGATGTCGCGACGACGCGCATGAAGTCGCCGCTGCTCGAGCTCATCAAGGATCGTAATCGCGCCATCATCGAAAATCTCGCCAAAGGACTTTCCGTCACGCTGATGTTCGGCGCCGTCCCGCTGACGACGTTCTATCCCGATGGTCGCGTCGAGCATCACGAGGATATGTTCTGATGACGGACAGGAGCATTCATCCGAGGGCGGTGTCCTGGCAGCGCGACGGCGATACCGGCTATTCGTCGTCGGTCGGTGTTGTCTGGCGCGGGCCGGACAATCGCTGGTACGCGCAACCGGGTTCGAACATGCTTGAAGAAGACTTCTCGAACTGGCGAGCCGCAGCGCGTGCATGTGAGGAATGGCACGGGCGGCGCAGCAAGGCAACGGAACGTCTCCGCTAGACCCGCTACGGCCTTATCCCCAGCAATGTTTCACGTGAAACATTCATGCTTGGAGGCCGAAAAGTGATTTATAAACGGTCGCTTACTAGGCCGAAAATCAAGCAAAAATAGTGCTTTACAGCCCCGGGCTTGGTGCCTGAACCTCTTCCCATCAAGACCGGTCGCAGCCGGTCGCGCATCAGGAGGACAAAATGCCGGTATCCGAAAAGACAGTCCGCGTCCCGGTCGGCGGAAACGACACCGACGAGCTCGAGAAGCTGGTCGACGAGATTCTTTCCCGTCCGGAAAACGCGGACTACGAATTGGTCGACATATCGTCCGACGATGCAGTGACCGAGCTCACGCTTCGGCACATCTGAAACGACAAACGGAGGCGGATTCAATGGCTCGGCTCAAATCAAACGGCGAAGTCGTCGGCACGATCGAAGGGATTCACGGTTCGAAGCGCTATATGTCGAACCGCGTCATCCTGAAGAACACCGGACACGGTTGGAAAAAATACGGCCGGTTGTCACCCGACATCGATCCGCGCACGGCGTTCGCCGAAGCGGTCGCAAAACAGAACAAGATGCTGGAACAGCGTCCGGCATACGCCGCATTCCGCAACGCGATTCATCGGGCCTGCGGTCTCTCGAAACGCTGGAGGCTCTATTCGGCAATCCAGTTGATGCCCGACGACGCCGACGGCGTCTGGTCGGAGGCCTGCGACGGATACGACGCGGTCCACCTCGATCTGGACGAAGTCGTCGAGCTCTGCCGGCTCTACAAGGCAGCTATGAAAGAGAATTCCGAAGTCGACGCCGCGGCGTGACTTTACAGGGGCCCGCTGGGTGCCTGACCATCACGACATCAAGAGCGTTCGCAGCGCTCGCACTTAGGAGGACAGCAATGCTTAAGATCGAATTCAATACCCGCGAATATGAATTCTCGCACGGCCACAAGCCGCGCGGGCGCGGATCATGGGCGTTCTTTCCCAATCGCAAGACGCTCATCGAGCAAGCGATGTGGACGCCGTCGATGACCTACGGCGAGGCCAAGCGCTGGATCGCCGCCAAGCTCCGTTCGGCACATTGTCCCGATACGGATCACGACAGCATCGAACTCTTTGTCGGGAGCTAGACCGATGGCCCGCATCAATGAGAGTGCGACCTACGTCGGCACGATCGAGTGGCTCGAGAGCGGCAACCGTGTCGCGCTGTACTTCGGCGAAAACCGCAACACCGGCGAGGCGATTGTCTGGCAGAGCCTTCTAGGACGTTCCGGCAATCCCGGCGCCGATCGCCGCAGTGGCCCCGGTATCAGTCGACACACCGGCCGCAACATCACGAAGCTGCTCGCCGAACTCAATCGGTATCTTAACGGCGGCGAACTCGTGTGGGCCGATCGCAGCGACAAGGTGTTCGACGCGCTGCTTCGGCGCGTCGATTTCGTCGCCACGAAAGACGAAGCGATCGAGCTGCGCGGCAAGCTTCTCTCGGAACGCGTCGACGCGTTGCGCCAGCTCCGATTCGAGGCGTGCAAGCGATCCGGTGTCGGCCTCTACATTGAAAAGCTGGATGCTAGGATCAAGGCGCTCGACGAAGCCATCGCGGAGTTCGGGCCATGACCGACGACAGACTCGACCTCAACGATCTGCGCCGCGCCCATGCCCGCGAAAAGCTTCGTGTGCAGAGACAGCGCGAACGCGACAGGCGTGCCCGGGAACAGCGTGAACACCGCAACCGCAAACAGTACAACCGGTTTCTCCGTCAGCACGGCGAAGCCTGAAAGGAACAGCCATGATCACGAAAACCAATGCCAGCGCCTACGTCCGCCCGCTTGAGAACTGGCGAGCGGTTTGGGACAAGGTCCGGCCGTCTTCTGCCGCAGAGCTCGGCAAACATATTCTCGGTGATGTCACCGGGTATCGATCTCCGACCCATCAAGACGACGACGCCGAACAAGTCGGCCGCGCCGTCATCGCCTACCAACAACCGCTTGTAGATCTGCTCAGCGAGGCGGAAAGCTTCATCGCCGGATTTGAGGGCGACACGACGCAGAAAGGTGTCGACGATCTGCTCGACCGCCTCCGCAACGCGATCCTGAGGGCGACGGTGTCATGACCACGATCGAATTCGAACGCGTCATCCGCGACTGCAAGGCCAATGACCGCTGCAACGATCCGCGCTTCCTGATCGCCGATTATGATGTCGTCATCGACGGTACGGTTCGGGCGACGTTTTCCAGGAATGCCGGCTCCAAGGGCTACCGGCTCTATGCGCCGGACGGTTTCCCGATCACGGCGGAACCGATGAAGTGGAACGAGGACCCGAACTGGCGAATCGTTTCGGCGGAAACCAAGAGCGAATTCGGCTCCATCCTCGCCGAACTTCTGCTGGCGCAACGCATCCCGACGCCGGCGGATGTCGAACAGCGGATCGCCGGCGAAGCCCGGGCGCGTGAAATCGCGATCGAGCTCCATGTTGAGGCCGGTCGGGAACGGGTCGTGAAGAAGCACGCGATGGAACTTTATCGGCACATGATTGATGACCGCCGGGTCAACGGTGCCGCAGCGGTTGCCGTCGGGCCGCTCCTAGCGAAGATCGACGCGGAGCTCGCCGAACACGAAGCCTGGGTCAGAGAAGCCTGCGAAACCGGCGCGATCAGCATCTGGAGTCTGCCGTCATGAAAAATCGATTCCCACGCGAATTCTACATCCCCGCCGGCAGCGTCAAAGTTGCCGACAAGAACTCGACCGCGGTCGCATATCTGTACGACACGAAGAGCAGCAAGCCCGGCGCGGTCTGTTTCGCCGGGAAGGCTGACAAGCCGGCGGCGAAGTTCTATTTCAACGGACCGAAACAGCGGGAGCAGTTCGTGAAAAACTTTTTCGAGCGCCAGCGCGCGATCGAGGCCAACCGTGTTGCTGCTAGGCAGAACCGGAAGGCCTTCGTGCATTCCGTTCAGGTCGGCGACATCTACAGGACGTGCTGGGGCTACGACCAGACCAATGTGGAATTCTTCGAAGTCGTCGAAGTGAATGGCAAATACGCCCTGCTTCGCGAGATCGCCGCGGAATCGATCAGCAACGGCCACGGCCAAGACACGCTGATGCCGCTATCCGGCGCCTTCCTGACGCCGCGATATAAGGGCGACGATCGCGGCCTGCCGATCCGGCGGCTGATACAGCCTCACGGGATCAAGATCGATGATGTCCGCACGGCACGGGCATGGGGCAAGCGCGTCGCCGGCGTCGTCATCGGACAACCGGCAACGGCAACATCTTCGGGATGGGGGCACTGATGACCAAGGCGCTGTGGTTGCTGCTTCTCGGAAGCTGTTCGCTGTGGGCGCTTGTCATCGGCGCCGCCTGGCTGGTGTCGCCATGATATCTGACGCGAAAGGCACCGAACTGATCAAGCGCGCCAGCATTGACGAGTTGATCGGCCATCGAAACCGTGCGCTCGAGCTCTACAAGACGGCGTTCGACATGATCGTGTCCGGCAACGAGGCGTTTTCCAGGGCGGTGCCATCGAAGATCGGATACGCCCATATCGGCCGCGAGGAAGTCGACCGTCTTAACTTCATCAGCGAACCCTATGTCGAGCGGACCCGTGACGACTTCGTCGAGCGGTGCCGCAAGCACATCGATCGGATGTTGTGGGAGCATCTTCTGCTCGCCACCGGGATCGGCGATGTCATGGACGCCGCGCAAAAGGAACAGTTCCGCAAGCAGGTCAGCGATAACCCGCCGGTCTGTTCCGCGGAAACCTGCGCGGCGACCTGTCTGACGCTCGCCGGCAGGGCGCCGGAGCTCTTCGACCGCTCCGTTATCACGGTGTTCGAAAGTCTATGCCGCCGGCGCTACAAGTCGCATGATGGCTGGGAAATCGGGCCAAGGATCATCATGACCTATACGGTGTCGTTCTGGTCCGGTTCGTTTTCCTGGTCCTACAGTTCCTATGCCAACGGCCGCGACAGGGTCCGCGATATGGATCGCATCTTCCACATCCTCGACGGCAAGACACCGCCGGGACAGGAAGCCGATTGCACCAATCTAGTCGCGCAGGCGATGACGGACCGGAATCAGAAACAGTTCTCGACGCCGTATTTCCGGTTCCGCTGGTTCGAAAACGGCAACCTTCATGTCTACATTCTCCGCGACGATCTGCGGGAGAAGGCGAACCGCATCGTGGCGCGTCACCACGAAAACACTCTCGCCGATACGAGGATCTGATCGATGACAACCACTGAGGACAAAAAGAACGGAGAATTTGTTATGGAAACTTTTGTCGATGTTGACGGATCGACGCGCTGCAAAGCATGTGCTCTCCACCCGGATGAATGCACTTGCCGTCCAGATCATCCAATCCGCCGGATTGTGAATACCGCGTTTGAGCGCGAAGCCGCGATGCAGAAGTTCTTACGCGTCTGCGGTCGAAACGTATTCGTTGGCTCTGACTAGAAAATTAACCGATGACGAAATTCGAAACTCCGGCGTTGCAACGAGCCTACGATGTCGCGGTCAAAGCGTTCCACGATAAGCAAAGCTATCTCTATGCTGACGGGAAGCCATTGCGCGGATCATCGGACCGTCACTCATTCTGGAATGGATTCAACGGTCATCCGCCGCGGCACGCGAAAACGTCGATTGCTTACGCGACATGGGCGGCTGGCCGCGACATGCGCGAGCAAGCACGACGCCCGACTGACCAGGACGTGCTCGAGCTCTTGACGGCCGCGGAAAACGGCCTTGCATCGATGATGACCGAGCTATCCATGATCCTCGAAAGTCACTGCAAGCTTGACCGGAACTACAAGCCGCGACGCGCCACGCTCGATCCTGGTGTCAAACGGTTTGTCGAGACGCTTGAAGAAAAAATCTCGCAGGCGCGTAAAGCGATCGCGAACTGCAGGAAACCATCTTGACGCGCCCGCCGGCGATCGTCTCGGTCCTGATGCGCGGGATATTCATCGGCGGGTTTCTCGCGGTGCTGCTATGGGCATTTTGCCTTCTGCCGCCTCGTCGGATGGGTCTAGGCCGGGCCCCCGGGCGGGACCCTTCGCAGGGGCCCCGCCAGACCTAACCAGGGCGCTTAGGAGACGGTGGGAACCATCAATCCCTAGTCAGGCCTCCCCTTTCGGGGCCCGGCCCGTATAGCACGAATCAGGGCCCGGAAAAGACCCCGCCGCCGGTCAAAAATGGCGGAATTCCGGGGAAAAAATCGTCCGGTGGTGGCTTTACAGCTCCGGGCTGACTGCCTGAAACTCGAATCATCAAAGGGGATCGCAGTCCCCCGCTAGGAGTCCGAAATGACCTACGACGAAAACCCCTACGGAAACCTTTCCGATGTCGAGCTCGTCGAATTCGTGCTCGGCCCCAAGGCCAAGGAAGGCATCGCGGAAACGCTGGTCCAGTCCTTCGGCAATTTTCAGGAAGTTGTCGCGGCGACTCCGGTCCGTCTTTCCGAACACGGGCTTTCCGACCATGCCGTTACGCGGCTGAAGAAATTCCACACCGCGGCGACGCGGATGCACGCCCTTAAGGTTCTCAATCGGCCAGCGATGTCGAGTTGGGCGGATGTCACCGAATATCTCACGGTGAAGATCGCCAGACTGGAGCACGAGGAATTTCATGTGCTGTTTGTCGACCGCAAAAACAACCTGATCGCCGACGAAAGGATGAGCCGCGGCACGATCGACCACGCCCCGGTGTATCCGCGCGAAGTGGTGAAGCGGGCGCTCGAACTCAATGCCGCCAGCATCATCCTCTCGCACAATCACCCCAGCGGCGACCCGACACCCAGCCGCGCCGATATCGACATCACGCGAAAGATCGTCGACGCCTGCAAGGCCATCGACATCCGGGTGCTCGATCACGTCATTGTTGGCCGCAATGGCACGGCCAGCATGAAGGCCTTAGGGCTGATCTGAAAATCAAAGGAGAGACCGGACCATGCGTTACGGACAAAAAAACGGCGACGGCCCGACAGCCGGCAAAAAGGCAACCGTCTATGAAATCGCCATGCCGGACGGGTCGATCGTGAAGAAGCGGGTATTCCGAGACGATATGGGCGACACGCTTATAGCCACGGCTCTCCGGCACAACGGCAAAATCTTGGCCGTTGTCTGGCCGGGAGTTCCGGAATGGGAAGGCGACTTTGGGCAGCTTGTCGCGAGGAAGGTCTGACATGAAAAAGCTCACCAGAGCCCATCAAAAAATCCTGTCGCAAGCGCTCGACATCGCGGTGTCGATCTGGTCGAGCAACGCGACGTGCCCGACATTTCCGAAGCCGGTCCGGCAGGCCTATCGTCGCCGCGTCGATAATGTTGCCGCGCTTCGGAAGAAACTCGACTTTCACTGAAGGAGATATTGTATGGGGACTAAACGCGAAATTATTCCATTCTCGCCGCTTCCCGGCAAAGAGTGGCGCGCCATCGAGGAATGGATGGGATACGAAGTTAGCAATTTTGGCCGGGTTCGGCGCGTATCTCTGATGGTCGCGCGACCAAATTCAGATGGCTATCCAATGGTTCATCTCAGTTTCGGCAAACGAGGCAAAGCCAGACTTCGGGCAGTGCATATATTGGTGACGCAGGCGTTTCACGGTCCACGGCCATCGCCACGGCATACCGCATCGCATGAAGACGGCGTCAGAAGCAATTGTCGTTCAGACAATCTCTTATGGGAAACACACTCGGAAAATCTGGCTCGCCGAAGGGACCACGGGACACATATTGTCGGTGAGCGCAACGGCACGGCCAAGCTCACCACCAACCAGGTATTGGAAATTCGAGCGAAACGCGCAGCCGGGCCGCGCGGAATAGTCAAAGCCCTAGCGCTAGAATACGGCATGTCGGAGTCAACAATCAGCCGTATCTGTCTTCGGCAAGGATGGTCTCATGTCTAAAATTCGAGTGGACCGTATCAAACCCGATCCGGGCCAGCCTAGAAAACTCTTTGATCTTGCGGACCTTCAAGAGCTCGCCGCGTCGATCAAAGCCAACGGATTGCTGCAGCCGATCCTGGTCCGGCCGGCAGAGAAAAAAGGCGAGTTCTACATCGTCGCCGGCGAGCGGCGCTGGCGCGCCCAAAAGCTGCTGATCGACGCCGGCGAGAAGGGCTTCACCCAAATCGAATGCTCGCTCGCCGGACTGCCGGGCAAGCCGATGAAGGAAGTCACCCTCCGGGTGAAGCAGATCGTCGAGAACGTCGTCCGTGCCGACATGACGCCCCTCGAGGAAGCCCACGCCTTCCAGAACCTGCTCGAGCTCGGTCTTGATGAGCAGAAAGCGGCGAGCCACATCGGCATTCCGCTGAGCAAGTTCCAGCGCAGTGTGTCACTGCTCCGGCTCGAGCCGCAGATTGCGAAGCTGCTCGCGGCGAAACAGATCGATGTCCCGCAGGCCTATCAGCTTGCCAGGCTCCCCCGCCACGAAGACCAGATGCAGATCCTTCGCCTGCTGAACCGCGGCGAGCTCGGCAAGTGGAAATCCTTCGAAGCCGCGATCGATGCGAAGCTTGAAGGCGTCACCCAGGAAGATTTCTTCGGACCCGGTGCGCCGGCGGCAACCGAAAAGGAAGTCGCCGAACTCAACGCGATGGAGCAGAAGATCGAGCGGGTTGCCGGGCTTCTGTCGGCCGGCTGGTCCAAGGGCGCCTGTATCGTCGCCAACAAGGTCTCCCCCGATCGCGCCCGACACATGGCCGACAGGCTCGCCGCGATCCGGCTTACCGTCCGCACGATGGAAGCAGAATTGCGAGCTATTAACGCTCAAGCGAAAATTGCCCTGGAGACATGAGTGCTCACGAAAGCGGTCGTTAGGAGGCTTTTCGATTACAACCCTGTCACCGGTTCGCTCACCTGGCGCATCAGCCCCGCCAACAGAGTGAAAGTCGGAGACGAGGCCGGGACGGTTAGTTGTGGATACCGAAGAGTCCGGATCAAGAATAAGCCATATCTCGCGCACATCATCATCTGGATCTGGATGAAGGGCAGGCTACCGAAACGAAAAATCGACCATCGCGACGGAAATGGTTCGAACAACAAATGGTCGAATCTTCGGATGGCAACATCTACAGAAAACCAGCGGAACACAAAGCTTAGAAAAGATAATTCCTCAGGCGTCAAAGGTGTTTCATTTCATAAACGATACGGGAAGTGGGCGGCCTACATCACCATCAACAAAAAGACGATCACAATAGGCTTTTTCGACAGCGTCGAAGCAGCGGCAGAAGCAAGACGCAATGCCGCGCTGAAACACTTTGGCGAGTTCGCTCGCGAAGTGGCATGATTCACAATCAGTTATAGGAGAATTAAATGCCAATTCCACCGACAAAACACGGTCTACCAGCTATGGCCTGCGTCTCCGCGCTCCAGAAATGCATCCGCCGCGGCCTCGAGCGCGAGGCGATGGAGTTCGCCGTCGAACTCCATGAAACATCGAAGGGCTTCAATACAATGCTCTGCAATCGCCTAGAAATAATTAGTCATGAGGACATCTGCATTTTTTCGAGCCCGCACATCGTTCCTTTCGTCAAGGCGTGCTGCGATCAGGCTAGGGAGTGGTACGACCCGAAGATGCTGAAGCCCGGCAAATCCAGGATGGCGATCGGCAACGCGATCCGCATGATGGCGCGGGCACCGAAGAGCCGGGAAGGCGATCATTTTCACGTCGCCGTCGGGCTGCGCGCCGCGCTCGAACACTACGTCCCGGAAATCCCGGATTGGGCGAACGACGGTCACACTCTCGTCGGCAAGCGCATGGGCCGCGGCCTCGACTTCTTCCGGGAAGTCTCGACGCAGCTATATCCGGCGCCGGCCGTCGCAGACCCTTACGAGGAAGAGTTTTACCGCCTTCTCGCGCTCAAAGCGCGACAGCCTAAGACGGCGACACCGGGAGACTTTCTTGGCGCGGAAGATCAAGACGAGTAGCCACGATATCGGCGACAAGCTGTTTGACGTCTAGGCCGTCCTGGTCACAGGTACTTTTCAGGGCCCACGTCAGGAAGTCCTGCATCGCTTCACTGCTCTTGCGGAAGAGATCGTGGTGCCAAATCACCGGCACCGCGTTCTCGGCCGCTTTGAAGCGCAGATGTTCCGACATAAAGGTGTGTGCCGCGATCGCCCGCTGCCGGACACTGTGATGCTCGCCGACGCCGTACCCGCGGTTGTGCAGGGCCCAATAGGCGTGCTCATAGAAAGACCACACCCTGGCACGCGTCGGCGGGAACGACAGATCTGCCGGCCGCAGGAAGACGAAGCAGCGGAAGTGCCGCATGAAGAGCTCGAGCTTCATCGGCGAGAAGACTTCCTTGGTGAAGGTAAAGCCTTCCGTCCCCCACGTCTCCTTGATGCAGCGATCGGCCCGGAAATCGCCGGGATCGGCGATTTTGTCGTAGCACTCGACGAGCTCGCAGCCGAAGTGCTGCACCAGGGCCCGTTCGTGCTTGAAGTTCCGGATTGGATTAAAGAACTCCGGGGCACAGCGACAGCCCTCGATGTTCCTGGCGATCTGCTCGCCGAACCAGGTCGACCCGCTGTTCGGCAGGCTCAGCATAAGAAGTGGTTTCACTGGCGCCCCTATTTCTGTGCGGTCTTGTTCGTCCTCTTCACCGCGATGCGAATCGCGGCGACATCCCGATTTTTAGCAAATGCCGGCGGCTTGAACGAAACGGCGTCGCCCCAGGTGTGCCGCAGAGCTCGCGACGCCTTCTCGAACTGCTCCGGGGTCACCAGACCGACATTGCCGCCGCGGCCGGAAAAGACGCGGCCACAATCGAAATAGAACCGGATGTCGGCATAGACGCAGCGGTCCTCGAGCAGCGTTTGCAGCGTCCAGTCGACATCGGCGCGACCGAAGTACTCCGGCCGGTAGTGCCGCCGGCGGGCCCGTCCCATGACGCCGAAGGCGTTGCAGACCGATTGCGTCGGCACGATCGGGCGGACATCCGGTTTGATGACTGTGGTGTTCGGCGTCCTGGAGAAGCAGAACGTCGTCAGACCGAGGTCTTTCGTGTTGCGGGCGGAGTTTTCGAGGATGGCGAGGATTTCGTCGGGACTGTGGATGTAGCGCTGAGATCCCGTCGTCACCTTGACGCCGCGGAAATCGTCATCGATTTCGATGAGAATATCCGCGCTGACGTTATCCATCATCCAGTTGATCACATAGGGCAGGCCTTCCATCGGCGGGTGGAGCAGAAGCTTGTCCTTCGGGACTTCCGACGCGTAATCCTTGGCCTCGCGCTCGTCGACGCAGATCACAGCGGAGGGAAGCAGATGCCGCAGCAGCGGCATGTTGTGGGCGCGCCGGCGGGACGGGACCACGATCCGGTAATCGAGCTTCATTTTGCTATCATAACCAAAACATTCGCCATCAGCGTTGTTGCCGCGGTCGCGAGGCAGGTAAGCAACAGTCGGTCGAATCCGCGCCAACCGAACCCATTAAAAACATCGGACCAGAAGGCGCCGAGCAGGAACAGGCAGATATACGATTCGGCTGTCATTTCTTCGGCTCCAGCAGCTTCAGCAATGTTTCGGCGCGGATCGCGCGCGATGTCCCCATCCGGCCGCGGCGCTTCTCCGGCTTCAAGCCGAACTTGTCGCAGAGCACGTTGAACTCGTGCGTCGTCGACGCCAGGACAACGAAGAAGTCGTAATGCTCGTGCGGTTGCAGCGCCATTCCAGGGACTTCAACGGACTCTTCGTCTTCTTCGTCTTCCTCTTCCTTCGCCAGCTTGTGACCGATGTCGGCGAGCAGCCGGCGGATTTCGGCGTTGGTTTCGTCGCGGGCCTTCTCGAGCAGAGCGGCAAGCTTTTCCTTGTTGCCCTTCGCCATCTGCGAGATCGGATCGTAGGTCAGCAAAATCTTGTCGGCCTCTTCGTCGTTAAGATCGACGATGAGAACCGGAACCTCCTGGTCATCGAGGATGTCGCTTCTGAGATGCCCGTCGAGCAGTTCGAACCCATCGTCGACTTTGCGGGCGACAACGGCGCCGACGATGCCGATTTCCTTCAGGATTCCGGTCAACGCGCCTTTCTGGCTTTCCGGATGGACGCGCCAGTTCTTCTTGTTGCGCTTGAGCTCTTTGCCTTTGATGCGGCGGAAATCGACGATGCGGTCACGAAAGGCCGTGCTGACTTCGGGAGCGGGTTTCGGTTTCGGCTTTGTCATTGCATGGCCCCTCAGATGGAAATCTCGCTTCGAAAACGCTTGTAATCACCGCCGCATGGCTCGACGAAAGACGCCCACGGCATTCGCTTCATCATCGAGGAATCGTCGACGCGCAGAACGCCGGCGCGCCGCGCGTCTGGTCTGAGCGCAAAAACCCATCGATCCTTCGTCGCTTGCTGCTTGCCCTCCGTCCATGAACCGTTGCCGGTTGGGGGGGGGCGGAGACGATGCCATGTCGGCGCCCACGCCCAATTGCAGGCTCGATAGAGCGCGCCGGTATGGCCTTGCGACGGATCTGAATAGCTGACCACAGTCGTCGCTTCGACGTGAGAGCGCGCCCACTTCGCAAAGCGAGACCATTGACGCGATCCTGCATTCGGTTCGCCGAGCAGGCACCATCTGACCAGCTCGAGCCAATCACCAGGAAGCTTGCGCGATCGCGGAGACGAAAACAGCATGACGCCAAATTCGTCTTTCCATCCGAATGTCGCTGTCTTCGTCGGACCGAGATAGTGACGCCCGACCAGGACACGATTGCACTCTTCAACGCTCGCCAGCACTTGCATCCCTCGTCATTCTCAAAAAAGAAAAGGACCGGCGGTTATCCCGCCGGTCCCTCTGGAAGATGCGTTTCGTTCGCGAGAATCGCGATGTGAGAACCGTGCCTACATGACGTTCTCCTTTCGCTCTAGCTTCTGGGACCGGCGCACCGGTCCTTGGGTGCCTGGAAAGACTAGGCCAGGTGATCGTCGAAACCAAGCACGGCATCGACGAGCTCGGCGCCATAGATGTAGATAAGCCGTTTCCTCGACATACCGCCGCGGCGGTAGTGGTTAATCGAGGCGATGTCCTTGTTGCGGCGTTCCAAGCTGGCATTGAGAAGAAATTCCTCTTCGCGTCGGCGTTCTTCGGCGGACATCGGCTCCGGACGCCGGTGACGGGCGATCTTTGCCGCGGAAACCTCAGACGCCATCACCTTGCTCGACAGCACTGCCGGCGTTCGGCTCGACTTCTCCTGGCAGGAATTCGCCGGCGGCAGGATCGGCCGCGGCGCCGTTGACAGCGGCGAGCGGCGGGATCTGCGGGGCATCGACGATGTCTTCCGGTTTTGGTTGCCATTGAGCCAGTGCGGCCTGAAGAGCCGGGTGGCGCCAGCAGAGATCGTTGGTCTTGTGAACCTGTGGATAGACCGTGCGTAACTGCGTCGACTGCTTGCCGTTCGGCAGCGCGAGCGGAAGCAGCATGACGCGCGGCGGATCGGCTCGGCAGATCCGATTGGTGAAGTCGACGACGCCGCCGGGTCGTATTCCGGGATTCGACATCGGGCAATTGCCGCAGTTTGCGGCGTAGTGTTTCTGCGGCGCGCCAGCGGCGGCTTTCTCGGCTTCGACGTTCTGCTCTTCGGTCATTCGTGCTCTCCTCTTTCTGTCTCTGACGTACTTCGGGACGAAACGCGGCATGGTTATTTTTCCTCCGCAAGCCGGATGACGACATCCTGGCCGTATTCGCGATCGAGCCTGGTCCGGTAATTATTCCGGACCCAACTGGCGCGAAACGCTTTGGTGTAGACGAACTCGACGGACTTGCCATCCTCGACGACTTCGCAATCGGCGAACCAACTCAGGATTTCTGCGCTTTCGATTCCGGCGTGAAGCAGCCGGCCGACGTGATGGCCGATGCGGGCCCGCAGCCGATCGAGCTCGATGTCGATGTCATGCTTCGGCGCCATCTGTTCGAGATAGCCCTTGTAGGCGCCTTCGCGGAGCCAGGTCCGCGGATGCTGGACGAGAAGCGGGCCCGCCGATGACGGCCGGCGCTCGTTCTCCTCTTCGATCCAGCGGCCGTGCGCGTCGATCGCGGCGATCATTTCTGCCGGCGTCGGCGGCGACTTCGAAAGCTGGATCGACTGGTAGGCCTGTTTCGCCGCCTCTTCGGATGAATCCCTCCGGAAGCCCGGCCAGCGCCGGAAGGCCGCCCAGATCTGGTCCCATGTCGGGACCGGTGGCGATGCTGTCTTTTCCGTCCCGAAAAGCGGCATCTCACTCTCTCCCCCTAGAGAGTTAAGGGACGGTTCTTCTGACGGTTCTCTATATGCGCTGTCGGATTCTGCACCCTTTCGTGTCGGCATCTGCACCGTTTGGGTCGGACTACGGTGCAGATTCTGCATCCTTTTTTTCCTTCGTTTCTGGAACCTACAGGCGTCGCAGTCGGGATTTTCCTGCTCGTGCAAACCCTGCAATTCCTGCACCCTTTCTAAGTCTATGACGTAGTGAACGAATCGGCTCCGGCCACCGAGATTGACCCCCTCCCCGATTGGCATCCCGTCCTCGTCGACCCGGATGATGATGCCGTCTTCCCGAAGCCGTTTCAGGGCATCCTGGGTCGCCCGAACGGATTGGCGGCACTTCGCAGCGAGATATTCGACACTTGGGAAGATGTTCTCGCCGTTATGGTCGCCAGCATCGGCGAGTGCGAGAAGGACGAGAAGCTGTCCCCCCTGGTAAAGGCATGTCCTCCAGATATCGGTCATGACCTGGATGCTCATGGGCGATCGACCTTCCAGGAAAGTCGATAAGTGTGCGCAGAAAACGGGTGCCAACTGATTCGGCCGCCAATCTTCGTTCTATTCTTTCGAATGACGTAACCGGCTCTGACCAGACGATTGATTGAGCGCGCGATAGTGGCGCGATCTACACAGACAGCAGCAGCCATTTTTGTTTGGCTAACCCGGCACCAGTTTTTCTTTCGAGCCAACAGGATCAAAAAACAGAGCACCCGCAGATCGTTGCGTTTTAGCGTCGGATCACTGCAAGCACCGAATGGCACCGCGATCTGCGCAGGCGGACGGCCAAAAAATTTCGGATCGGTTCTGAATTTTGCGGCGCGGGTCACAGCATCGACCCCTGGCGTTTCGGGTCCGGTGTGACCGCTTCCGCCGGCATCCACTTAGCCGATTTGTCCTTGATCTCGGCATAGACCCGGGGATGCTGCGCGCGGAATCGCGGCATCTGCCGGCCTTCGAAAAGCTTGCCGTCCTCGACGCGAAGCCATTCCTGCGCGATCCAGCGGCGGACATCGATGTTGAGCGCCTTGAAATCGGCACGGGTCACATGACCTCTGAGCTCGAGGATGACCGCGATCTTCAGTGCGCGGACTTTCCAGTCCGTCAATTGCACCGGCGCTTTGCTGCCGGCGATGACATCCGGCACGAAATCCGGAAGTCTGCACCGCCGATACGGCGCCCGCTCGTGCCAGGCCTCCGACCAGATTCCGGTGTCGTCGATCGCTGGGAGCACGGGATCGAAAGCACCGCTGTAGCGGAATTTCAGATCGCCGTGCCCTTCCGGCCAGCACCGCAGAATTGTCAGACCGAGATATTCGCAGATGCGTTCGAGCTTTTGCAGCCCAACATACGCCGGGACCAGAACGGCACGGCAATCCGGACCGTTGCGGTCGAAATAGCTGTTTCCCAGCGCCTGGTTGATGACATCGAGATTCATCGCCATCTTGGCCTGAATCCCGATCTGGAATCCGTCAACTTTCCTGACCAGAAGGATGTCCCAGCCGGCGGTTTCGTTGTAGGCGATCCAGGCCTCGCCGATGAGCGATGTGAAGCGGGCGCACAACGCGGCCTCGCTTTCGAACTTCGGCTCTTCGGTCCTGACCCCCTTTCGCATCCCGTCAGCTCCGATAGATGCGGCGATTGCGTTTCGGTCTCGGCACGCCGGCGTCGTCAAGAATCTTTGCGATGGTCATCATGCCGCGCCCCATGCGTGTGGCGATGGTCGACACGGCGAGATCGTGCGGCGGCTTCGCCAGCGCGATGATGCGATCGCGTTCTTTCTCGTCGATCGGTGGCAATGTCCGATAGGCGCCGCTCATCAGACCGCTCCCTGATCGAAGAGCCCGACCTGGTCGCCCCAGTTGTCCCAGCCGGCGCGATCCGTTCTGGTGAACAGATCGGCGCGATTGACCAAGTTCCAGCAATGGGCGTCGACCATCGCGTAAAATTCTTCGGGCTTGCGGGAATGCTCGCGGGCCAGACCTTCGAATGTCGACGGAAACGGCTTGTGCTGCGGCGAGCCCGTGGTTGCGAGAAGAATCGGCTCGTGCATCGTCCGGACGCGATAGCCGGTCCCCATTCGGTTCTTGTTGTTGACGGTCTTTTTGAGCCAGACGATCTCGCTCTTCGGCACAAAGCCCCATGTCCGCACGATGTCCGTCGCGATGCCTTCGGCCATCGCCCAGCCCGTGGTCCAGAACAGCAGGAGGCAGTCCTTGCTGGCGAGCTCGCCAACCGGAAGGGCCTTGATGTCGGCCAGCGGCATGACCTTGTAATGGGGATCGGCACCCTTGGCGGTACCGGCGTCGGAATAGTTTTTGAAATCCAGCGGAACATCGGCAACAATCAACTCGTAGCCGAACATCCGCAGTCCGCCGAACTGCCAACTCATCGCACACGCTCCTTCGCGAGCGCTGCCATCTGTCCGTGATTCGCCGGACCCACGGCAAGGGGGTCCATCGCGTTTCGTTCCGGAAAAATTTCTAGCTGGCCTACGCAAAACAAAGGGGCGCCTCCCGGCTGATCCCGGGAAGACACCCCAGCATTACCCCCGACGCTGCTTCTTAAGCGGCAGCGATTCGTTCGTATTCGACTGGCTTCCGGCGCAGGCCGAGCGGCTCGAGGACGCTGTCCCCGGGCTCGGATTTTTCGTTGAGGACATCGGAAACGTACTGCTTGGAGACGCCGTTCTTGGTCGCCCAGGCCGTGAGCGATCCTTCCGCTTCGACCGCCCGCCGGAGGATTCTTCGCACTTCCGCAGCTTTCATCGCCTATCCGTCCGTAACCGTATTGACATTGGCTAGCCGAAATCGGTACTGAAATCAACAGGGCGATTCCCGCAGAGCAGGAAAAGGGGCGAGCCGATGTCAGACAAGACCGTCCGGCTGGATCAATTCAGGCAGAAACGCCTGCGGGAAACCACGCGGGCCCGCTTCATCGATGAGGCCATCGAGGAGGTCGACATGCTAAAACGGCACCTCGAGACGATTCGCTCTGGCAAGACCAAGGAAATCGACCGCCAGATCACGCTGATCCAGGCCAAGCTGTCTGCGGCCTCGATCGAAGGGCTGCTCGATGCCGCCCGCGCGATGGGCAAGCCTTAATGACGACGAGGGGAACCATGCTTGACACCGACGACATCTTCACGGCGCAAAAGGCGCTGTACTACGGCCATATCACGCAAGACGAATTCTGCGAACTTCTCGATGCCGGCGGTCTCGGCGCCGCTGCGATCGGGGAATATCTCGATGCCGTCAGGCTCGCCATCCGGGACAAATATGCCCTGCGCCGGCCGGCTCCGACGCGGCAAGGCGACATCGATTACGACCTCGTGCTTGCCGGGTCATGTTCAGATCCGCTCCGGCGGCAGGGAAGCCTCTTCGCCAGATCGGTCCGGCTTGTCATGGAGGCCGTTGTCATCACCGCGATCGTGCTGGCGGCGCTGGCCTATATCTGCTTCGGCGGGCGCTGATGGCGGATGTCGATAAAATCGAAGCCGGCTGGCGCGAATACGCCGAAAACGTTCTGCCGGCAGAGGTCGGCGAAGAACAGAGAATCACGATGAAGATGGCTTACTTCGCCGGAAGCCTGCGAATGGCCCGGCTGATCAGCGAAGGCTTTACGAAAGAAGAAATCATCGCGTCGCATCTTAAGCATCTTGAAGATTGCCGCACAGGGAAACTCTGATGGCCGAGAACTCGGATATCTCCTGGTGTGACCACACGTTCAACCCGTGGATCGGCTGCACAAAAGTCGGACCTGGCTGCGATCACTGCTACGCCGAAAAGCTGGCGACGACGCGTCTCAAGGTCGGATGGGGCAAAGGCGCGCCGCGCCGGCGGACAAAACCGCAGAACTGGTCGAAGCTCCTGAAGTGGGACCGCGAGGCCGATGCCTTCTATGCCGCCAACGGCCGCTGGCCGCGGGTCTTCTGCGCCTCGCTGGCCGACATCTTCGACAACGAAATCGATTCCGGCTGGCGATCGGATTTCTTCGACCACATCCGCAAGACCAGGAACATGGAAATCCTGATCGTCACCAAGCGGATCAGCAACGTCGAACGGATGCTGCCGCGGGATTTCGGGGAACACGATGCCGATCGCCGCGTCATCCTGATCATCACCGTTGTCAACCAGCCAGAAGCCGATCGCGATGTTCCGCGGCTCCTCAAGCTGAAGCACAAGTTTCCCTGGCTTCGCGTCGGGCTCTCGATCGAGCCGATGCTGGGACCGATCCACCTTTATCCGTACTGGCTCGACCGCAATTTTGATGGTCGCCAGCAGCGCGGGCTCGGACCGACGCCGACAATTGATTGGGTCATCACCGGCGGGGAAAGCAAACAGCTTGACGGCATCCGTCCGCTGGTGGAGCTCGAGACGCAATGGGTCAGGGATATCGATAGGGTCTGCGTGCGCTATCGTGTGCCGCACCATTTCAAGCAATGGGGATACACGATTCCGGCCGATCAACTTCTGCACACGACCGCAGCGGACGATGCCGTCATCTATCGAGACAAGCGTGGAGCTCCAAGGCTTATCTGGCGCGAGGAATTCGGCAACGCGCTCTACGGCCATGAAGTCCGGCAATTCCCGGAACAGAGGATAGCAGCATGACCCGCAGAGACCTATTTGAAGAGAAACGCCGCGCCGCGCTGAAAGCCATGTCGTTGCGGGTTTTCACCGCGGTCGTGATGCTGATCTGGATCGTCATCGTCGCCGGCGTCATCGAGGTTGTCTGGCATTTCGCCGCGAAATACTGGTAGCGCCGTTATCTCGAGAAAGGAAAGATGGGGAACATGAGCCACGAAGAGCCTGAGGATTTCACGAAATTGCGGAAGCAGCGGATCGAGGATTTCCGCGAAGTCGCGTCCGATCCGAACCAGGCATTCTGGTTCTGCGGTGTGCAGATCGAAGGCAGCGATGTCGTGTCGGCAGGCCTGATGGGGACGGCAGCGGCGCGTTATGTCTTCGGCGTCCTCTGCGAAGATGTCAGCCAGATGCATCGGTTCGGAAGATGCCCGTCTTGCGACCGTGTCGCGATGGCCTTCATCGCGGCGAAGGAAGCATTCGACAAAGTCATGTCCGCCGGACAACAACTGGCGCACAAACACTAGGAGTCCGACGATGCAAATCGACAACGACACACTCAAGGTTGCGCTCGCCAAGGCCGTTCTCGACACGATGACGGCGGAGAAGCGCGAAGAAATCATCACGAACGCCGTTGCCTCGCTGCTCAATACCAAATCGAGCGACAGATACGATGCGCCGAGCGTGCTTCAACACGAGTTCAACACTGCTGTCCGGGATCTCGCCCGCAAGATCGCGACGGAAGAGCTCGAAAGCAACGAAGAAGTAAAGGCCGCGGTCCGGAAGCTCATCACTGACGCCTGGATCAAGCTCACCGGGCCGGACAATTATTCGAATATCGTCGGCAAGATCGCCGACGCGATGGCTGCTGGTCTCGCCGGTCGCGATCGTTTTTGATGTCGGACCACCTTCTCCTGATCGACGCCTCCGGGCTGGCCTATCGGGCGCTTTACACCGGCCCGAAGTTCGAGCGCCCGAGTGACGGCGCGGCGATCGGCGGCGTGCTGGCCTTCATCAAGATCGTCTGGAAGCTGCTCGGTGCCGCCCGTTCCGACATGCCGACACACGCCTGCGCGGTGTTCGATCTTCCAGGCCCGACCTTCCGGCACAAGCTGTTTCCGGACTACAAAGGCAACCGCGGACCGCGGCCGACGAAGCTGCGCGGCGAGTTCTCGCTGATGATGGAGGCGATCCGGGCCTTTGGCTTCCATCACGCCGGGATGTCGGGCTACGAAGCCGATGACATCATCGCCACGCTGGCGCATGTCGCCGATCGCGACGGCGCCCGCGTCACCATCGTCTCATCGGACAAGGACATGATGCAGCTTGTCCGCAAGGGGTGTGTCGAGATCGTCGATCCCCGCCGCAAGGCCCGCATCACCGAAGACGATGTCCTGAAGAAATTTGGCGTGCTGCCGGAATACGTCGCCGATGTCCAGGCGCTCGCCGGCGATCCCGTCGACAACATCCCCGGGATTCCGGGGCTTGGGCTCACCGGAGCCGGCAGGATCATCGGACAACACGGCTGTCACGTCGAAGGCCTGATCACATGGGCGAAGACGGCAACCGGCAATGATGCTGCCTTGATCCGCAAACACGTCGATGCGATCGAGCTCTGCGCCGGCCTGACCAGGCTTAAGACCGATGTCCCGGTGTTCACCGGCTGGGACCAGCTTACCGTCACCCCGACCAGGATCGAAGAAATCGAAGCGCTGCTCACCCGGCTGGAATGCCCAATGAAGCTCGACGCGCTGTTCAAGATCAATTTCGAGACGGCCCGTGAGGTCTCGGCCGATGTCGACCCGCTGGAATGGTGGAAGGAAGAAATCGATTTCCCCGGGCAGAAAATCCCGCTGGAGCCGCAATGCGGGTTTTACGAGCGCCGCTATGTCAAGGACGGCCCCTGGGTGCCGGCGCGCATCTTTGCCGTTCCCGTCCGCGATCCCGTTCAGGCCTCACTCGGCAAGATGACGATGCGGTGCGAAGTCGGGGGAGAACCCAAAGACGCCGTTCAGGAATGGGACGCCTTGTGCTCTCATCCGATCAGCCAGGGCCGCTACAACGACATGATGGCGAAGGTCCACCGCCAGGGACGGCGGGGTTTCCACAAGCCGGTGGATCTGTTGTCGGCGCCGGCACCGACAAATCCGAGACCGAAACAACGAAAGGCGAAACGATGATCGATGTTCATAAAAAAGCGCTCGAGGCGGCAAGGCAACTTCTCCCGGATGGCTTTGTCATTGTCCCGAAAGTCCCGACCGAAGCTATGCTCGCCGCGGCGAACAAGGCTTCGCTTTCAAACGCGGTGCTAATGGACGATACGCGCTTTGCCTGCGAGCGCGCGACATACGAAGCCGCAATCGCGGCTTACACCATCTAACCAAAAAGAGAAAAACGATGACTGACGGAACTGTCCTAGAACCCGGCATCGGGCACAACGCACCCCCGGAGCCAATCCGCTATCCCAGCGATGTTGCCATCCTTGAAGATCTGAAGCGGCGATATCCGGAGCTCGAGACGCGACCGGTCGAATGGGAAGCCGCGCTCGCCACCTTCCCGGAGAGCTTCACGCTTGAAGACGCCGATCGCGCCGCGGCGCTGCAAGATCTGCTCGGTCAGATGGACAAGACAAAGAAGGTCTGGAAAGGCACGCTCGATGCCGAGACAGACGAGCTCGATACCAAGATCAAGATCATCCGCAATTTCTTCAAAAAGGGGATTGAGTGGATCGGCGGCGGTGCCAAGGAAAACGGTGTGCTCAACATCTGGCGCCCGCGCCATCAGGCCTTTCTCGATCTGAAGGCGGAAGACAACCGCCGCAAGGCCGAAGAGGAAGCGGAGCGCCAGCGGCAAGCTGCTGAGGAAGCCCGGCAGAAAGCCGAACACGACAAGCAACTCGCCTTCTGGCGCAGCTTCGATGCCGAAATGGCGCGGGCGCGGAAAGAAGCCGCGGAGCAGGCGGCGCGCGATGCCGAAGAAGACAAGATGTGGGCGGAGGCCCGCGCTGAGCTCGCCGCCTACGATGCCAGACAGGCGGAGAAACAGCGCCGTGAGGACGAGCGCCACGGCCGGGAACAGAATGTCGAGCATATCCGCGCGATGAAACAACTGCATCGCGAGGCGAAGACGCTGGCCGACAGCGAGAACCAGATGATCATCGGCGAGCAATACAAAAGCGACGCCCGGCTCGACGCTCTTGTGCTTGAGGATGGCGAAATCGCGAAGCTCGCCCGCGAACTCCTGCACTCGCCCTATCTCGACGATGACCAGAAACAAACCGTTGAAGGCATCCGCGCCGATCTTGTGATCTGGCGCGAACAGCGTCTCGCCCGCTTCGGCGATGCGGAACGTCTCGTGCATGAACGCCGGGCCCGCGAGGCGCGGGAACGCGAACAGCGCGAAGCCGAACAGGCCAGGATGCGGCGTCTCGGTGTCTGCCTTCTCCAGATCGGCGCCGAAGCGACGCGGCGCGCCAGGATCGAAGCGGAAGAGGCGGCGCAAGCGGCGAAGCAAATCGTCAAGGACGCCAAGACCGATGTGAAAGACGCCGAGAAGGCGGAGACGCTGGCAAACCGCGATGCCCGCACGGCGACACGCGAGGCCGGTTATTCCGAACGCGAAGCCGACAAGACGGAAAACCGTGCCGATCGGCTGGAACGCCGTGTCGAGACCGCAACGGATGCCGACTTCGGGCGCCATCGCGGCGAACTCGGTACCGTTGGCACGCTGACCGGCCACTACGCCGCGGACATCTTCGACTTCGAAGCCCTTCGGAAAACCTGTGGCGAGCTCGGACCCTACTTCACCGATGACGCGCTGAACGGCGCCGTTTATCGCTGGATGACGGAGCGCCGCGGCACCTGGACCGAAGAGCGCAAGGAAGGGCTTCTGCCCGGCGTGACATTCATGTGGATCGTCGACTCGAGGATCACGACATGACCGAAGTCAAAGAAAAGACAGCCCTTGAAACCGAACTGCCGCCGACCGCCGAAATGAAAGCCGGCCAGGAACTCGTCGCCGTCGCGAACAAGCTTCCGCTTCGGCTCCCCTATCCCCGCAACGCGCTCGATCTTTTCGGTGTCGATCCCTTCATGTGGAAGGCGATCATCGATGTCGTCTATCCGCTGGCGCGATCGGTCGAGTCGATCATGCTGGCGATGTCATACTGCAAGGCCCGCAATCTCGACATCATGAAGCGAGTTGTCCACATCGTTCCGATGTGGTCGCGCGCCGCCAATGACGGCAGAGGCGGACTGGTCGACACGCTCTGGCCCGGGATTGCCGAAGTCCGCATCACCGCGGCGCGGACACTTAACTACGCCGGCAAGGACTCCGAAATCGAAGGCCCGATGATGACAGCCGCGTTTGAACACGGCAAAGAGCGAGTCGAGCTCGAATTCCCGGAATGGTGTCAGGTCACGGTCTACAAGATGATCCAGGGCGTCCGCTGCGCCTTTGTTGGACCCAAGGTCTACTGGCTCGAGGCCTATGGCACCGAAGCGCACGACAGCGAAATCCCGAACGATATGTGGCGGACCAGGACGCGCGGCCAGCTTGCGAAGTGTGCCGAAGCCGCGGCGTTGCGTGCGGCCTTCCCCGAAGAGCTCGGCAACGAGTACGTCGCCGAAGAAATGGAAGGCAAGATCATCGAAGGTGTTGCCGTCCGCGTCGGTGAGATCCTGAAGGAACGCGTCGTCAACCCCGACGGCACGATGAACCCCCCGAAACAGACCGGCACCGGCTTTGAGCGTCAGGAAACCCCGGCCCGGGCGGAGCCGGAAAGCCGCCAAACCGACGCCCCAGCCGCGGCCGGAGCCGCCGAATCCGGGTCTGCCGGTACTACCGGGCCCGGCGGGCGGGAAGCCGCCCCTAGCCCCTCAGAATCGCCCCGGGAAGAGCCCAAACCGGCCGAAAAGCCAGCGGCCGATCAAGCCGCCCTTCCCCTCCAGCCCGCGGCCGAACTGACCCCGGAACAGCGTCGGGAACAGGAATGGCAGGATTACCGACAGGACCTTCACCGCCAGATCGTGTCCCTGCAAACCGGCATGGATGTCGATCTGTTCGAGGATCGGCATCTGCCGGAATTCGACGGCAGGCCCGCTGAGGAGCGCCAGCAATTCAAGGAGGCCTGTGCGCGGCGCTTCAACGAAATCCGTTCGCAGAGAAAGAGCCGCTGATGCTGCGCAATGCCGTCATCGGGACGATCGGCTGTTTCGGCGGCTTCGTCGGGATCTGTATCTCGGTCATCATCGCCTCGAGCGTCGATCCTAATGCCAAGCATCTTAATGTTTGGCGCGTCTTGCTGCCGGCTTCTGTTTTGATCGGTGCGGTAAGCTTCGGCGTCGTCGGCGGATTGCTGCCATGACGGAGGGTTTCAAGATCACGTGGCTCGATTCCGGACTGGAGCCGCGGTGTGCGCCGAATCCAAACTATCCCAACGGTATCGATGTCGATGTCAGTGACGGCGCGTTGAAAACCTGCCGCGTCGAGCTCCCTTATCCGGCGAAGCGCATCGGTCGTTATCGCGTCGAATGCGAGAAGTGCGGGATCAAGGCCGAATGCACGACAGCCGGCAGGCCGGATGATCCGACGAGCATCACCATCGGCTGCTACACCCAAAAACTCTTTCCCGGTGTGACCAGGATCACAATCGGGCCAAGCCCCGTAAAGGAGAAAAAGCCGTGAGAACACAAGATGAAATCCTCGCCGAAGCCCGGCGATCGATTCGTGTCAGAGAAGATCCTTTCGGCACCTATCTCGGCGAACTTATCATGCGCTTGCCCTTCGATGTCGCCAATGAATTCCTCACGGTCGAAGCGACGGCGGAAAAATTCGGCGATCCAAAACCATGCGATGACGAAACCGTCATCGGCGAGCTCAGGGAGTACATGGCATTCGCCTGGGACAAAGCCAACAATTGTCGCGGTCTTTCCGCGGTGCGATCGCTCTATCACATGAAGGCCTGGCTGTGGCTGCTCGGAGAAGATGACGCCGCGACACATCTGTTCGACGACTATCGTTTCTACGGCAAGCCGCAACTCGCCGCGATTTGCGAGCATTACGCGATCGACTGGAAAGCGCTCGATGACGGCAACTGGACCAACGACGAAAGCTGCAACGGACCTGTTGGCTGTCCGGAACCGCTCAAATGGAACCAGCCGGCGCTTTCCGTCGAGACGCCGCCGGCGCCGGACAAGATCACCGCAGAAGAAATGCGCACGGTGTTCGGCACCGACATGCCGATCGAGGCGGTCAAGCTGCTCTGGGAAACGCCAGACGACTGGACCGTTGGTCAGGTCCGCGCCGAGCTCCGTCGCATCATGGAAGAGCGCAAGAAGGCAAGAACCATCACGATACATATAAAAGTCCCGCCGGAACCGCGGCTGGAAACCCCGACGACGGCGCTGCGCTGGAACGGCGGCGTGCTGGAACAGGCCTTCGTGCATCATGTCCCGCCGTCCTACACCGAAGAAATCGAGTGGCGCCGCGTTCCAGACGCCGAATAGAGGGGGAGCCATGACATACAAAATCGTGGCTGGCGCCGTCGTCGTTTTCGGTCTTGTCGTGTCGGTCTTCGCGATAGTTTCGCGCGTGCTGCCGCAACCGGCGCCAGGGCGCACGGTTGTTTGCGGCAACGATTTCTTCTTGCTGGAAAAGGGGTCGCAGCCCCTTGTCGGCACCGACGGCAATGTGCTGTGGCCGTCGGACTGGTCGACAGAACAGGCGCGTCAGTACCGCGACAAGCATCACATCCCCGGCGGCTGGCGCCCGACGGACAGAACAGAAGAGAGAAAGCCGTGAACACCGGAGTCGTAACGCTGTCGCTGTACTGCATCTTGTGGGGCATCTAGTCGATCAACCCGCGATTTCCGCCGGCCTGGCAATCCGGCATGTTCCTGCTTGCTATTGTATTCGGATTCTTCGCCGGCATTTCCGTATCGACATCACCGTGAAACTCAAAAAGAAAGGCAAACCATGACTGACATCGCTGTTTCGAAACTGAAGTTCGGCCAGGACTACCCGCCGGGCTGCATCAACATCCGTTCCGTCGATCGCGACGCCGATCTTCCCGAGCTCACCGCGTCGATCAAAGCCGAAGGTCTGCTTCAGCCGCTGGTCGGTGTCGAGCATAACGGCGATTTCTACATCGCCGACGGCAACCGCCGGCTCGCCGCGCTTAAGAAGCTGAAGCTCGAAACGATTCACGAAAGCAATCTCTGGCTGATCGACGGCACATCCGTCGAGGACATCAAGACCAAGGCGCTTGCCGCCAATATCCAGCGGGTGCCAATGCATGAAGTCGACCGCTACGAAGCCTTCGCCGCGCTGAACCTTCCGCCGGAGAAGATCGCGGAACGCTTCGGTGTCGATATCAAAGTCGTCAAGCGGGCGCTGGCACTCGGCAACCTCTGCGATGTCATCCGCAAGGACTGGAAAGCCGGCAAGCTGAGATCGGATGTCGCTAGGGCCTTCACGCTCCAGCCGGATCTGAAGCTTCAGGAACAGGTCTACAACCGGCTTAAGAAATCGCACCAGATACATTCCGATTGGGTGGTCCGCCGCGAGATCACCGGCAATGTCGATGCGGAGCGTGTCGCCGATCTTCTGGCCTATGTCGGAGAGCCCGAATATCTCGCCGCCGGCGGCGTCATCGTCCATGACCTTTTTTTCGTCGAGAACGAGACGAGGTCCGTCGTCGGCAATTACGAGCTTCTGGTCAAATGCGCGAAGGACAAGGCCGAAGCGTTTATCGCGAAGCTTAAGGAAGAAGGCTGGTCCTGGGTGGCGTTCGATTTCGAGCTCCCAATGTACTGGCATCACGACATGCAGATCATCGGCAAAAAAGCCGACAAGGCCAAAACCGGCTGTGTCGTCGCGATCAAGAACGGGAAGCTCGATATCACTGTCGGCGTGTCGAAGACGAAAGCCAAGGTCGCCGGCGAGAAGCGGACTGAGGCAAAGAGGGCAAATCCGAATAAGATATCGAACGCCCTGATGCGCCGCATCGACCGCTGGAACGCGGTGGCGACGAAGAAGGCGCTGACGATGATCGCGACACACAATGCCACCAACAATCCGCTAATGGCGGTCCTTGCGGAAACCGTTGCGAGGATCATCTTTCCGGATCGTGCCGGTTTCACTCCGGACCCTGTTACGAAGGCCTTGCCGGACATCCGCAATGCCACGCTCGAGATCACGATCGCGTCGGAACTTGTGAAGGCCTTCGACCGCAAGGACTATTTCTCCAACGCGCCGAAACTGGTTGTGCTGAAGGCGGTAGAGGAGTGCTTCGGCAAGGAAACGGTGACGAAGCTCGCCGCAAAATCGAAGCCTGACATCTGGAAGTTCGCGCTCGCCAATCTGCCGTCGACCTATCTGCCGCCGGCGATGCGGACGAAACGCTACACCGTTGCGAAAGCGAAGGATGGGACCAGACTGGCGGCTGAAGGCACGCTTGAGAAGGCCAAAGGCAAGAAAGGCCCGGCGAAGAAAAAGGCGCCGGCGCGGAGGAAGGCGGCATGAAGATCCTTGTCATCGATCTGGAAACCATCGGCGAAGGCCCCGCCGATGGTGGCGTCGTCGAGCTCGGCTGGTGTGAAGTGCTGCAATTCAAGGTCTACAAATCTCCCCTCAGCACCGGTCCGGAAATAATCGATTACACCATCGGGGAATCCGGCGCGCACTTCATCGATCCCGGGATGCCGATCCCGCCGGAATCCTCGATGCATCATCACATCATCGATTCCGATGTCGTCGGTGCCCGGCCGTTCGCGCTCGAGCTCGGCAACCTGCTGAAGGTCCGCGAGCCGACGGTGCTGGCGGCGCATTCGGCGAAGTTCGAACAGCGCTTCATCACGCCGGACATGACCGGCGGCTTGCCCTGGATCTGCACCTACAAATGCGGCCTCAGGCTCTACCCCGATGCGCCGTCCCATTCGAACCAGGGGCTACGCTACTACAACAAGCCCCAAGGCCTGATCCGGGAGAAAGGTCTGCCGGCACATCGCGCCGAACCCGACGCCTATGTGACGGCGTTTCACGTCCGCGACATGCTCTCGCTCGCATCGGTTGAGGATCTGGTAAAATGGAGTTCGGAGCCAGCGTTGCAGCGGACATGCCATATCGGCAGCTATCGCGGCGAGAAATGGGTCAACATCGAAAGCTCTTTTCTGCGCTGGGTCGCCGATCGGGACTTCGATGAAGATGTCCACTACACCGTCAACCGCCTCTTGTTGCAGCGGCAGGGTCTTGACGGCGAAGAACTCGAGGCGGCACTTCACAAAATCCTGCACGGCGAAGAGGATCAAGACGATGTCGAGTTCGAGGAAATCGTCGACGAAAGCCGGTAGTGCCAGCGGCACGATTGACGCCGCGAAGGCCGCGGCAGAAGCGCTCAAGGACTTGAATATGTTCTATGCGATCATCGCTCTATGCGAGCACAGTCTTTTCAGTGCCGACAGCCATCGCGGCGAGGCGGAAATCATCCGCATCTGCAAACGCCACTCCGCGGCGTGCCTAGACCGCTACGACAGCGCGATGAAAAAACTTCAGGACAAACAGAAGGAGCAGACATCATGACACCGACAGCAACAGCTTTTGCCATCCTCACCCAGCTTATGGTGATGCACGGCGCGACGCCGCTCGATGCGCCACACCGTGCGACGGACGCCGTTCTTCAGGTCCGGCTGCGTCCGGTTACAGCCAAAGGCGTCGCACTTAAGGACGCGCCCTGGACCGATGTCGCCTATTGTGCGCCGAAAGATTGCGCCGGCGCGATGTGGCAGCAATCGAACGCCCGCAAGATCACCGATGCCATCGCGGTTCTGGTCCCGCTGGCACTGAGGAGGAAAACATGACTTATCTCAAACCCGGATTTCCTGAACTGCCGGTGCGGATGCGGAGCCGGCCGATCGACGATCGCGGTTATCCGGTGCCGTGGTTTGTCGGGAAAACTGACGCCGGCTGGGACTTCCGCGTCATCCGGCCGGATGGGATCGCGCTCGCCATCCTGCGCGACACATGCTGGCTCTGTGGCGACCGGCTCGGCCGACACAAGGTTTTCTGCATCGGACCGATGTGCGCCATCACGCGGACAACATCGGAACCGCCAAGCCATCTTGATTGTGCCGAGTTCGCGGTCAAAGCCTGCCCATTCCTTTCCAACCCCGACATGCGTCGCAGCCCGCGGCCGATGCCGGAAGGATCGAGTGATCCAGCGGGCATTCACATTCCCCGCAATCCCGGCGTGACATGCCTTTGGACGACGGAGACCTACAAAACGTTCCCTGTCGCCGGCGGCAGGCTGATCAAGCTAGGCGATCCAAGTCATATCGCGTGGTGGGCGCGCGGACGGACGGCGACGCGCGAGGAAGTCGAGGAAAGTGTCAACACCGGACTGCCGCTTCTCCAGAAGCAGGCGATGGAAGACAGCGCAGAAGCCGTTGTCGACCTCGCCAAAAGGGCGGGCTGGTTTCGCGCAAATCTTCTACCGGCCTGACGATGGCGCTTTCACCCCATGACACCGCCAGGATCGTCGGCACGCTGACTCTGTTCCTCCGACACGAAGTCACTGACGCCGGCGGGACCCCGGAAGACGGCGCCGCCGTTCTGCGATTGATGTATGTCTCGGCGTTTTGCCTGCTGGCTCAACACGACGGCGTCAAGCGCGATGTCGCCACGGCCGCCCTTTTGAAAACCACCTATGACGCTTTCGTGCCGGCGTGGCATATCGCGATCGATATCGCGAATGGAAAGAGACCGCGATGACCAGCTTCCCAATCCCTGACGCCGTTCTAGCCCGTCACATCGCGGTGCTGGGACAGACCGAGTCCGGAAAGACCTACGACAGCAAAAGCATTGTCGAGCACCTTGTCGGCGAGGGCTACCGCGTCTGCATCCTCGATACCGTCAAGTCGGACTGGTGGGGCCTGACATCTTCCGCCAGCGGCAAGCGGCCCGGTCTGCCATTCAAAATCCTTGGCGGTCCGCGCGGGCATGTGCCGCTGCACGCCGGTGCCGGCAAGCCGATCGGCGAGCTCGTCGCCCGGGGCAAGTTGCCGCTGTCGATCATCGACATGCAGGATTTCGACATGGGCGAGCCGCAGGCCTTCTTTGTCGACTTCGCCAAGGCGCTGTTCAGGAACGTCAAGGGTGTAGTCTATCTCGTCATCGAGGAAGCCCATGAACTCGCGCCGAAAGAACGTGTCGGCGCCGACAAAGAGAACATGGCGGTGTATTGGGCGAAGAAGCTCGCCACGGCGAGCCGGACGAAAGGCATCCGGCTTCTCATCGCGTCGCAGCGGACCCAGGCCGTCCACAACGCGCTGCTGGGTAGCTGCGGGACGATGATTGCGCACTGTCTGCAACTGCCGGCCGATCAGAAACCGGTGAAAGACTGGCTTAAGGCCAACGTCGCCGACAAGGAGCTCTATCAGAAGATCGAGGGTGATCTTGCCTTTCTGCAAAGCGGCCACGCCTGGGTGTGTTCAGCAAAGGCCGGTTATTTTGAGAAGGTCCACTTCCCGAAGATCGCGACGTTTGACAACACCGCAACCCCGGACAAGGACAGCGGTGACTTCGATGTCGCCACGGCGCCGGTCGATGCCGATGAACTCAGGGCCATCATCGGCGATGCGATCAAGCAAGCCGAAGCCAATGATCCGGTGTTCCTGAAGAAGCGGATTGCCGAGCTCGAGCAAAAGCTGCGGAATCCGGTCTCGCTGGCGCCGCTGGTTCCGGCGGTCTCGACCGCTGATCTTACGGCCGCGACATGGAAGGGGTTCCGGGAAGGCTTTGAGAAAGGCAAGATCGCCGGCGATGCGGAGGCGCGTGTCCGCATCTACCGCGAATTGGTGGATCTGTTCGGCAAGAACATGGCGCAATTCGACGGTGCGCTGGCGACCGCGGCGAGCGATCTTGCCAAAGCGAGCTCCGGCCTCGAGCCAACGCTGAACGCGCCGCCGATGGTAAAGCCGCCGGAATCGGCCGGCAAAGCGCCTGATGCCGTCATCCGGACCGTTGAACCGCCTAGCGATCTGCCGAAGGCTATGCGCCGCGTGCTCGATGCAATCGCATGGTGGCGCAACATGGGGATCGAGCCTGTCGAGAAGAAGCGCGCCTGCATTGCCTGCGGTCTGTCGACGAAGGCTTCGACATTCGGCGTCTATCTTTCGAAGCTGAAAGAGCTCGGCTACATCGAAGTCGAATCGCCAATGGTGAAGCTGACGCCGGCGGGCTTGGCGCTTGCCAATCCGCCGTTCGCGACGACGAATGAAGGCCTTTATCGCGTCGCCAGGGACATCCTGGACAGCCAGCCGCAAAAGGTGTTCGAGCTCGTCTACAGTCGGCATCCGATCGCGGTCGACAAGGCGTGGCTCGCCGAAAGGATGAATCTCAGCCTCACCGCCAGCACGCTTGGCGTCTACATCAGCAAGGCGGCAAGCGTCGGGCTGCTCGAGACCCACAAGGGCGGCTTGGTATCGGTTCCGGCGTGGCTGTTCCCTGAAGGTGGCGCATGATCTTCCGCCGCGACAACGGCAGGGTGTCCTTCCGCTGCAATCTCACCGGCTGCGAGACGACGATCGACACCGACCAGACCGATATCTGGCTCGCCGCCGATGTGCCGGAGAAGGCCGGATGGATCTGTATGAAGCGCGGGAAATACTGGACGCATTTCTGCTGTGCAGCGCATAGCGAAGCCCATTACGGAGCCATCCTATGAAATGCCAGATCGTCAAGGGACCCGGCGGATCGGCCATGATCATCTGCGGCTCGCGCCGGCAGAACGCGCTGACATGCGCGTTCTGTTCGGCAAAGGCGACACGGCTCTGCGATTTTGTCGTCGAACCACGCGTCGGGCATGTGCCACCGAAAACCTGTGACAAGCCGCTCTGCACGGCTTGCGCTGTCAGGTTCGGCACCGACAGCGATTCCTGCCCGGACCATCCGATTCCCGATGGCGCCGGCGAACAGCTTAAACTTGAGATCTGAAAGGAGCATCGTGTGATTGATAAGTTTGAGCCACAGAGGCCGCAGTACACCGCTCACATCGTCGATTGGATGCTATGGCAATTTCGTTTCCGCGTGCTAGTGCGGCCAGAGAGCCTCGTAAACCTGAACGTCCTCTAAGGAGAAAAAGCGATGTTTGACGAAAACGATGTCGTCGAGGTCCGCCGCTGCGTCGGCTGCGGCTGCACCGATCGCCGTGCCTGCCCGGAGGGCTGCTACTGGATCAAGCCGGATCTGTGCAGCACATGCTGGGCCGCGGAAGTCGATCCTCTCATCGAGGCTGCACTGGACTGGTCGAACAGCGTGGCGGAGCGCGGCAACAGCCAGTCCGACACGTTTGCCGGCCGGATCGGCGACAGGCCTTGCCGGATAGAGGCCACGCCGAGCGCGATCCGGGTGTTCGATCACTTGCAGGTTGAAATCTTCTCTGTCGAGGCCGACGGCTGGCGGATGCTGCCGGCGTACCATCCGCGGGAACTGATGCCGCTGTTCGAGACCGCGCGATGAACCCGTTCGAAGCCCTTCTTGTCAGCACCGCCGGCGCAATCGCCGGGGCGATCGTTCTCGAGCTCCAATGGCGGCTCGCATTCCAGAAGGGGCTTAAGGCCGGCAGCACGATTAAGGTCGCATTCGAAAAGCTGCTGCCGGCGCCGCCATCGGAGCTCTATGTCGATGTCATCGATCCGGAGGGCGCCGTGCTTGGGACGAAGAAGGCCGGCTTCTACATCGATGACGACGGCAATCTCTGCAACGCCGCCGATGTTGAAATCTTCGTCGGCGCCATTCCGTCGGCCCTTTTCTTCGTCATCCGGGCGGAATCCGCCCGCTGCATCATGCGGGCCACGCCGGCGACGTTTGACAATAAGGACGTGATCGGCAAAAACACCGTTGTCATACGGCGCGACGAAATATCGCTTCACATCGTTCCGCCGAAGAAGTCGGAAAGCCGAGTGTCATGAACGCCTACATCGTGGTTTCCAATCTGCTCGAGATCGCCAGGCAGCGCGAACATCAGGCGCACGCCCGGCGCTTCGAAGCGCAGGAATCGGCAATGGTGGAGGTCGGCGACATCCGCGGCCGCGCCGCTGTGCTCACCAGGGCATTGACCGGCGGCTACGCCGCGAGTCTTCCGGCGTCGCTGATCCACCGCGCTGCCTAAACAAAAAGACCCCCGGATTTCTCCGGGGGTCTCTAGAGCACCGGCTTTCGCCGTCTGCCTTCACCATAGGATGCCCTACATCAGAACTGCAGGAGCATCAGCTTTCTTCGTCTTTCAGCCACCAGGACCGTTGTCGTGTTTGTCATGAAAACGACTCCTCTGTTTCGACTCGCACCCTGCCATAGAAAAAGGGCCCGGAGCTATGGCGCCCGGGCCCTCTCCTTCTGTTGCCAGGGCCCCTTAAGGGGCCCCCGGAGCTCAGGCCGCTACGCGGTCCGCTCCAGCGAACGTATTGTCGTTCGCATCTATGTTGCCCGCGGGTCTCCTGTGAGGCCTTCCCGCCCGTCGATCCTGTTTCGTCCCCTTATCGCCCACCGGCCAGACTGGTTACTGGGGCAATTCTGCCGCAAGCGGCGCGACCGTCGGTCCCCCGAGCGGACTCGCGATGGGCGTTTCGGTGCCAACCGAAACTGGTGGAGACGCCGGGTACCGCCCCCGGGTCCGGCTCGATCCGTCCTCACGATCACTGATTTGCGAGCGGCGGGACCATAGCGCCGGCGCGGACAAGAAAAAAGCCCCGGCCGGAGCCGGGGCTGAAGTCTGAAGCGTACTCTGATGTCCCGCGAATCGGCGAAGCGATTCGAAGCCCGATTTATCGATGACCCCGCAGTTCTGTCAATTGCCGTCGCTGTCGGCCGCGGGCGAGATAGGGTCTCAAAAAGAACATGACACCGACGACGAGAACGCAGGCGTGCATTCCGAGGATGCACCATCTGGCGCCCCCGATCGCAATCGGAAATTCTGCAAGATGGCTTACAGCCAGCACGAGCGAGCAATACAGCCAGATTGCAACCGTCACTCTCATCCATATCGGATGATCGGCATAATCGCGCAAAAACACTGCAACCACGAAGAATGTACCGATCAAAAGAAGGATGGCGTCGAGACGCAGGAACATTACTGCTCTCCTTTACTGATGCCTCTTAAACGTTTCAGCACACCGATGGGGTCTTGCCTTATAGCGTTCACGCCGGCGATGGCGCCGCCGCAAAGACCCATGCCGGTCAGCCCGAAGAAAAATCCGAACGCACCGATCCACTCGTTGTCCCAATGCAACCACTGTACCAGCGGCACCGGCAGAAGGATCGACAGCGCGGAACCGCAGAGCACGATCGACAAACCGCTAAGCCAGGTGATCCTTCCCTGAAACAGGAAGGCAATCGCGACGCCGAACATCCCCCATTCGGCACCGCCGACAGACATCTTGTCCATGACGCAAAACCTTTATGCCGTGACCGCTGCCAGGTCGGATTGCAGTTGTGCGAGATCGAAGCCGCTTGGTGCAGTGCCGGATGTCCTGATCCAGTCCGGCGACAACACGGCGTAGGCTTCATCGGCGTATGCGGCGAGCCACGCCCATGTCAGCCGCTTCGGCGCTCCCCACGTGATGCAGGTCAGCCCGTTGGCATCATAGGCGACGAGCGGCACGGCATGACCGCCCCAGGAGTCCGGTTCCCATTCGCCGGTGAGCGTGAAGCCCGGCGAAAATCCCGGTGGCACATCCCAGACATCCTGCGACTGCGCCGACAGCGGCAGAGCGACACCGATGTAGGCGGCGCCGAACAACATCAGCGTCGCCTTAACGTCGGTCTGGTTCGTGAAATCGATCGAGGCGTAGGCGTTGATTTTGTGGCCGGCGATTCCGGTCTGTCGCCAATAGTTCAGAACGTCGAGCTCGACGCAGCCGTTGTCGGTTGAGGCGTCACCGGGGACATAGCCGCCAAGAGTTTCGTAGGCGGCGAGGATCTGTGGATCTGGCGCGATGAACTCCGTTCCGGCATCCGCGGTCCAGAGCTCGATGCAGTGCCCGACCGCGGCGATCGTGCAATCGCCCAAGCTGTCGTTCAGCATCATCGGCCAGTTGTTCTTGACCGCGGCAGTGTAATCCACCATCGCCGGCAGCGGCGGCAGCGCTTCCGGCTTCAGATATTTCGCCAGCTTCAGCGTTCGGCTGTCGTGCCGTGGTTTCGCTTTTCCGAGTCTGCAACGGGCAGGATCGTGAAACATCGTCATTCCCCCTTTTTCAGATTTTACATCACGTCGGTTCTAGACACAGAAGAGCGTCGCAATCCGGCGCCGGGATGAATTGCATCCCGGCAAGCCGTTTCGTTAATCTCGGATTCATTCCGATATTTTTGCTGTAGCCGTACTTCGCATAGTGGCAGCGCTTACAGAGCCCAAGCGAGTAATGCTTTCGCTCAGGGTGACATTCGGCCGGCAGATGTGCCTCGCGCCTTTTGTTCGGCCTCTCGTCCCAGCGACGGAGACAGTCCTTTATTTTTTCTGATCTTCGCGCGCCCATATAGGGCAATACCTGCCGCATTATCCGAGCAGCCGCATAGCCGCCAACTTGAGCGCGCAAAAATGGCTTCGTTCCGAGTCCATTTTTTCTTATCGGCTGACCGCTCACTCGACAATTTTCCATCAGCAGTGCTGCTCGACGGATCACATCTTCGTCTGTCATTTCGATACTAATTGCGATCGAGATACCGACGCAGTTTCGGTGTGGTCGCCAGACAAAGCTTCCTTCACCTTCAAGCAGGCCGGCGAGCCAAGCTGCTTCCAGATCGGTCAGCGCGCGTCCTTGATATATGCCTCGATTCCTTGGAGATAGAGTGTCCATCGGTGCCTCGCAAAGACCCCCCAAGAGTCTCCGAGTTCCGGCGCTACATCAAGCGGAATGAAATCGCGCGGCGGCACATATGGCCAACTCGGCAGTGTCGGCGGCACCATCGTTACCGGATCGTCGCCGTTCTTGTACGACGCGATTGACACCGGGCCGAGAAGATCAGCGAGCTTCTGAAAGCCGGGGCGAGGCGAACCCATTACGACGACGCGTTGCGGCCGCTTCGATCTTACTTCGTGACGTGCCGCATGAAGCAGTGCATGCGCCGCACCGAGACTATGACCGCTGATTATGACTTTTGCGCCCAAGGTCGCGTCGACCTGGTCCCAAACGGCGCTGACGCCCTTCAGAAACCCGGCGTGGACCTTTCCGAACACCGGATAGTCGACGGGCTCAAAATCGAGATCGTCGATCCAGTCCAGCGCCGTTGTCGATCCGCGCCAGATGACGACATCGACATCGCCAACCCGCTTGCGTGCGGCGAAGCCGCCGTCATGCGGCCAGAGATTATCCCAATCCGCATCGAGCGGATTGTCGTCGTAGAGCTTGAAGCAGATTTTGGCGATGTCGAGGTCGTTCATTGCCGGCGCTCCGTTACGGTTTGACGCCGAACGCGGCAAGGTTCGCCAGGAAGAGGGCAGGCTGATTCTGCACGTCGACCTGAAGCGGCCCGCAGGCCTGTTCCAGTGCCTGAACCTGGCTCTGCGAGATCAGGTTCGTGCTGTCCTGAAGCGAGACGCGACCCTGCTCGAAAGCGGAAAAGGCACCGGACACCGGATTTGTCGTCAATCCGCTGGCGATGGCCTGCTGCTGTTTCACGAAGGTCTCGAGGCCTTCGAAGCAGTTCGAGGCCATCGTGTCCTTGTTTGCGATCGCAATGGCATCGGCGTTCTCGAGATCTGCGACGGCAAAGTTGGCGATCTTCGCCACGCTCTGTTGCAGCGACGGCGAGCCCGTGATCCCGCCGGCGCCGTTGCTGGCACACGCCGACAGCGCGCCGGCGAGAACTGCGACCGCAAAGAACGGAAACAGCAATGCCAGCATCATGCCGGCGCTGCGACGGCCGCTCTGCGCCGCGTCGGCGAGGAGCGCCTTCACCTTCGCGACATTCGCCGGATGGTTGACCAGGCTGTGCAGCAACACGACGGCGATGACGAATACCGCCATGATCAGCGTCAGGATCGCCGAGCGGACGTTGTCCGGCAGCATCGGCGTGAAGTATGCGAACACCGTCGCGAAGGCCGCGACGACGGCCGCCCAGTTGATGTTTGTCGGCATCGGAAAATCGATGTTGTCCATGATGTTTTTCTCCGTGAGGTTTTCCCGGCGATGACTGTCATCCCAGGCGGGAGCCGTCCATCGCCGCGCTCCCCCCGCACGCCCTCACGGGTACGGCAGAAGGCCCCACACGATGATGAACGGCCCGCGTCTAGGATGCCGGCAGAAGTTTCGACAGGTAGGCCGCTTCGGCCTTGCGGCGAGTCGGATAAGGGTCGCCGAAATGCTCGAGCTCAGCGACAGCCCCGGGCCAGTCCCGGCGGACCATGAGCCGCCAGAAGACCGGGCAGCGATCGGCCAGCCCGCCGCCGTACTGGTAGGCGACAGAGGCCAGGACGGTCATGGCGGGTTCCGGTAGACCGGCAAACGAGCCCGGGCCGGCAAAGGCGTCATAGCGGCGCCTCAGCGGCCCCAAAACCGCGGCCCGCCCCAAGGCGTCCAGAGCCAGCGCCTGATCCTCGGTCAGCCTCAGCGGCCGTTTTTTGAGCGCTTCCACAGCCGCCAGCTTTTTCAAGCCGAGATAGGGCTGGACCAGCGCCTGGAGGTCCCCGGGAAGGCCCCGGATGTCTGCGGGGCCGATCTGGCCCAGATCGACGCCGGCCCCGATGGTCACCCCGGAATTCGAGTTCCCGGCATAGGGAACATATCCGGTCAGGACATCGCCGCCTTCAAGGGAGCAAATCCATTGCCAGTTAGGTCTAGCTGCTTCCAACGCTTCGCCCTCACGATCTGACTGACGGTCCGGGCGTCGACGCCGAATTTTCGCCCTATGCTGGCATAGCTTTCATTTGCCGCCGCTAATCTCTTAATCTCGACGGCCTGCGACACGGTCAGCCGCGAGGCGCCGTGTCGCTCTCCCCACGCGACGGTCGCATGAAGAATTTTATCAGCGGCGTTTTCTTCTGGTGTGGCCCAGCGCAGATGGAACGGGGTCACGCAAGCCAGATGCCCCTTTCCGCAGGAATGAGCTGCCTGATGACGCTCGGTCGGCGCGGGTCCATATAGGCGTTCACAGATCAACCGCGAAACCTGATGGAATTTACCGTCGACCCAAAGGCAGGCACCACTTTTGCGAACCGTTTTGAAAGGCCAGAAGAGACACAGATTCCGGTCTGTATAAGCCAACACAACGGTTTCGAAATATCTGCGCTGTGCGCCATTTTCGATCCTGCCGCCGAGCGGGTCGCCATGGTCGACGAAACGCCGGTAGTGCCTATCGCAGAACCCTTTCGCCCAATGCTTATTGCCGCAACTCGGCACGGAACATATACGGGAGATGGTCATTTTCGAGCTTCCACAGAGTTCGAACTTGGCTGAGGACCTAAGAACGTTAGCGCGTTCTCAGGTCCGCCATATTAATCACCCGAACCAGCACAGCAAAAGAATGGCGTCACTGAGATCCGCCGTGACGCCGCCGGTGTTCTCGATCGACATGATCAGCGAGCCGGCGCAGATGCCGTCGTTGGTGTTCTTCGACGCGAAGGTGTCGGCGACGAGCGCTTGCGTGATCGCGGCGCCGATCGGCAGCGTTGCGGCACGGTCGATGTAGCGCTGAATCGTGATCGTACCGGTCTGGCTGAGCTCGGCGCCGAAGGCGAAGGCGTTGAAACCGGCGAGCGGAATCGGCGCCGATGACCAGGTGTCGCTGGCCCCGATCGTCGCCGGAGCATCGAGATTTGGATAGGTCTGAAAGCCGCCGTTCGAGGCGACGCCGAATCCGGCCATGTCGGAGCTCCTTTAGAGAATCGGCGTCCAGGCGCCGGAGATTTTCTTATAGATGAAGTTGCCGGCGACGACGCCGTCCTGGCGGAAGGCGAAATCGCCATTGTTGCCATCGGCGTTGCTCGGCGCGCCTACGGTGACCCAAAGCCCGCAGAGACTCTGTGCGTCACCCGTGGCGAGCAGCGGCGGATAGATCGGGTTGGTTTCGGCCTGGATCTTGTCCGGCTGGAGGAAGTTCGCCGCCGTTCCGCCGGTCAAAAGGTTCTGCGCGTAATCCCCGGTGTTCCAGTTCTGCGCCGTGGTGCCTTCCTGCCCGCGCTCGATCGTGAAGGTGTCGACCGACGCCGCGGTGACATAAACGACTTCGCGAATCGTCCCGGTCGCCGCGTCGACGAGCGTCAGCGCGAAGATGTTGCCATCGGTCGGGTTTGGAAAATTCGCTCCGGTCCCGGTGGCGACCGTCATCGAGGTCGCTGTCGATGTCAGCGGCGCCGCCAGCGTCGTCGAGGCGTTGTTGGAAAACAGGAACATCGCTCAGACTCCGAAGAAGACCAGGATGCAGTTGTAGTCCGGATCGTAAGGCGTCGCCGTCGAGCCTTCGCTTGGCAGCGAGAAATTCACGATGATGGTGTTGCTGCTGCTGCGGTCGCAGCCGATATCGAGTTGCGAATTGTCGTCGCTGTTGTTGAACTCGGCGGTGCCGACGCAGCCCATAAATGACGTGATGCTGTAGTTCACCGAGAACTGGTACTTGCCGGTCGACATCCGGACACCGGCTCCGGCCATGTTGACGGAGCCCAGCACAACGATCGCGCTGCCGTTCCAGTAGAAATTGATGATGCCCTTCGGCACGAAAGGCGAGAACGGCATCAGCGCCGGCGTGGCAAACACCCCTGTCGCCAGCGCCGCGGCGATCATCTGCGCCTGCGTCGCCGCGACTGGCGGCGGTCCGCCGTCGCCGATCGTGCCGTTCGGATCGGTGAAGACCGCCATGTCGCCGACGGTGTAGGCACCGCTGGCGAGAGATGGGACTTTCGGCAGAGCGTTGTTGGTGACGTTCTTGAACGCCGCCTGGCCCGGCGCGCCGCCGTCCTTGATCGAGCCGTTGGGATCGGCAAACACGGCAAAATCGCCGACGGCGACGCTGCCGACGATCGAGGCCAGGTTCGGCGCCGTCGTGCTCGAGGCCGCTTTGAATGCCGCGGTACCGAGACCACTGACGCCGCCGCTCTGCAAGACGAAGTTGCCGGCACCGTCGGCGACAGCGGTGAAGATACCGTTGGCGACGAGTTGGCCGTTGTTGACGGCACCGCCGCCGGGCAGAACCAGAGGGAAGCTGCCGACATCGGTGATGTCGATGACGACGCCGGCGGTGTTGGCTGAGCCGGACTTCTTGACCCGGATGACGAAGCCAGCGGTGATGGCGACGGGGACCGGATCAAGCGCGATGACGACGGTGTTGCCGGAACCGGTATCCGGCGCGTAATTGACGGCCTGCTGTTGCAGGTCCTGCGCCTGCATGAACCCCTGAAGATCTGCCGCGGTCGGAAGCTGGTTGGCGAGATCGTTGACATTCCAGCTTTGCGCCGTCGTTCCCTGCTGGCCGCGCTCGATCGTGATCTGGTCGGTGCTGCGCGCGGTGACGAGAACGATTTCGGTCAGAAGGCCGGTCGCTGCATCGTTGAACGTCAGATAGAACGAAGAGCCGACGGCAGGATTCGGACTCGGAAACAGCGCACCTGTGCCGGCGGCGAGATTTGCGACCGTAGAGCTCGGCGAGATCGCACCGGCGAGTGTCGATTCGGCCTGATTGGCGTAGAGCAGATAGCTCATGTTAGTCTGTCGACCTCGCTGGATTTCCCATGTCGCCGAACTCCTATTACGTCTACGCATTGTTTCGCCCGAACGGGCACGTCTGCTACATCGGCAAGGGCCGAGGCAAACGGATGAACCAGCATTTCCGGCCAAGCTCTTTGAAAACAATGGCGAACCGCCATCTTGCCAATATCATCCTCAAGGCCGGGGGCAGACTTCCTTGTGTCAAAATCAGAAACGGTCTTACCAATGCCGAGGCCATAGCCATCGAAGTCGCTTTCATCGCCGCGATCGGTCGACTGCCGAATGGCCCGCTTGTCAATCGAACAGACGGCGGTGAAGGAAATTCCGGTTGGTCTGTCAGGGACGAGAGTCGGAAGAAAATGCGGGCAAAAGCTATTTCGCGGATGAAAAATTCCGCTCTTCGGCAACATCTGCGCGACATCAACACCGGCAAGAAGCATACCGAAGCGACGCGTGCCAAAATGAGAACGTCGCATAGGGGCAAACCTCCTGCATGGTCGCTCGATCCGATCCTGCGCGAAAAGACGATTAAGAAAATGCGACGCAATAGGAAGAACCGCGTTATTTCTGCCGAGTGGAAAGCGAAAATCCGTGCTGGACTTCTCGAATACAACAAGCGTCGAAGACCTCAAGAAAACGCGACCGTAAACGAATACTGAAACGGTGTTTCCAGCGCGCCGCTCGCCAGCGCCGCTTGCAGAACCGATGCAATCGTCGAGGGCGCGATCGTGATGGTGTAGGCGCCGGCGGAAACCGTGATCGAGATATCGTGCGTGTTGTCGATCGGGGGCGCCGTCCCGTTGACGCCGATGAGAAAGCGCTTCACCCGGCGTTTCAGCCACGGGATGCAGAACCGCTTCCCGTCGTCCTTGAAGTAATGCCAGGTCAGGCAGCGCTGGTAGATGTCATCCGTCGTGACGAAGGATTCCGACGACTCGCCGATGAGCTTCCGGACGTTGATCGGCAGCTTCGCCAGCGCGACGGTGTTGATCGGACCGATCTGCTTGACGCTGCCATAGGCCAGCGTCGGCCGCGGATAGTCGTACATCCCGGCGCCGACCCAATCGAGGACATCGCCGGAGAGACCGGTGTAGATCGGCAGTTCGATATCGTTGAACCAGTCGAGATATTGCTGCGCCAGCGTGTTGTAGGCACCGACGAAAGCCTGGAGATCGGGATCATCCTGGTACTGCACATAGAGATAGGCCGGCGTGATGATCTGGACCGCTTGCGGCTTCGGCGGCGGCGGCGGCGGGTTGACGACGAAGCCCGACGCCGAACCGCTGCTTGAGCCTGAACCCTGAAACGAACTGTAGACCCAATTCGTCGGCGAGAACGATCCGCCGGCGACGCCGGAGCCGGTAAAGGTGCGATCGGCGATGATCGGGACCACGAATTCGCCGGCGGCGACCCCGGAGCCACCGAAGGATTCCGCCCATGTCGATTCCCAATGCGCGACACCGCTCGACGAGCCGGAGCCGTCGAAGGCGACATGATGCAGGGCTTCGGAAGCACCCTGACCGGAGCTCGAGCCGCTTCCGGTGAACGTGCTGTCGCTTACGACTTCGGGATAGGCCTGGATGGCATCGACTAGCAGCACATAACCCTGGCCCGCCGTTCCGGAAAATCCGACGGAGGCACCGGAGAGCTTTGATGTCGTCGATAGATATTCGGTGCCGAACTCCGTCGTGCTGCCGCCGCTGAGCAGCGTGTAGCCGGCCTGCGGCGACACCGAGAAAATCCCGGCATTCACCGATGCCAGAATGATCGTCGAAGGATTTGTCGTCGAGATCCCTGTCGCATTCGGTGTCGCGGAAAAACTTGTATGCCCGACAGCCGGCAGCGAGGAATTCGGATCGAATGGCGCCGACGTGTCCGCACCGGAGACCCCGAAGAACTCCGCCTGGGATTCCGTCGGCGTACCACTTAGATTGATTGTCCCGGTGACTGCCGAGAGCGGCGAAGCGGCGATGGCATACCATTCCTCGATGGAATAATACGCCGCAGTCCCGTCGACGGGGAGCGGCCCGGTTGTATACCGCTTCGTCCAGGTCAGTCCGGTTCCGGTGATACTGCTGACGGTCGGAAACCCGACATTCGTGTTGTCGAGAACGTAAATCCTTAAGAGGATGACATCGTTTGCATTCGCCGTTGTCAGCGGCCCGATGCTATAGCTCGTCGCGGTTCCGCCGCTATTTAAGACGTAGCCGTCGATCTGCGGTGCGGGCAGTCCCATTTACGGACTCGCGATGCCGAATGGCATGAAGCCGGATCAGCTTTCGCCGACGAATGACGACGGTGTCAGAACCGGCGTGACGCCGCCGCTGATGACTATCGCGGATGTCAGCGGCAGGCGATAGAGCAGTTCGCCGGCACCGCTCAGTGCGGTTCCGAGACCGACATAGGTTTCCGTTTCGCTGCCAGCGGTCGCACTCGGAAAATTGATGTTCGACACCGGCGAGATCTGTTCGCCGGAGATCGACCAGCCGCCGGTTGTCCGTGCGACGGCCTGCCGGGCATAGCCGGTATAGGCCGCCTCGGATGTCGTCTGGTTGCCGCCGACACCGGGATCGGCGGTGTGCAGGCTGACATAGATGTTGGTGATCGGAGAGACCGAAGCGTTTTCCGCGATGTTGGCAATGGTCGTTGCGTTGAACAGAAGTTCGAGAACCGCTTGCGACCAATAGTTTGTTTTCTGGCCCATCTTTTATCCTCTTCAGGCTTGCGAGATCGACACGGCGTCCGCCGTGCAGGAAAAATAACTCAGCGGATCGCCGACGATGATCTTCGTTCCGACTTCGGGAGAGACGCCGATGCCGTTGATCGAGACGGTAAAGGTCAGCGTCGTGATGAGCTCCGCCGGCAGGATTCCGGACACCGACGCGATGAAGGTCTCTTCAAGCTGAAGAACGTTGATCGGCTGACCCGTCGCGATTGCGGAAACATAAGCCGCAAGCGGCGTCGCGGCGGCCTGCTGCATCGCGGAATTCGAGACGACATTCGTCGAGATCGTGTCCCAGGTGACATCCATCGCCACGATCTGCGCCGGCGGGACGACAAACGGAATCTCGTAGGTGTCGGGATAGTCGTAGAGAGACGCCGTGACGTTTCGGTTGTTCGGTGTGACGACGCCGCCGCCGGTATAGGTGCCGAATCCGGTCGTGTTCAGCGCCAGGCTGAATTCCGTCGGGCTTATCACGGTCACAACCCCGGTGCTGTCATAGGTGCTCGGGCTGGCACCGGACACCGTCGCGGTCTGTCCGTTGATCAAGCCGTGATTGAGATCCGTCGTGATGACGCCGGGATCGGCCTTGGTGTAGCTCTCGACGTTGATGACGGATGACTTCAGCGTCGAGATATCGGGAACGGCCTTGTAGATCGCGTTTGCGATCGCATAGGGATCGCCCCCGGGTCCGACGACGATGATCCAGCCGCCGCCTTCCTGCGGGACAGCGGAGACCAGATTGGCTTCGACACCGGGAATGTTGCGGAGCAGCGTCTTCAAGGCGCGCGCCATCCCTGTCGACGCGACGAGCCCGGCTTGCAAGACATCGGAACGATAGGAAGTCGACGACTGCGCGCCCTGGCTCGGAATGCCGGCGCTCGGATTTGTGAAGTTGAGCGTGATCGCGCCCGGGACCTGCGTCACGGCGCCCGTCACGGTGTTCGGCGGCACCGGCCAGGTTCCGCCGACGGTTGCGACGCAATAGATCGGCGGGGATGTCCCATCGGCACCGACGGCGGTCTGGTCCTGCACGACATATTGAAACGTCCCGTCGGTTGCGATGAAGCCCTGCTCGATGACGAAGCCCGGCGTCGAATCGTAGGCCGAGATATAGACCGACGTGTTGAAACCCAGTCCCTGCGGGACGCCATAGATCTGTCCGAACTGGTTGAGAAGGAATTCGTTGCAGCCGTAAGGCGTCAGCGAATTGAAGAACTCGACGCGGATGCCATCGATGATGACCAGCGCGCCGGTGGCTGTCGAACTGATGTCCTCAACCAGAGCGCCGGGAAGATTTGCGGTGTAATCGGGATTTGTCGATGTCACCAAAGCGATGAGCTCGGCGTTCAGCGCCGTCGGTGTCTGCGGCAGCAAGCCGACGATGGTGACGACTGTCGGCAGATCGGTTGCGACAACGGGCGATCCGGCGTTGCTCATCTCTTAGGCTCCGGTTCGTCGATGTTTCCTGTGGTGACGCAGCGGCCGTTACGGATGTAGCCGTGCCAGCAGCGTCCGCAGTTCACCGAAGGGGTCAAGGTTTCGCGGCCGACGGCGCCGCTGATGTCCCATTGTGCCCTTCCGCCGTTCTTGTTCTGCGGGTCGCGCTTGATCCCGGGATTCCTGCCGGCGAGCAGAAGCGGTCCGCAGGGCCCGGCGCGACGCGGGCATCTGAACCAGACCTGTGTCGCCTTCTCCGGCGTCGTCGGGTTTCCCGCGGCATCGTGATATTCGATGTTGGCCGCGGTCATGTCGGGAATTCTCCGGTCAACACGCTGCCCTGCTTCGTCGTCGCCGTGATCGAATAGACCGGCGGTTTCCTGTTGCTGTAGGGGCCGCTGTTGGCGCGGGCGACGAGAAGGCTGGCGAAGTACGCCGCATAACGCCGCTGGGTCAGCATCATGTTGTAGTCCGGCGGAATCCCGGACCGTGCCGCCGGGATCGCCGGCAGGCCCCACGATCCGTAAAACGGCGATTCGTTCAGGTTCAATTGCAGGGTCTGCGCCAGCGCGGTTAGATACACCGCGGAGTTGTCGCCGTCGGGCGCGGTCTCGACGACAACCCATGTCCTCGAGCCGTCTTTGTTCGTGATGCGGCCGTAAGTTCTCATACGACAGGCCCCGAATTGCTGCTTCCGGTCTGTACCGCGCTGTGCATGTGCGTCGCCCAATCGGTTCCGTCGATCGTGATTGCGCTTGACGTGATGACGATTTCCATTGAACCGACTTTCAGCGTGATCGAATTCTTCCCGGTGATAGTCATGTCTTCGGTGTTCGATACGATCGAGCAATTGTTGCCGGTGTCGCGAAGCCGGAAGCCGTTCGGACCATAGATGCAGTAGGCGTTCGGATCGTCGGGTGCCGACCAATCCGCTGACGACACCGGCACCCAGACCAGAGCGCCGAGATTGGACGGCATCTGCTTTGT
>Ga0335069_10000399_pt1 | contig 73631 bp, 70 predicted proteins | sample Lox_Sample_11_FD_206714 | JGI IMG/M metagenome (GOLD analysis project Ga0335069, IMG submission 206714) | Soil microbial communities from Loxahatchee National Wildlife Refuge, Florida, United States - Lox_Sample_1.1 | ecosystem: Environmental > Terrestrial > Soil > Wetlands | place: USA...
GGATCCGTTACCCATGTCCCCGGACAGATCTGTCACCCATGTCCCCGACTGAGCATGTGGGGGTGTGATGCGCCACTTGACGATCGCTGTGGTCAGCTGTTTCCCCTTAGTAGGAGGCGCACAGGCGCAGGACATCTACAAGTTCGGACGCCTTGGCATGCGGCTACCTGCCGAGGATGTTGCGGCCATCACCCGGAATCTCGCCGACCGCGGCGTGCCGTGGGCGATCCTGGGGTGGTATTCACAGACTCTGCCTGAGGTGCGATACGTCGATGCCTTCCTCCCCCCTACCCTTGCTACAGCCGGACTTCGTCGCGGACCAGTTGTTCATCTGAAGTGCTCCCCGGTTGCCGATGAGGCCGCTTGCGTTCGGTGGGAGGAAGCCGCGCCTCCAACCGAATACGCTCAGGTCGCGGACATCGCAGGCACCTTCTCGGAGAGCCTTTCGCCGCGCACGCCACTCGAGAGACCGATCAGGATCGTCGGTGATTTGTTGGACCGGGAGATTCTCACGCTCGTCGCCTACATCCGCGGTAGCCCACGGCCTCGCGCAGAGCACGGCTGGACAGCCATGGCGCTCTCCGGAGAGCTGCCGATTCAAGACATGCGGCGCGAGTCTGCCAGCATTATCAGGGCGTGGCTAACACTGGACGGTGGCGTCGTGCATAGCGGACGGTTCACGCAGACTCAGCAGGGGTGGCAGATTACCGAAGTCGTCTTGGGGGTTGGGTAGGCGCGGCGCCGCCCAACAAGGGGATGAAGCTGACGAAGCTTTCGGCGGCACCAACCCTCGCGGCCAAGCTCTCGCCCGACGTTGCCTGATCCTCGAACTCGCGTGGCTCGCTGCCCGGCTGACTTGAAGCTCGGCTAGCAGTCGTAGAATCCGCCCAACGGAAGTCAGATCGGAGGGCAGTCTATGGGCTGGTTCTCGATCGCGTACTTCGTCATCGCGTGGGCCGTGCTCAACGGTCTGGTCGCCTCAGAGAAGGGCAGGCAGGCCGGCGCTGCCGTGGCGCTCTCGATCGTCTGCACGCCGATGCTGGTGTACCTGTACCTGCTCGCCGTCCCGTCGAAGCTCGGTGTCGGCGTCGTGAGCAGCACGGCTGCACGCGCGAGCGCGGGCGCAGGAGTGGGTGCTGTGGCTCCGGCCTCGCAGTACGTCAAGTGCGAGTGCGGCTTCGAGAACTGGCACGGCTACACCGAGTGCCAGAAGTGCGGAAACGCGTTGAGGTAGACGGCGCGCCTCCGACCTATCGAGCGAGGTGAACATGCGAACGCACTTGTGGACCTTGCCGCCGGTGGTTGTCGTAGGCTGGCTTGTTCTGTTAGCCGGCCCGCTGCGGGCTCAGGCCAGACCGCAGCCGGTCAGCGAGGTGAAGTGCGCGTACACGCGCAAGGTCGTCTGTGACTCGTCGGACTGCAAGGTCGACGCGATTCGCTCGCGCTACCTGCTCCTTCCGGATGTCAGTTCGATGGTGACCGCCACTGCTCTCGACACCAACGGTCGAGGGCTGCCAACCATCCGCCAGTGCGACTCCGCTGGATGCGATGGGATCGTAGTTAGGGCGTGGCAGAATGGCGCGTTCGTCGACATCACGCAGCCGGACAGGTCGTACTTCATCAAGATCGCCACAGTGGAGTTGGCGAGCGTCGGCGTCCACGCTGGCGACTTCGTGCAAGTCGAAGCCTCTGGCTTCGGCACAACTCTCTACTTCGGCTCGTGCAAGGCAGCAGTCAAGTGACCTCGCGCCTAACGCCGACGCCTCTGAAGATGGCGCCAAGTCCGCATCCGGAATCCTTCGTCCACGGTGTCGATCTCACGAATTGGCATGCGTGTTGGAATCTCGCACTCAGCGGCCGACTCTGGTCGCCTGACTTCTTGGCGCAGGCCGATCCGGGTCTAGCAGCCGTGCATCAGCCCATTCGTAACATCCCAATCGCCGCGCTGCGTGCGTCTGGTGTGCTACAAGGCGTATCTACTCCGCGGGCGGCGTGGTACGTGTGGGCCGCGGCGTGGGTGCGGCACGGTGGGCGGGTCGGGATGGGCGTGGAAGGAACACAATGGCTGCCAGCCGATAAACTGGACCGCATTCTGCGTCTCGGGGACATCGAACTTGAGTTTGAAGAGGCTCGTCGGAGACTGCTCCCCGAGGGCGCCTCGCGGCTCGCGAGTTTGTATCTCGCCGATGACTCTGATGCGGGGCGTGCTCACGTGCGACGGATGTTAGGGGATCAAGTTTTCATACTGCGCGTGACGGTCCCTCGCGCCATCCGCATAACAGGTGTCGACACCAATTGGTTTGATGCTTACTGGGATGACCCAAGGCCGGAGTACATCGAGAACTACTGGCGGTCGCGTGCGTTTGACCCTGCTGCGCCGACATGGGAGTACCTCGTTGACGGGATGGTCGAAGTCGGCGACCCCGAGGGGCTCGCTCAGCTTCGCGAAGTCGGCGCGCATCGCCTTGTGGGGTGATAGGCCGTCACCGCAGCCGCTCAACACCGGGGCTCGATGCCGTGAGCGAGCGTTCCGTTAGGCTCCCCTCTTCGTCGCGCTGTCGCTCATCCGCTTCGCCGCTTTCTCCGCTGCGACGACGGCCGGGTCGCTCGCGTCTGCGATGATCTTCTCTGCCGCGCCTTGGCGAAGCGCTCGGCCCTGCGAGGGGTGGCCGAGCGCGTAGAACGTCTTCACCCCCTCTGCCAGCGCATCTTCGGGCATGCCGGCGCGGTGCGCGACGAGCGCCGTGAGCGCGACAAGCGCGAGAACCATGTCCTTCATCGGCCGCTCGGCGAAGCGGTCGGCCAGCACCTCGTGGATCTCCTGCGCCAGCGCTAGCGCCGTCGTCACCATCTGGTCGTGCGTGTTGTTCTTCGTCTTCTTCACCATGTCAGGTTCCTTTCGTCCCTTCGTTTTCTCCTTCCTCACGAACGCAGCCGCTCGACGCCGGGGACCTCGCAGCCAGTGGCGAGCGCCTTCCCGATCGCGAGCGTGTCGGGGACCATCCTGACGTAGTCGGCTGGCAGCGCCGAGCGGTCGACGACCCGCCACAGCCTGCGGGGCCGACGTCGCCCTCCCCGCAGTCGCGGGTGCTTGGCGTCCCACGAGCGCACCCGGCAGCGGTCGGAGCAGAACCGCCGGGGCTTCCCGCCGCGACCACGCTTCGGACGCAGAGGGGCACCGCAGACGGCGCACACGATGCCCCCCGGCAACGTAGCGACGTTCTCCGGCGCGACGGAGCCGGGGGGGTCGACCTCGGGGGTGTCCGCGCCCTCGCCGTCGCGTCTCACGGGTTTCGCCCCTCGGCCTGCTGCTTGACCCGAGCTTGACCCGGACCGTCCGTCGCGAGGCAGACCAAGGCCATCTCGGGCGTTCGTGGACCGGGCGGAAGTGACTGACTGGTCTGGAGGAAGTTACTTGGCCCCGGATGGTCGGGGGGCGAGGCGACGACTGCAAAACCTCTATTCGGCAGTTCGATCCTGCCCGCCGCCTCCAACATCATCAGGTAGTTACGAACTCGCGCAGCGTCGCGGCGATCACCACTTGCGCGTGTATCTCACCCCGTCGAGCTCGAGCGAGTCGGGATCCGTGATGGTGGTCGTGATCTCGTCGGCGTTGGGGCCCCCCATCCGGATGTAGAGCTCATTGCCGCGGACCGCGAAGCGGCCGCCGTTGCCTGGGTCCTGGCGCTCCGCCGCGTCGAAATCGAAGTGCCGTGCTGCCTCGGCGCTCCCGACCGGCGGGAAATCGTAGCGGCGATACACGCGGCCGTCGGCGGAGAAGAGGTAGTAGTGCAGCGCCAGCTTCGGGCTCCCATAGCCAGGGCCCAGGGCGAGGTTCACCGTGAACTTGTTCTTCATCGCCTGGAACAGGCCGGCCAGTCTCGCTCCGTTGGGGCCGGGTCCGTTGGCGAGCGACGGCGGGGCGGCCGTCCGCCCCACGTGCATGGTCTTGAGCATCTCGGCGACAGGAAGGAACCCCTTCTGCCACGCGAAGGCGGTCGGCGCGATCATGTCCACGAGCGCCACCCAGTGGCCCGACGTGATCAGTATGCGATGGTGCTGCTTCTGCACTCCATCCTGGAAGTGGACGTCGAACACGGCGTCGGCACCGGGCATGCTGTTTGCGCCGAACCGAGGGGCGCCGGCAATTCCCTGTTCTCGATAGAGGACGTCGACGAGATCGCTGAGCAGCGTCCGCCGGAATGCCGCCTGCGCGTCCCCGTTGAACTCCCGGAACGGGTAGACGCAGAGAACGAAGTTGATGTTGCTCCCCTGGTATTCCGCGTATCTCTTGCCACCCGCCCCGCCCCGCCAGAAGTCCCGGGGATCGGAGTACTCCAGCACCGGCATGGTTTCATCGGACTTCGCCGGGCCGCCGGCGGGCTGCGCGTTCGGGACAGGGCCGCTCTCAGCGGCCGTGGCAGGCGTGTGGGGCACGGTGGACGAGGCGACTTCGAACCTCTGCGCAGCGAGTCGCTGGACGTACTGGTTGGCGGTCTCCAGGAGCGGGTCCCGATCGGTGACGGTTGGCGGTAGGGACAGGAGGGCGATGGAGAGGCCACCTGGCACGGGATATCCATAGAAGACGTCGCGCAGCTTCACGTGGTTCGCGTTCTCGATCTGAACCACGCGAAGCAGGAGACCGTCTCGCGCCATGACCTCTGTCGCGCCCAGTACACGGCCTCCGTTCGGCTGCGCCAGCGCCAGGCATCGAGTGCCGAACCAGTTCTTGGCGTCACCCTGCGCCTGCTCCGGCGGCAACAGAGCCAGAGCGATCCGCGGCGGGTTCCCTGGAGACAGGATCAAGATGGAATCCGCGTACGTCTGGCTGGTCCAGCCAGCGGGGAGGCCGGGCAGGGATACGGCCGCTGCCAGAATGGCGTAGAACGAGCCGAGAACGGACTCGGCGATGCGACCCTGGATCATCGAGTCACCCTCTCAGACACCACGGCCCTCTGTGCGCTGGCAACGACGAACAGGAAGGAGGCTGCTCGAGAATATACAGGACGAACGCGCAAACCGTGCGAGATTCCGTCCGTTGCGTCGACCGGTGCGCTCCGAGCTACCGCTTCGCGCGCGTGAAGGTGAGCGGGAGCGTGCCGCCCATCTGCGTCCAGTCGCCGACCAGCCGGCCTTCCTTCAGCTCGCCGGAGTAGGCGCCGTTGACGGAGGGGAGCTGCAGCTGAAGCGTCGGGCCGGTCTGGGTGATGGTGGCGATCGGGATCAGGCCGCGCGCCCACCTCAAACGCTCTACCACGGACCTTCCTTCGAGACGGACACCCGCCCCTGGCGCCGCAGTGTAGCCGACGCGGATCAGCCCCTGCGGGCGACGACGTCAGACGTGTCACACGCTCCCGGGCCGCCAGGACAGGTCACCGTCCGTTGTACTCGCCGGAGGACAGAGGCGTCCCCTCCGCGGGCTAAGACGGCTGATTCTGATAGCCTTGCGGTCCTCGCCCCGTGGCATCCATCCTGCTAGGGTAAGAAGCGGGTCCCGAACGGGTTCGGGCCGAAAGGAGATCCACCGTGCGCCGAGTGATCCTGAGCTTGACCCTCCCGGCCCTCCTGGTCGCTGGTGCCACCCGAGCCAGCGCGGGCGGGTTCGACCTTCGTCTCGGAGCCTTCTTCCCGCGCGGCCACGAGAGCCTCTTCCAGGACCTCAACTCGCTGTACACGCCGATCGGCGCGGGCACGCTGCGCGGCGTCGAGGCGAAGGACTTCATCGGCGTCTACGGCGGCGGCGAGTTCAACGCCGTGCTGGCGCCGAACGTGGAGATCGGCCTCGGCTTCGACGCCTACGGCAACTCGGTCGACACCTCCTACCGCGACTACACCCGTCCCGACGGCAGCGAGATCCAGCAGCACCTCCACCTCTCGTCGTACCCGCTCGGCCTGACCATCCGCTTCCTGCCCACCCACAAGAGCGTGCACGTGGTGCCCTACATCGGCGGCGGGGTGGACGCGGTCTTCTACCACTACGAGGAGGTCGGGGACTTCATCGACTTCTACGACCCCACGCTGGCGATCAAGTCCGACGCGTTCCACGACGACGGGACCGCCTTCGGTCTTCACGCCCTGGGCGGTGTGCGCTGGTACCTCAACCGCGACTTCGCGATCGTGCTCGAGGGCCGCTATCTCTGGGCCGAGAAGGACATGGGCCACGACTTCTCCCCGAACGCGCCGGGCCTGGTCAACCGCATCGACCTCAGCGGCGCCAGCGCCACCCTGGGCCTGCACGTGCGCTTCTGAAGCCGGCGCCAGTCCTCGCTGGCGCTGGTTCGGCTTCTTGGAAGGGGGGAGAGGGGGTGCGGCACCGCACCCCCTCCGTCGTCTCGGCTGCTATGATGACAAGATGAAGCTCTCGCGCATCGGTGCCTTATGCCTCGGTCTCGTGGCCGGATCCACGCTCGCCGGCGGGCTCGTCGGCGGTCGCGTGCTGGCCGGGGGCGGCCGTCTGAGCGAGCAGCTGCGGCTGTACACGGCCATGATGGCCACCGTCCAGCGGGACTACGTCGAGGACGTCCCCTCGGACCGGCTGGTGGCCGGCTCGATCCGGGAGATGCTCCGCACGCTGGATCCTCACTCGAACTTCTTCGAGCAGAAGGACTACCAGACCATGCAGGAGCGCCAGAAGGGCCAGTACTACGGGCTCGGTATCACCGTGCAGTCCGTGGACGGCAACATCACGGTGGTGGCGCCGTTCGAGGGCACGCCGGCGCACCGCCTCGGCATCCGGGCGGGCGACATCATCAGCCGCATCGAGGGCGAGGACGCTCGCGGCATGAGCATCGACGACGCGGTGAAGCGCCTGCGCGGCCCCAAGGGCACGCCCGTGCGCATCACCATCGTCCGCCAGGGCTACGACCAGCCGCTCGAGTTCACGGTGATCCGCGACGCCATCCCGCTGCACTCGGTGCCCTACTCGTTCATGGCGGCTCCCAAGGTCGGCTACATCCGGCTGACCGACTTCAACGAGACCACCGCCTGCCGGCCCGGCGAGGGCCCGGACTGCGAGCGCGAGCTGGAGCAGGCCCTGCGCGAGCTGAAGAAGCAGGGGGCGAGCGCTTACATCCTCGACATCCGCGACAACCCGGGCGGGCTGCTGGACCAGGCCTTCGCGGTCTCCAACCTCTTCCTCAAGAAGGGCCAGCTGGTGGTGTTCACCCGCGGGCGCACCCGCCGCGACGAGTCAAACTACATCACCGAGGAGGAGAGTCCCTGGTCGAGCGTGCCCCTGGTGGTGCTGACCTCGCGGCACAGCGCCAGCGCCAGCGAGATCGTGGCCGGGGCGCTGCAGGACCACGACCGGGCGCTGATCGTGGGGGAGACCACCTTCGGCAAGGGGCTGGTGCAGACGATCATGCCGCTGCGCAACGTGCGCGGCTACGCCCTCGCCCTCACCACCGCGCGCTACTACACGCCCTCCGGCCGGTCGATCCAGCGCGACTACTCGAAGACCGGCCTGGAGGACTACTACTCGCCGCGCGATCGCAAGGCCTGCGAGGTGGGCAACAGCGACCCCAAGCTGACGGACGCCGGGCGCAAGGTGTTCGGAGGCGACGGCATCACCCCGGACGTCTGCGTGGAGCCGGAGACTCCGAACAAGTTCGTGAGCTACCTGATCGGGCGCCAGGCCTTCACCGGCTTCGCCCGCGGCTACGACGCCGCCGACGCCAACCGCGGCTCGATCGCCGGCACCGGGACCCGCTCGCAGAACGGGACCACGAAGGTGAAGCTGATCAAGCGCGACTTCGTGGTGGACGACGCCATGCTCGCCGACTTCGCCGCCTACCTCGACTCGCGCAAGCTCCGCCACACCGACGCCGAGCTGCAGCAGAACCGCACCGTGATCGTCCGCCTCCTGGACGAGGAGCTGCTGCGGCAGATCTGGGGCGAGGGGGAGGCGCGCCGCGCCAGCATGGCCTGGGACCCGCAGATCAGGAAGGCGCTGGAGCTGGTGCCGCGCGCCGAGCAGCTCCTGCGCGACCCCAGGGGCTTCGTGGCCGACACTCAGCGGAGCGGGCGGGTGGCCGACGCCGCCGGCCCGAGCCGCGGCACCCACCAGTAGCCACGCCGCCGGGCGGGCGGCGGCCTTCACGCCGGCGACCCGTCGCACCCCACCCGCGTGCTAGCATGTTCGTTTGCCATGCCTGGCGACATCGTCCTCCGTGGGGTCCGCGTCCATAACCTCAAGGGCATAGACGTCACCATCCCGCTCGGCCGGTTGGTGGTGGTCACCGGCGTCTCGGGCTCCGGCAAGAGCAGCCTGGCCTTCGACACCCTGTATGCCGAGGGCCAGCGGCGGTACGTCGAGAGCCTGTCCTCCTACGCCCGCCAGTTCCTGGAGCGGATGGAGAAGCCGCGGGTGGACGAGGTGGAGGGGATCTGCCCCGCGATCGCCATCAAGCAGCGGGGGCTGTCGCGCAGCCCGCGCTCGACGGTGGCCACCGCCACCGAGATCCACGACCACCTGCGGCTCCTGTTCGCACGAGCCGGCACCACCCGCTGCGACGACTGCGGGCAGGTGGTGCGGCGCGACAGCGCGCAGTCCGTGGCCGAGCGCCTGGCCAGCGAGCCGGAGGGAACCCGCCTGCTTGTCGGCTTCGAGATACCCGGTCCGCCCGCCGCGGAGACGCTCGCGGCGCTGGCCAGGCGCGGGTACGGCCGGCTGGTGATCGGCGGTGAGCTGATCGAGGTCGAGACCGTGGCGGAGCTGCCGCCCGCGGCCCGGCCGGTCGTGCTCGTCGACCGGGTGATCGCCGGCCCGAGCCAGCGCGGGCGGCTGGCCGACTCGCTGGAGGCCGCGTTCAAGGAAGGCGGCGGCCGGGCGGTGGTGATCCTGCCGGACGGCGTCGGGCAGGCCTTCTCGGAGCACTTCGAGTGCCCCTCCTGCCGTCGTCCCTTCGTCGAGCCGGAGCCGCGGCTCTTCTCCTTCAACAATCCCTTCGGCGCCTGCCCGAGCTGCCACGGTTTCGGCAACCTGATCGAGGTGGACCTCGACCTGGTGGTCCCGGACGCGCGGCGCAGCCTGGCCGAGGGCGCGATCGAGCCCTGGAACAAGCCGCACTACCGGGGGCTGCTGGCGCAACTGCGCCGCTTCGCGCGCCGTCGCGGCATCCCGCTGGACGTCCCCTGGTCCTTCCTGGACCCGCTGCACCGCCGGCTGGTGCTCGAGGGCGACGAGAGCTTCCCCGGCGTGCTCGGGTTCTTCCGCTGGCTGGAGGGCCGCAAGTACCGCGTGCAGGTCCGCGCGTTCCTGGCCCGCTACCGCGGCTACCAGGAGTGCCCGGACTGTCACGGCGCCCGGCTGCGGCCGGAGGCGCTGCAGGTGAGGGTGGGCGGCCGCTCGATCCGAGAGGTCTCGGCCCTGACCGTCGCCGCTGCGCGCCGATTCCTGGCCGGGCTGGAGCTTTCGCCGGAGTCCAGGAGGATCGCGGAGCGCGTGCTGTGGGAGCTGGACCGCCGGCTGTCGTTCCTGGCCGACGTCGGCCTGGACTACCTGAACCTCGACCGCCCCTCGGCCTCGCTCTCCGGCGGCGAGTCGCAGCGCATCTCCCTGGCGGCGGCGCTGGGCACGGGCCTGGTGGGGACGCTGTTCGTGCTGGACGAGCCCTCGGTCGGGCTGCACCCGCGCGACACCGACCGGCTGATCGGGATCATGAAGGCGCTGCGCGACCAGGGGAACACCGTGGTGGTGGTGGAGCACGACCCGGCGATCGTCTCCGCCGCCGACCACGTGATCGACCTCGGCCCCGGCGCCGGCGACCAGGGGGGGCGGGTCGTCTACCAGGGCGACGCCCGCGCGCTGGTCGACGACCCGCGCAGCCTGACGGCCAAGTACCTGCGCGGCGATCTGCGCATCCCGGTGCCCGCGCGGCGCCGGCGGGGCAACGGCCTCTTCCTCCACGTCCGCGACGCGCGCCTGCACAACCTGGACGTCGCCAGCGCCCGCGTCCCCCTGGGCGCCTTCACCGTGGTGACCGGCGTCTCGGGCTCGGGCAAGTCGACCTTCGTCCACGAGGTGCTCTGCGAGCGGCTGCGCCGCCGGCGGCGGCCCGCCGAGCACCGGGCGGTGGTGGAGGGGGCCGACTACATCGAGCAACTGGAGGTGGTCGACCAGTCGCCGCTCGGCCGCAGCCCCCGCTCGAACCCCGTCACCTACATGAAGGCGTTCGACCCCATCCGCGAGCTGTTCGCGTCCACGCCCGAGGCCCGGCGGCGCGGCCTCACCTCGGCCGACTTCTCCTTCAACGTGCCGGGCGGCCGCTGCGAGAGCTGCGCCGGCGACGGGCGGGTGCGCGTCGACCTGCAGTTCCTGGCCGACGCCTGGCTGGTCTGCGAGGCCTGCGAGGGCCGCCGCTACCGCCCCCCGGTGCTGCAGGTGCGGTGGCGGGGCCGCTCCATCGACCAGGTGCTCGACCTCACGGTTCAGGAGGCGCTGCATCTCTTCAGCGGACAGGCCCGGGTGACCAGGCGGCTGAAGGTCCTGGCCCAGATCGGCCTCGGCTACCTGCGGCTGGGGCAGCCCTCGAGCACGCTCTCCGGCGGCGAGGCGCAGCGCATCAAGCTGGCGGCCCACCTGCTGCGCCGGCCCGGCCCCCGGGTGCTCTACGTCCTCGACGAGCCGACCACCGGCCTGCACATGGGCGACGTCGACGAGCTGCTGAAGGCGCTGCAGCGCCTGCTCGACGGCGGCGCCACCGTGGTGGTCATCGAGCACAACCTGCACGTGATCAAGCAGGCGGACTGGGTGATCGACCTGGGCCCGGAGGGAGGGGACGCGGGTGGGCGGCTGGTGTTCGAGGGCACGCCCGAGGCGCTGGTCGCCCGCGGGGTGGGCCACACCGCCCGCTACCTCCGCGAGGTGCTCGATCCGGTCGAGGACGCCACCGCCTGAAGCCAAAACGGACCGCCGCGGCGGAGGGCTCTGCTATGATCCGGGCGTGATGGCAGAGAACTCCTCCGGAGCGTTCCACAGACGCGTCCTGTGGCTCCTTCCGGCGCTCCTCGCGGGCGTCGCCCTGGCCTCGGTGGCGGCCGAGGAGTCGTTCGAGGACCAGGTCGCGAACCTGAAGAGCCCGACGGCCAAGACCCGGCAGGCGGCGGCGGCGGCGCTCGGCAAGAGCCGCAGGCGCGAGGCGGTGGCGCCGCTGTCCGCCCTCGTCCGCGACTCGGACAACCGCGTGCGGTTGGAGGTGGTGGACGCGCTGCGCCTGCTGCGTGACACCTCCGCCGCCCCGGCGCTGGTGGTGTCGCTGCAGGACGGCGACCCGCGCGTGCGCGAGCAGGCGATCTCGGCGCTGGTGGAGATCTACTCCGAGCGCGAGCGCGGAGGCCCCATCGACCGCTTCCTGCAGGGCTTCTCCGACGAGTACGACCGCGCTTCGGTGCCGCCGTACACCCCCGTCGATCCCGCCGTCTTCCGCGGGCTGGCCGGCACGCTGCGCGACGAGCAGAAGCACATCCGCTCGGAGTCGGCCTACGCCATCGGCATCCTCGACGGGCGCAGCGTGGTCAAGGACCTGGTGGCCGCCCTGCAGGACCCCGAGCCCGACGTGCGCGCCGCCGCCGCCACCGCGCTCGGCAAGGTGGGCAACGCCGACGACGGCAAGGCGCTGGTGCCGCTGCTGGCCGACCAGTCGACGGCCGTCCGCAACCGCGCCATGCAGGCGATCGGCGTGCTGCGCGTGCGCGACGCCGGCCCGGCGCTGCGCGAGATGTTCGAGCAGAACCGTCGGCGGGAGCTGGGCACCCGGGTGCTGGCGGCGCTCAGCCGCATCGGCGACCCCGCGCAGGGCGACTTGTTCCGGGAGCTGCTCTCCTCCAGCGAACCCGAGTGGCGGCGCCTGGCGATCGAGGGCATGGGCCGGGTGGCCGACGTCTCGATGCTGCCGAGCTTCAAGAAGGACTACCAGCGGGAGAAGGACGGCGACGTGCGGCTGGCCTACAACTTCGCGCTGGTGCTGCTGGGGGACCACGCCTTCCTCGACAGCATCGTGCTGGCTCTCGGCTCCCGGATGGAGGCGGCCCGAGCCCGCGGCTACCTGCTCGAGCTGGGCAAGGGCATCGCCCCCGAGATCTACTCCTACCTGAACGACCCCGACGCCGAGGTGCGCGGCGGCGTGTGCGACGCGCTGGCCCAGCTCGGCGACACCGCCGCCGTGCCCAAGCTGACGCCCCTGCTCAACGACCCGAACGGCAAGGTCGCCGATCGAGCCAACCGCGCGATCGAGAGGCTGCGGCGAGCTGCCGGACCGGCTGCGGCCTCCCCGTGAGCCGGCAGCGGCCCACCCTCGCGCTGCTGCTGTCGGCGGCGGCGGTGCTGGCGGGGTGCCGGCGCGGCGGCGGTACGGCGGCGAGCCAGGCGGCCGGCGGCACGGCGCAGCAGGTGGTCGACTCGGGCGCGTACGACCAGGCGATCGCCCAGCTGGAGGGGGCGACGGACCCCGAGGCGCTCTTCCAGCTCGGCCGTGCCTGGATCGGCAAGGCGCGCACGGCGCCCCTGCCGATGGCGGTGGCCGGTGCGGCGGTGCCGTTCAAGCCCGAGGAGCTGCGGGCCGCCGAAGCCTTCCAGCGGGTGATCGCGGCGAGGCCGGACCACGCCGGCGCGCAGCTCGCGCTCGCCGAGCTGCTGGCACCGCACGCGCTCGCCGCCGCTCACGCGCCGCGGCCCGCGCCGGGCGCCACCGGCCCCGGCGAGCCCGAAGCCACGGTGGACAGGGTCCTGCGCGGCTACGGTGCGGCGATGCAGGCCGACCCGGCGGGCACCGAGGCGGCCGAGGCCCTGATCCGCTTCGCCACCGCCGCCGGTCGGCTGGCCGAGGCCGACTCGGCCTATCAGGAGCTGCTCCGCCGCCGTCGCGAGGACCCGAACCTGCTCGTCCGCTACGGCGACTTCCTCGCCGGTCCTCGCGGGCAGCCGGAAGCGGCTCTCGCCCAGTACGCGCAGGCGCTCATGTGGCGCGGCGACGACGAGGCCACCCGGCGCAAGGTGGTGGAGATCCACCTGCAGATAGCCGCCGACTACCTCGCCCGCCACGAGTACGCGATGGCCGAGGCGCGGCTGGGAGAGGCCCGGCGCGCCGGCGTCGACGCGGGCTCGGCGGAGGAAGCGCGGCTCAGGGAGCTCGAGGCGGCGCTGCGGGAGGTGCGGGGCCGCTAGTACGGGTTGTGGCCCACGCCGTTGTCGTCGATGTAGATGAGGCCGCTCTCCTTCGGCGTGCCGGGCTGGTCGTAGTAGTAGATGATCTGCCCGCCGACGTAGAGGCGCGCCGCGGTCACCCCGCCGGTCTCGGTGTGGGCGAGGTGCGGATCGTAGACCCGCACGAGGTGCGGCTCGTCGGTCGGCGGCCAGTTGACCGGCACGCCGGTGGCGACGCCGGCCCAGGTGAGCGAGCCAGGCACCTCGGAGAGGATCACCTCCTCGCCGGACTTCATCCAGCTACCCAGGAAGAAGACCGGGTTGATGCACTGGGAGGAGTCGTTGGCGCAGTTGGCCGGCTGCCGATAGAGGATCTTGACGCTGGCGTAGCGGCCGGCGGAGACGGCCGAGGGCGAGGTGGGCGGGTTCTTGTCGTACCAGCACGAGGTCGCGGCGAGCGCGAGCAGCAGCGGCAAGAGCCTCACGCCGACCCGTCGCATGCTGGGCCTGACCTCCGGGGAGCGGCGCCTCGCTCCCTCGGCGGATCATAGCATCGCCCCCGCGGCCGCCGCAGCGTCAAGCTTTGTGCGGCGCGAAGAGCGGTGTAACCTCGGACGTTTCGTCGGCCGCGCGAGCGGCCCCGGAGGGCAGCTTGGCCACCAAGAAGAAGGCGCTGATCACCGGCATCACCGGCCAGGACGGCAGCTACCTCGCCGAGCTGCTGCTGGAGAAGGGCTACGACGTCCACGGCCTGGTCCGCCGCAGCAGCTCCTTCAACACCTGGAGGATCGACCACGTCCGCGAGCAGCTGGTCCTGCACTACGGCGACCTGGTGGACCAGAACTCCCTGGTGCGGGCGCTCGAGGCCCTGGAGCCGGACGAGCTGTACAACCTGGCCGCCCAGAGCCACGTCCGGGTGTCCTTCGACATGCCGGAGTACACCACCGACGTCACCGCCATCGGGGTGCTGCGCGTGCTCGACGCCGTGCGCGACCTCGGCTTCAAGACCAGGATCTACCAGGCCGGCAGCTCGGAGATGTACGGCCTGGTGCAGGAGACGCCGCAGACGGAGAGGACGCCCTTCCACCCGCGCTCGCCGTACGCGGTCTCCAAGGTCTACGGGCACTGGATGGCCGTCAACTACCGCGAGAGCTACGGGATGTACGTCGCCAACGGGATCCTCTTCAACCACGAGTCGCCGCGGCGGGGCGAGAACTTCGTGACCCGCAAGATCACCCTGGGCGCCGCGGCCATCAAGCAGGGCCGGGCCCGCGAGCTGCGGCTCGGCAACCTGGAGGCCAAGCGCGACTGGGGTTACGCGAAGGACTACGTCGAGGCCATGTGGCGCATCCTGCAGCAGGAGCAGCCGGGCGACTACGTGATCGCCACCGGCGAGACGCACTCCGTGCGCGAGTTCTGCGAAGCGGCCTTCTCCTGCGTCGGCCTCGACTGGCGCGAGCACGTGAAGCTGGACCAGAAGTACTTCCGTCCGGCCGAGGTGGACCTGCTGCTGGGCGACGCCTCGAAGGCGCGGCGGGAGCTGGGCTGGGAGCCGCGGGTCACCTTCCGCGACCTGGTGGGCCTGATGGTGAAGGCCGACCTGGAGGCGGGCGGTCGCCGGCCGGAGCCGCCGCGCTAGGATCTGCCACCGGGGGCGGCGGCGATCAGCGCGTCCAGCTCCTGGCGCAGCCGCGGCAGGATCTCGTCGTAGCCGAAGGCGCCCAGGGACTCGGTCTTGCGCTTCAGGTTGACGTGGGTGGGACCGCACCACAGGCCGAGGTCGGCGTCGTCCGTCTCGCCGGGGCCGTTCACCCGGCAGCCCATGACGGCGATGGTCAGGGCGTGGCGCTCGGCGTAGGCCGTCATCTCCTTCACCTTCTCCGCCAGCTCCACGAAGCGCTCGTTCTCGACGCGCGAGCAGGACGGGCAGGAGATGATGTTGAGCCGGTCGTCGTCGAAGACCGGCACCGAGCGGAAGCGGCCGGCGGCCACGTCGCTCAGGATCTGCAGGCCGACGGTGACCTCCTCGTGCTTGCGCGGGTTCGGCAGGGTGAGGCTGACGCGCAGGGTGTCGCCGATCCCGCGCGAGAGCAACTGCTCGAAGGCCACCCGGGTCTTGACGATCCCCTCCGGCGGGATGCCGGCCTCCGTGACGCCCAGGTGCAGCGGCACGTCCGGCCGCGCCTGCGCGAAGCGCCGGTTCGCCTCGATGACCTTGCGCGGGTGCGAGTCCTTGAGGCTGACGACGTAGCGGTCGAAACCCGCCTCGTCGAGGTACCGGCAGTGCTCGAGCGCGGACTCGACCATCGCCGCCACGTCGTCCCCGGGGAAGCGGGCCTTCAGCTCGGGATCGACGCTGCCGCAGTTGACGCCTATGCGCAGGGCGAGGTCGTGGGCCCGGGCCACGTCCACCAGGAAGCGGACCTTTTCGCGCACCGGCTTCTGGCGTTCGTGGTGCCAGAGGTGGCCGGGATTGTAGCGGACCTTGTCGACGTGCGGCGCCACCTGGGCGGCCAGCCGGTAGCTCTCCTGGAGGTCCACCACCAGGTTGGCCTTCGTCTGCCGCCGGACCTCCGCGAGCGCGGCCACGTCCTTCGCGCTGTCCACGGCCAGGCGCACCAGCGCGCCGCCGGCCGCGCGGATGGCCTCGGCCTGCCCGACGGTGGCGTCAACGTCCTGCGTGCGCGTCGCGCACATGCTCTGGACCGCGACCGGGTGACCGGTGCCCAGGGTGACCGTGCCCACGCGCACGGCACGGGTGGGGTTCCGCTTGATCATCTCAGTCCTCGATCGTAGCAGGAAGCCGCCGCCGTCCCGAACCGGGCCTCAGTCCAGCTGCTCCAGGGCGCGGACGCCGTCGGCCATCGAGCGGCGGAAGGTGGTCACGCTGAGGACGATGGCGGCGAGGAGGGACAGCAGCATCAGCGCCTGCCGGCCTCGTCCCAGGGGGAAGCCGGTCTGCTGGTGCCAGAGGTAGAGCGAGGCAGGCCAGGCGAGCAGCGCCACCACCACCAGGATGAAGGCGACGGCCAGCACCATGAAAGCGACGCCGCCGTAGGAGCCGGCCACCTGCGTCAGGTTCTCCGCGGCGAAGCGGGGGTGCCGCGCGCCCATGCCGCAGGCGAGACCCACCAGGGCCAGGGTCATGAAGGCGATCGCCACCGCCGCCAGCACCCGCAGCAGGGGCGCGATCCCCAGCATCTGGTTGGAGGCGACGGTGAGGGCCTCCGAGAGCAGGAGGATGGGGAGGAAGCCGGTCCAGAACTTCGACCACAGGAACCGCCTCACGCTCACCGGCGCGCTGCGCACGATCCAGAAAGCGGCGCCCTCCGCCGAGACGGCGGGGAACACGAAGCGCACGGCCACGGCCGACATGACGAAGGCGGCCATGGCCAGGTTGACGAAGGCGTAGGCGTTCTTGAGCACCACGCTCATGTAGGGGATGCGCTCCAGGTCGAGCACCCGGAAGTTGTAGACGTAGACGAGGGCGAGAGCGAGCAGCAGCAGCAGCTGCGACCACTGGCTGGTGTCGCGCAGGAACACCTTCAGGTCCTTGACCAGGAGGGCGCGCGAGGGCCCAGCCGCCGGCAGGCGGAGGAGCAGCCGTTCCAGCCGCAGCAGGCGGGTGAAGCGGGCCTTGCGTCCCTCCTGGGCTTTGCTCCAGGCGGCGAAGTAGTGGCGGTCGTACGCCGCGCGGGCCAGCACGGTGGCGGCCAGGGCGGTCGTCCACAGGCAGCCGAGGTGCAGCCAGTCGACTCCGCCGCGCAGCCCCGCGTAGAGGGTCTCGCCGGCCCAGAACGAGGGCAGGAAGGGCGTCAGCGGCGACTGCAGGGTGGCGAAGAAGGCGGTGACGTCGGGCAGCGACTGCACGCTCAGCAGTCGCTCGGGGCGGATGAAGCGGAGGAGCAGCACGAGGGCGACGGCGAAGCCGAGGCCCATCAGCATCAGCAGGTCGCGGGCGCGCCGTGCGGGGAAGACGCTCACCAGGAGCAGCGTGGCGACGGCACCCGCCGCCGAGGGGATGAGCACGAACGGCACCACCGTGGCCGCCGCCGTCACGTAATAGCCGGCGGGCGCACAGCGGGCGAGCCCGACCGCCAGCAGCACCGGCAGCACGAAGGCCACCACCATCCAGGAGGACTGGACGACGGTGCGCAGGTAGCGCGAGTGGAAGAGCCGCTCGCGGGGCACCGGCGCCGCCAGCAGCAGGCGCAGGTCCTCGGAGAGGAAGAAGGTGGCGAGCGAGGTGACCACGGCGCTGAAGGCGACGAAGGAGAGGAAGGTCAGGAACAGCCAGCCCAGGCCGAGGCGGACCAGGTAGTCGCCGAGCTCCTCGTAGTCGAGCAGCTGCCAGGTCAGCCAGAAGACGACGGCGAAGATGGCGCCGGAGGTGAGCGCGCCTATCCCACCGAAGAGGGCCGCGCGCAGGCCGTCGCCGCGCTGCCGGCGGCGGGCGCGGTTCTGCGCCCCCCACAGCGTCGGCAGCAGGAGCCAGGGAAAGGCGTGCTTCACGCCTCGCTCTCGCGGAAGCCGGCGCCGCCGGTGAGCTTCAGGAACGCCGGGGTGAGCGGAGCGTCCTCGGTCCCGGCTAGCGCCCGCAGCTCGTCCACGGTGCCGCAGGCCACGATGCGGCCGCGCAGGATGATGCTGATGCGGTCGCACATCTCCTCGGCCACCTCCAGGGTGTGGGTGCTCATGAGGATGGCGACGCCCTCCCGGCTCATCCGGCGGAAGATGTCCTTGATCAGCAGCATGCCCCGCGGGTCGAGGCCGACCATGGGCTCGTCGACCAGCACCGCGCGGGGGCGGTGCAGGAACGCCGCGCACATCACCAGCCGCTGCTTCATGCCGTGGGAAAAGCTCTCCACCAGCTCGTCGCGCCAGGCGAGGAGGTCGAACTCCTCCAGCAGGGCGCGGGCGCGCGGCTCGATCTCTGCGGCCTCCAGCCCGTAGAGGCCGCCGTGGAAGCGGAGGAACTCGGCGGCCGTGAGCTTCTCGTAGAGGAACGGGCGGTCGGGGATGAAGCCGAGGGCGCGCTTGGCCGCCTGGGGATCGCCGGCCAGATCGTGGCCGGCGATGGTGACCCGGCCGGCGTCGGGCTTGAGCAGCCCCGCGATCACGCGGATGGTAGTGGTCTTGCCGGCCCCGTTGGGCCCCAGGAAGCCGTGGATCTCGCCTCTGCCGACGTCGAGGCAGACGCCGTCCACCGCCCGGAAGGAGCCATAGCTCTTGAGGAGGTTCTCCACGCGGATCAAGGGGCCTCCCTCATCAGCCGCGCCTCGAGGGCTGCGACCAGCAGGTCCCGGGCTCCCGCCGCGGCAGGTCGAGCTGCAGCGGCCGCAGATCGGACGGCGGCCGGCCTACCAGGACCGGGTTCGCCCCCGGCCGCTGGTCCACCGCGAGCACGTCGAGGCGGGCGCGGCCGACCAGGCCCAGGATGGCGGCCTGCCGCTCCAGCCCGCCGCGCGCCAGCCGGACGTGCGTCGCGTCGGCGGGGTACTGGTCGAGCGTGGGGTCGACCGCCACCCACCGCCCGCGGCCCGGCGCGGCCTCCACCCAGACCTCGGGCCAGGCGTGGTAGTAGAAGGCGCCCCGCAGGTAGACGAGGCCGACCGCGATGCGGGCGGGCAGACCCAGCGCCCGCGCCATGGCGACGTAGAGGGTCGTGTGCTCGTTGCAGTCGCCGACGCGCGTCCTCAGCACCTCGAGGGCCGAGGGCAGGCTGACCGTCGGCTTCTTCTCGAGCAGGGCGTGGACATAGCGGACCAGGCGCTCGGCCCGGGCGCGGGGCAGCCTCGCCCCGGCGCTCGCCTTGTCCGCCTCCCTCACGATCTCCGGGGCGTCGCTCTCGAGGAAAGGCTCGGCGCGCAGATAGCGGTCGAGGTCCCCCGGCTGCGGGCCGTCGGCGAGGTCGCGGGGGTCCGTGACCGTGAGCTCGTCCCCGCTCAGCCGCTGGCCGTCGCCGTCGAGATCCTGGCGGTCGAAACCTTCCAGCCCCTGCAGCCGCAGGCGCAGCCGCGCGACGGTCGTCGGATCGTCGATCCGCGTCGCTCGCGAGGGGACGATGGCGGCGGCTTCGAGCAGGTCGGACTGTACCGAGCCCGGCACCGCCAGCGCCTGCGCGCGCTCGGGCGTCTCGCGGACCACCAGCAGGCCCATCGGGCTCTCCTCGCGGACCACCTCCCCGGTGTCGGTGATCCAGCTGCGGGTGCGCACGCCCGCGAAGGTCGACTCCACCAGGAACGCCGGCAGCGGACGACCGGCGGCGTTCACCAGCTCGCGACGGCCCACCTCCAGGCGCATGGCGGTGTTGTGCAGGGTGGCCGGGTCGAACACGGAGACGGTGTGCACGTCGCCCGTGCGCAGGCCGCGCGCGGCCAGCGTGCGCGGGAGGTTCACCGAGAGCGCGGGCACCTCCGGCAGCTCGCGCACCTCCCGGCGCTCGCCGGAGGGCGTGCGGATGGTCAGCGTGAGCCGGGTGCCCAGGAGGATCCCGGAGACCACCGTGGGCCCGCTGCCGGGGTCGAGCGAGAACGAGAACCGCTGCAGCTCGAAGGCGCGGCCGACCTGCAGCCGGCTGGCCAGGCGTACGGCGGTGGTCGAGCCGAGCAGCGTCATCTGCAGCTTGCCGTCCTCGCGCATCTCGTAGCCGTCGGGGGTGGGGGTGGTCTGGCTGACCGAGAAGCCGATCTTCTCGCCCCGGTAGTAGACGCCGCGCCACTGCGCGGCGGTGCCGTAGCCTGCGAGGTCGGCGGCCAGGGCCACGGCGGACTGCGCCCGCTGATGCCGGAGCAGCAGGCCCATCTGCGCCACCCAGGCGAGGACGACCAGCGCCGAGAGGAGGCGCGCCAGCCGGCGGGGAAGCGGCCGCAGCAGGGCCCGGCGGGGCCCCCTCGAGGACATGGGCGGGGATTATAGCGGTCGCCACCCCTCGCGTAGACTCGACCCGGCGATGGACCTGTCCCGGGTCGAGGTGGTGCTGGTGCGGCCGGCTCGCGCCGCGAACGTGGCGGCGGCCTGCCGGGCCATGAAGAACATGGGCCTGCGGCGGCTGTGGCTGGTCGGCGCGGAGCGCCTGCGGTTCGAGGCGGAGGCCCGTGCCCTCGCCTACGGGGCATGGGACGTGCTCGACGAGGCGCGGCGGGCGGACAGCCTGGCCGCGGCGGTGGCCGAGAGCACCTTCGTCGCCGCGACCACCGGTCGCGCCCTCCCCGAGGCCTGGAGCCCCCGACGGCTGGCGGGCGAGGCGGCGTCGCGGGCGGGTGGCGGCCTCTGCAGCCTGGTGTTCGGTCCCGAGGCCTCGGGCCTCACGGGCGCGGAGCTCGACGCCTGCCACGCGCTGGTGCACGTCCCCAGCGACCCGGCGCAGCCGTCGCTGAACCTGGCGCAGGCGGTTCTGCTCGTCGCCTACGAGCTGCGGCTCTTCGCGCTGGCGGACCCCGGCGCGCCGCCTCCGGCGCTCGCTGCCGCGGAGGCGCCCGCCCCCGCCGGTGCGCTGGAAGCGGTGGTGCAGGAGCTGCGGCAGGCGCTGCTCGAGATCGGCTACCTCGATCCCGCCAACCCCGACCGCATCCTCACTGAGCTGCGCCGGCTGCTCGCCCGCGCGGCCCCCACCCGGCGCGAGCTGCTGCTGCTGCGCGGACTGTCCCGGCAGGTCGCGTGGGCCGGTCGCGTTGCGCGCGCCCGCGAAGGGAACGGATAATCCGCGGAGGGACGCTGCGCAGGGAGACCGCGACGACACGCCACCCGAGGTCCAGCGAGAAGGCCGTGCTCGTCGGCGTGTCGCTCGGCACCCGGGAGAGGCTGCGCGCGAGCGCGGCCCTCGAGGAGCTGGCGCAGCTGGCGGAGAGCGCCGGCGCTCGGGTGGTCGAGAGCGTGCTGCAGGAGCGCCCGCGGCGCGATGCGGCCACGCTGATCGGCAGGGGCAAGGTTGAGGAGCTGAAGCGCCTCTGCGACGAGACCGCCGCCGACCTGGTGGTGTTCGACGACGAGCTGTCGCCCGCGCAGCAGCGGAACCTGGAGGAGCGGCTGGAGCGGAAGACCCTCGACCGCACCCAGCTGATCCTCGACATCTTCGCCCGGCGCGCCCGCACCCGCGAGGGCCGGCTGCAGGTGGAGCTGGCGCAGCTCGAGTACCTGCTGCCGCGGCTGGCCGGCAAGGGCGTGCTGCTGTCGCGGCTGGGCGGCGGCATCGGGACCCGCGGGCCCGGCGAGACCAAGCTGGAGACCGACCGGCGCCGCATCCGCCAGCGCATCCAGGTGATCCGCAGGGAGATCGAGCGGGTGCGGCGGGAGCGGCACACGCGACGCGAGGCGCGCAGCCGCCGGGAGGTGCCGGTGGTGGCCCTCGTCGGCTACACCAACGCCGGCAAGTCGACGCTCTTCAACGGGCTCACCCGAGCCGAGGCGGTGGTCTCGGACCAGCTCTTCATGACCCTCGACCCGCTGGTGCGCGCGGTGCGCCTGGGCGGCGGACGGGAGTTCCTGCTGGTGGACACCGTGGGCTTCATCCAGAAGCTGCCGCACGCCCTGGTGGCAGCCTTCCGCGCCACTCTGGAGGAGGTGACCGAGGCCGACCTGCTGCTGCACGTCGTCGACGCCTCGACCCCTGGCGTCGAGGAGCGGGAGGCCGCGGTGGGGGCCGTGCTGCGCGAGATCGGCGCGGCGGAGCGGCCGCAGCTGCTGGTGCTCAACAAGGTCGACCTGGCGCCCGGGGGCCGGGCCGCGGCGCTGCGCGTCTCCGCCCTGACCGGGGAGGGCATGGCGGGGCTGGTGGCGGCGATCGCTTCCCGCCTGGAGCTGCTGCCGCTGCGGGTGCGGCTGCGCTTCCGCTCCGTCGACCGGGGGCGCATCGCCGCCGTCTATGCCTCGGGACGCGTGCTCGGCCACGTGGAGGACGGCGGCTACGTCGAGCTCGAGGCCGAGCTGCCCGGGCGGCTGGTCGAGCGCTACCGGGAGCACGTGCAGTGAACGCGCCGGCGCGGCGTGCGGCAGCCGGGCTGGTGCTGGTCGTCTCCGTCGCCTGCGCCAGACGGGTGGCCGTGCCGATCCCCGAGGCCGAGGACTACCTCTTCCCCTCTCCTGCCACCGGGGAGCTCTCACCGGGAGAGGAGAAGATGCTGGACGGCGCCTGGCAGCAGGTGCTGAGCGGCGACGCCGCGAGAGCTCTGTCGCGGCTCTCGAAGCTGGAGCGGGCGGGGCCGCCACGTCCTTCCGTCCGCACGGCGGTCGGTTACGCGAAGCTGCGGGCCGGCCGCCCCGACGAGGCCCTCACGGCCTTCGCGGCCGCGCTCGAGCGCGCGCCGGAGTTCGTCCCGGCGCTGGCCGGCGCCGGGTCCGCGTCGGCGCGCCGGGGCGACGTCGACGGCGCGCTCGAGCTCTACCGCCGGGCGCAGCGGATTGCCCCCGCCGAGGTGGCCGTCCGCAACCGTCTGGGCGCCCTCAAGCTGCAGGTCACCGACCGCCACCTCTCACAGGCGCAGGCGGCGCTCGCCGCCGGCGAGCTCGAGGACGCCGTGCGCGAGTACCGAGGCGTGCTGGCGGCGGCCCCCGAGCTGGCGGCGGTTCGCCTGAGCCTGGCCGACCTGCTGCAGCGGCTGGGCGATGGGGCCGGCGAGGTGGCGGCGCTGGAAGCCGACCCGACCGGGGACCGGCAGGTGAGGCTCAGGCTCGGCGCCGCGCTGCAGCGGCAGGGCGCCTTCGAGCGCGCGCTGCAGGTCTACGCGGGCCTGCTGGCGAACGACGCCTCGGACGCGGCGGCGCGGGCCGGGCTGGCCGCAGCGCGCGACGGCCTGGAGGCGGCGGGGATGCCGGAGGAGTACCGGCGCATCCCTGACGCGCCGCGGGTGACCCGAGCCGAGCTGGCGGCGCTGATCATGGTGCGCATCAAGGCGCTGGACCGGGCGCCGGCGGGGGAGGCGCAGGTGGCGCTCGACATCTCCCGCTGCTGGGCCCGCGAGCAGATCGCCGAGGTGGTGGCCCTCGACGTGATGGAGCTCTACCCGAACCACACCTTCCAGCCCCAGGCGGTGGTGCGGCGTCTGGACCTGGCGCGGGCGGCGGCGCGGGTGCTGGAGCGGCTCGGCTGGCCGCGGGCGGCCGCCCCGGCGCCCACGGACCTGCCACGCTCGCACCTCGACTACGACGCGGTCGAGCGGGTGCTCGCCGCGGGCCTCATGCGGCTGAGCGAGGCGGGGGCCTTCGAGCCGTGGCAGCCGGTCAGCGGCCGGGAAGCGCTGGAGGTGGTCGACGGTGTCGTCCGCCTGGTCGGCTCCTGAGCGGCCGAAGCCGGCGGTTTGCGGTACGATCAGTCGCCCCGGGAGGCGACATGGACGAGAGAGAGCTCCTGCGCACGGTGCCGCTTTTCTCCGAGCTCTCGGACGCGGACATCACCAGCCTCAGCCGGCTGTCGGCGCGCAAGCGCTACCCCAAGGACACGGTCGTCTTCTTCGAGAACGAGGAGGGCGACTTCTTCTTCATGATCGTCGAGGGGCGGATCAAGGTGACGATCCTCGGCGACGACGGCCGCGAGATCATCCTGAGCATGCTCGGCCCCGGCGACTTCTTCGGCGAGATGGCGCTGCTCGACAACGAGCCGCGCTCGGCGACCGCGATCGCGGTGGAGGAGAGCGAGCTTCTCTCCGTGCACCGCACCGACTTTCAGGCCGTGATCGGGGACAACCCCTCCATTTCCAGCGCCCTGATCCGCGTGCTCTCCGCCCGTCTGCGCCGCGCCAACCACCAGATCTCCACGCTGGCCCTGCTCGACGTCTACGGGCGGGTGGCTCGCGTGATCCTCGACATGGCCCGGGAGGAGGGACGGCGGCTGAAGGACGGACGCATCGCCTTCCGCCGCGCCACCCACCAGGAGATCGCCAACCGGATCGGTACCACCCGCGAGACGGTCACCCGCATGCTGAAGGACCTCGAGCGCCAGGGGCTGGTGAAGGTCGAGGGACGGGAGATCGTGCTGCAGCCCGGCTTCGAGCGCGCGTTCGACTGACGGCAGGGACGAGCAGGCGAAGCGAGCGGCCGGCTACTCGCCGGTCTCGAAGCGCAGCCGGTGCGCCTGCCGGGGCTTGGGGAGCGTGACCCGCAGGACGCCGTCGGCCAGCTCGGCGGTCACGCCCTCCGGGTCGACCGCCTGGGGCAGCCGGAACGAGCGCGCGAACGGCCCGTCGAGCCGTTCCAGGCGGTGGAAGGTCTCCGACCGGCCGGTCGTCGAGGGCGGCTTCTCGCCGCGGATCACCAGCGCGCCGTGTGCCACCTGGACCGAGACCTCCTCGCGTCGCACGCCGGGGAGGTCGATCTCGACGACGTAGCCCGCGGCGGTCTCGAAGACGTCGGCGGCCGGCGCCCAGGTCCGGTGGGGGAGGTGCGGCTCGTCGAGGCGCTCCCGGCCCAGGGTCTCCTCGAAGAGCCGGTTCATCCGCTCCTGCAGGTCCAGCAGTTGCTGCAGCGGGTCGGCGTGGTGCGGCATGGACATCAGTCTCTCACGGCTGCAGGCGGCGGCGCAGCTCGGCCAGCAGCGCCAGCGCCTCGAGGGGAGTGAGGCGGTCCGGGTCCAGCCGGCGCAGCTCGTCGAGGACGCCGTCGTCGCGGCCCGAGAACAGCGCCAGCTGCCGGGCGCCCGTGCGGTCCTCCGTCTCGGAGTGGGCGAGGCGGGGACGGCCCTCGCGGTCGAATTCCGTGCTCTCCAGGTTGCGCAGGATCTCCTGCGCCCGCACCAGGACGGCCGCGGGCAGACCCGCCAGCCGCGCGACGTGGATGCCGAACGAGCGGTCGGAGCCGCCCGGCTCGATCTTGCGCAGGAACACCACGGTGTCGTGCCACTCGCGCGCGGAGACGTGCAGGTTGCCGACGGTGGGGAGGTCGGCGGCCAGGTCCACCAGCTCGTGGTAGTGGGTGGCGAAGACGGTCTTGGGTCCGTTCGGGTCGCCGGCGAGGTGCTCGGCCACCGCCCAGGCGATGGAGAGGCCGTCGAAGGTGGCGGTGCCGCGGCCGATCTCGTCGAGCAGGACCAGGCTGCGCCGCGTGGCGTGGCGCAGGATGTGGGCGGCCTCCTGCATCTCGACCATGAAGGTGGACTGGCCGCGCAGGATCTGGTCGCTCGCCCCCACCCGGGTGAAGATGCGGTCGACGATCCCCAGCTTCGCCTCCCGGGCCGGGACGAAGCTGCCCATCTGCGCCATCAGCGGCACCAGTGCCGTCTGGCGCAGGAAGGTCGACTTGCCCCCCATGTTGGGGCCGGTGAGCACCAGCAGTCGCGGCCCCCCCTCTCCCATCGAGAGGTCGTTGGCCACGAAAGGCTCCTCGAGCACCCGCTCCATCATCGGGTGGCGACCCTCGGCGTAGACGAGCTCGTCGCCGCGGCTGAGCCGCGGCTTGACGTAGTCGAAGCGGGTGGCGGCCTCGGCCAGCGAGGCGAGCACGTCGAGGCGGGCGGTGGCCTGCGCCGTCTGGTGCACGCGGCGGGCCTCGCCGGCCACCTTCGCCCGCAGCGACTCGAGGATCTGCAGCTCGCGCTCCAGGATGCGCTCGTCCGCCTTCAGCACCTGCTCCTCGTAGTCCTTCAGCTCCGGGGTGACGAAGCGTTCGCCGGTGGCGACCGTCTGCTTGCGGATGTAGTCCGCGGGCACCAGCGCCAGGTTGGGCTTGCTCACCTCGATGTAGAAGCCGAACACGCGGTTGAAGCGCACCTTCAGGGAGCCGATGCCGGTGCGCTGCCGCTCGCGCTCCTCGATCGAGGCGATGGTGGCGCGGCCGCCGCGGCTGGTCTGGCGGAGGGCGTCGAGCTCCTGGTCGACGCCGTCGCGTACGAAGCCGCCCTCGCGGGCGAGCGAGGGCGGCTCGTCGACCAGCGTGCGCGCGACCTCGTCGGCCAGGTCGAGCGGCGGGTCGAGGTCCTTGAGGCAGAGCCGCACCAGCGGCGCCAGGCAGTCGGCGAGCGCCTGCGCCGCGGCCGGCAGCGCCCGGATCGATTGCCCGAGCGCGCCCAGGTCGCGCGGCGACGCGGTGCCCAGGACCACCCGGCCGAGGATGCGCTCCATGTCCTGCACGGGGGCGAGCGCCGCGCGCAGCCGCCCCCGGTCCAGCGCGCGGAACGCCAGCTCCTCGACCGCGTCGAGCCGGTCCTGGATGGGCTCCAGCTCCACCAGCGGCCGCAGGACCCACTCGCGCAGGAGCCGCGCGCCCATGGCGGTCTTCGTGTGGTCCAGGACGTCCAGCAGCGTGCCGCGCCTCTGGCCGTCGGCCAGGCTCTCCACCAGCTCCAGGTTGCGGCGGGTCACCGAGTCGACCGTCAGCACGTCCTGCGCGGCACGTGTCACCAGGCCGGTGACGTGGTCCAGCTCCCTCTTCTGGGTCTCGCGCACGTAGCGCAGCGCCGCCCCGGCTGCCGCGGTGGCGCGCGGCAGGTGCTCGTTCAGGCCGAACGCCTCGAGCGTCGCCACCCCGAAGTGGGCCAGCAGCTCGCGGCGGGCGAGGTCGAGATCGAAGGTGCGGTCCTCGACCGGCGCACGGGGGATCGCGGACTCCGGCTGCGCGGGGTCGCTCAGCCACGGCGGCAGGTCGGCCTCCGGGCGGGCCAGGATCTCGCGCGGGTGGCAGGCACCGATCTCGTCCCGCAGGCGCTCGTAGCGGGCCTCTCCGTCCCACTCCGCCGCCAGGAACTCCCCGGTGGTCGGCTCCAGCCAGGCCACGCCCACGCTGGACGGGCCGGGGTCGAGGGCCAGGATCCAGGAGGGCTGGCCCGCCTCGAGCGCGCCTTCCTCCAGCTGGGTGCCCGGTGTGATCACCCGGACCACCTCGCGCTTGACGACACCCTTCGCGTTCCTGGGGTCCTCGACCTGCTCGCACAGCGCCACCCGGAAGCCCTGGCGCACCAGGCGGCCGATGTAGACCGAGGCCGCGTGGTAGGGGACGCCGCACATGGGGACGGGGTTGCCGTCGCGGTCTCGCGAGCGCGAGGTGAGGGCGATGTCGAGGGCTTTCGAGGCGACGACGGCGTCGTCGAAGAACATCTCGTAGAAGTCGCCCATGCGGAAGAACAGCAGCGCGTCGGGGTGCTCGACCTTCATGCGCTGGTACTGCTGCATGGCCGGCGTCTGCACGAGCGCGGGCGACGTCATGAGGGAAGCTGGAGTATAAGCTAGCTCGTGCGCGTGCTCGCCGTGGACACCACGACGCCGCGGGGCAGCGTGGCCGTGCTGTCGGAAGAGGCCGTGCTGGCCGAGGCGCGGGTCGAGGCCGTCTCCGGGCACTCGCGCTGGCTGCTGCCGGCGGTCGACGCGCTGCTGGCCGGCCTCGCCCTGGAGCCTTTCGCGCTCGACTGCTTCGCGGTGACCACCGGCCCCGGCTCCTTCACCGGCCTGCGGGTGGGGCTCAGCAGCGTCCAGGGGCTGGCGCTGGCCAGCGGCCGGCCCTGCGTCGGCCTGAGCGCCCTCGACGTCCTGGCGCTGGCCGCAGCCGGGTGCGCGGAGACGGTCGTCGCCGTGATGGACGCCTTCCGCCACGAGGTGTACCTCGCAGTCTACGACGGCGCCGGCGGGACGCGCGTCGCGCCGCGGGTCGGCGGCCTGGAGCCGTTGCTGGAGGGCGTTCCGGCTGGCGCAGCGTTCGTGGGGGACGCGGTCGCCGGCGAGCGCCCCCGCATCGCGGCCCTCGTGCCTGGAGCGCGGTTCCCGGAGCTGGACCTGTTCCTGGCGGTGCCGCTCGGCCGTGCCGCGCTCGGGCGGGCGGGCGCGGGGGAGACGGTCGCCCCCGCGGACCTGCGGCCCGTCTACCTGCGGGGAGCCGACATCCGCCGGCCGCAGCGGTGAGCGACGGCCTCTTCCTCGCCCGGGCCACGGAGGCCGACGTGGAGGCGCTGGCGGCGCTGGCCTCCGCCTGCCACTCGCACCCCTGGACGCGCGCGCAGATCGCCCGGGAGGTGGCGGCAGGTCCGCCCGGAGCGGTGCTGGTGCTGCGGGCGGCCTCCGGCCCGGTGGCGGTCTGCGGCTCGTGCGCGTACCGCGTCTTCGCGGGCGAGATGGAGATCCTCGACGTCGCGGTCCACCCCGGCTGGCGCCGGCGGGGGCTGGGCCGCTTCCTGGTCTCGCGCGCGCTCGGGCGCGCTTCTCGCGCCGGGGCGGCCGTGGCCCGGCTGGAGGTGCGGGCGGGGAACCTGGCGGCGCTCTCGCTTTACGAATCGCTGGGGTTCTGCCGGCGAGGCGTGCGCCGCGGCTACTACGTCCAGCCGGTGGAGGACGCGGTCCTGATGGACCAAGCGTCGATCGGGCGATGCGGGCGTTGAACTCCGGCGCTCTCGCGTGCTACCGTCCCGCTTGGAGGGGCCGGCGAACCTGGACCCTCCCCCGATGCACCCTTGACCCCAATCCGAAGGGTCTCCTAGAGACCAGAGCAGGAGGCGCCGAATGGCTCAGGAACCGGTCTCGCCCGTCGATCTCGTCCGCAGCGACGACGAGTACAGGCAACTGGAAGCGCAGCACCACCACTACGAGAGCCGGCTGGGCGAGCTGGCCGACAAACCCGTCCTGAGCGACGACGAGCAGGTCGAGGAGATCACCCTCAAGAAGAAGAAGCTGCAGCTGAAGGACCGGATGCAGGAGATCGCCCGGCGCTATCGGGTGAGCTCGGCGCAGCTCTGAGCGCCACGGGCGATCCAGCGACCTCCGCCCCGGCGATTCTGGCGGGGGTGGAGGAGAAGTTGGACGGCACCCGTCACATCCGTCGCGGCGCGTCGATACTGCCGAGCCTCTTCACGACCGGGAACCTGTTCCTGGGGTTCTGGTCGGTCATCAAGACGCTGGACGGGCACTTCGCCGACGCCTCCCTGCTGATCGGCGGGGCGACGGTCCTCGACATGCTGGACGGCCGCATCGCCCGCCTCACCGGTACCCAGAGCGAGTTCGGGGCCGAGTTGGACAGCCTGGCGGACGCGGTCTCCTTCGGCGTGGCCCCGGCGCTGCTCGCCTACGTGTGGGCGCTCTCGATGGTGCCCCGGGTGGGCTGGCCGGCGGCGTTCCTGTTCACGGTCTGCGGGGTGATGCGGCTCGCGCGCTTCAACGTCCAGCGCCAGGCCGTCGACGGGCGCTACTTCGTCGGCCTGCCGATCCCCGCCGGCGCCGCCCAGATCGCCGCCGTGGTCTTCGCCCTGCCGGAGCCGCCAGGCGACCGCCTGCGCGCGGCGGCGGTGATGGCGCTGGTCGTGGTGCTCGCCTTCCTGATGGTGAGCACGTTCCGCTACCGCTCCTTCAAGGGCGTCGACCTGCGCCGGCGCCGCAGCTACCTGACCGTGCTGGCCATCGCCATCCTGTTCCTGCTGGTCGCGGCGCACCCGGAGGCGACGCTGCTGGCCGCCACCAGCCTGTACACGCTGTCGGGGCCGCTCGCCTGGGCGTTCTCTGCGCTGCGCCGGCGCAAGGAGCCTCCGCCCCAGCCGGCGGAGGTGCAGCCGGCTCCGTGAGCCCCGCCGCGCCGGTCGTCGGCGTCGGCGGCGTGGTGGTGAGGGCGGGACGGGTCCTGCTGATCCGTCGCGGCAAACCGCCGCTCTTCCGGCGGTGGACGGTCCCGGGCGGCACCGTCGAGCTGGGCGAGACGCTGCAGGAGGCCGTGGTGCGCGAGATGCGGGAGGAGACGGGCCTCTCGGTGCAGCCGCTCGAGGTGCTCACGGTCTTCGACCGCATCGAGCGCGAGGGCGAGGAGGTGCGCTACCACTTCGTGATCGTGGACTTTCTCTGCCGCGCCGCCGCCGGCGAGGCCCGGGCCGGGTCCGACGCGCTGGAGGTCGCCTGGGTCCGCCCGCAGGAGATGCCCGCGTACGCGTTGCCGGAGAAGGCGCTCGAGGTGGTGCAGGAGGCGCTGCGGCGGGCCGCGCGAGAGCCGTGAGCGGGCCGTCACGCGAGGCCGCGGACGACACCCACCAGCACGACCTCTCCGAGCTCGCCCGGCTGGGGAGGCGGCCCGACATCCGGCTGATCGCCACCGACCTCGACGGCACGCTGGTCGACGACGCCAAACAGATCCACGACGCGCTGTGGCCGCTGATCGACGAGCTGCACCGACGGGGCATCGCCTTCTGCCCGGCGAGCGGCCGGCAGTACTACAACCTGCTCGAGCACTTCGAGGCGGTGGCCGACGAGCTGGTGTTCATCGCCGAGAACGGGACCTACGTCGTGGCGCGGGGGCGGGAGCTGTTCGCGGAGTGCCTGCCCCTGGAGGCCGCCCGACAGGTCGTCGTCCGCACCCGCTCGCTGTCCGGCGCCTTTGCGGTGCTCTGCGGAAAACGCTCCGCCTACGTCGAGCGCAGCGGGCCCGAGTTCCTGGTTCACGCCCGGCCTTACTACGCGCGGCTCGAGGTGGTCGGTGACCTCCTGGAGGTCGCCGACGACATCCTGAAGGTGGCGATCTACGACTTCGTCTCGGCCGAGCAGAACACGGCCCGGGCGCTGGCCGACCTGGCGGCGGAGCATCAGGTGGTCGTCTCGGGCGGGCACTGGGTCGACGTGATGAGCCAAGCGGCGGGGAAGGGCCGGGCGCTGCGCCGCATCCAGGCAGCGCTGCAGGTGGCGCCGGAGCAGACGATGGCCTTCGGCGACTTCCTGAACGACCTCGAGATGCTGGACGCCGCCGCGTACTCGTTCGCCATGGCCAACGCCCACCCGCTGGTGAAGCAGCGGGCCTGCTGGATCGCCCCTACCAACAACGCCAACGGCGTGGTCCGGACGATCCGGGCCGTGCTGGGGCTGGAGTGACCTACCTCGGCGCCAGCCGGTACAGCATCCAGTAGACGGCGACGCCCGAGACGGACACCCACATCCACAGCGGGGCCGTGTAGCGGGCGAGCCGGCGGTGGGCGTCGAAGCGGCCGCCCAGGCCGCGGCGGAGCGTGACCACGACCATGGGCACGATGGCGGCGGCGAGCAGGGTGTGGCTGAGGAGCAGCGCGAAGTAGACGGTCCGCATGACTCCCCGCCCGGCGTAGCGGACCGAGCCCACCTGCGTGTGGTAGACGAGGTAGCTGGCCAGGAACAGGCTGGAGGTGGCGAAGGCCGCCAGCATCGCCGCCCGGTGGGCGGCGCGACGGCCGTGGCGGATGAGCCACCAGCCGGCGGCCAGCAGGGAAGCGCTGGTGGCGTTGAGCAGCGCGTTGAGGGAGGGCAGCGCCGCCAGGCTCAACGGCGGCCCGCCAGCAGCAGCGACGAGAGTGCGGGCAGGTACAGCACCGAGGCGAGGAACAGGCCCCGGGCGGCCACCACGTCGCGGGCGGAGAGCAGGCGCAGGGCGAACAGGGTGAGGGCCGCGCCGAGCAGCAGGGCGCCCCCGGCGTAGGCCAGGCCCGCCAGGCCGGCGGCGACCGGCGCCAGGCTCACCAGCAGCAGGGCGAGGCTGTGGACGACGGTCTGGCGGGCGGTGAACGAGCCCTCGCGGTCCACCACCGGCAGCATGGGGAAGCCACCGCGCTCGTAGTCGTCGCGGTACATCCAGGCGATCGCCAGGAAGTGCGGCACCTGCCACAGGAAGAGGATGGCGAACAGGATGAAGGCGCCGGGTTGGACGGCGCCCGAGGCCGCGGTCCAGCCGATCACCGGCGGCAGCGCGCCGGGGACGGCGCCGACGAGCGTCGCCAGCGGGGTGCGGCGCTTGAGCGGCGTGTAGAGGAACAGGTAGCTCGTCCAGGTGATGAGGGCGACCATGGCCGGCAGCGGCCCGCACAGCCACAGCAGCAGCACGACTCCGCCGACCGAGATCGCCGAGCCGAAGGCCGCCGCCTCCAGCGGGGCCACCCGGCCGGCCGGCAGCGGGCGTCGGCGAGTGCGCTCCATGCGGGCGTCGGTGTCGCGCTCCAGCAGCTGGTTCAGCACGGCGGCTCCCGAGGCGACGAGAGCGGTGCCGGCGAGGGCCGAGGCGAGCAGCGGGAACCGCACCGGCCCCGGCTCCGCCATGACGAACCCCACCAGCGCCGTGAGCACCACCATCAGCGTGATCCGCGGCTTCAGCAGCTCGCAGCGGTCGGCGAGGCTCGTCCCGCAGACGACTGAGGCCACGGATCGCATGGGCTGAGTCTTCAGTCTACCGGCCGGGTGACGGGGCTTCAACCTTCGGCGCCTCGGGCGTGGGTGCGGCCGGCGGGCGATTCGGCGACACCGGGAAGGCGACGACCGAGCGGTCGCTGAGGCCGAGGGCGAGGACCGGGCCGACGGCGATCGGCGCCGTCCGGATGACCGCGCGCGGGTCGGCCGAGACGCGCAGCGAGCCGGCGGGCTTGCCGGTCGCCGCATCGAAGGCCAGCAGCTCCGTCTCCAGGCAGGCGATCACCAGGTAGCCGTCGACCAGCACGGGCCCGGACAGGGGCCGCGAGGGCAGGGCTTGGCGCCAGGAAAGGTTGCCCCCCTGGTTGAAGGCGTAGAGGACGGCGTCGAGCGGCGCGAACAGGACGCGCCCGTTCAGCAGCAGCCCCGGGTCGGCCACGTCCGCGCCCACCTTCCAGCTCCAGCCGGTCCTGCCGTCGTCGAGCCGGGCCTCGAGGACGCGGCGGTCCGCGGTGCCGAGGTACAGCCGCCGGCGGTCCGCGTCGACCAGGGGCGGTGCCAGCAGGGCACGCCGCGTGGGCAGAGTCCACACGACGGCGCCGGTGGCGCGGTCGCGGCAGCGCAACGCTCCGTCGGACTCGCCCGTGAGCAGCCGCGCCCCGACGCGGGCCGGCGGGGCGGTGATCTCGACGCCGGCGGCCGTCCAGAGCAGGCGGCCGCTGGCGAGCTCTACCGCGGCCAGGCCGCCGCGGCCGGCGACGAGCGCCCGATCCTCGTCGATCACGGCCGGCAGGGCGCCGCCGATCGGCGTCCGCGCCTGCCAGCGGGCCTTGCCGGTCCGCGGCTGCAGGCTGGTGAGGGTGCCGTCGTCGCCGTGGACCAGCAGCGTCCCGTCGGCTGCGCTCAGCGTGCCCGGCAGGCCCTCCGCCTTCCAGGCCACCTCACCCGTCCTGGGCTCGAGGGCTCGCACCACGTCGTCGCGGGTGGCGACATACAGCCGACGGCCGTCGGCAGCCAGCGGCGGCACCACGAATTCGCCCAGCAGCGTCTTCCAGGCGGCGGTCGAGGGGAAGAGGGGGCGCCGCGCGGCCGGATGGTGGCCGGCGCAGGAAGAGAGAAGAAGTGCGGCCATCAGCGGGGCGAGCGGGCGCGGCACGGCAGGGCACTATACACGAGAGGCTGCGCCGGCCGGCCGCGTGAGGGCCGCGGGGTATAATCGCCGCCTCTCGGGAGGCCATGGAAAGAGAGACGGTCCTCATCCTCGACTTCGGGTCGCAGTACACGCAGCTCATCGCGCGGCGCCTGCGGGAGCTGTCGGTCTACTCGGAGATCCTGCCGCCGCGGACCGCCGCCGCCGCGCTGCAGGCGCGTCAGCCCCGTGGCATCGTGCTCTCGGGCGGCCCGGACAGCGTGCACCAGCGCGGCGCTCCCCGCTGCGACTCGGGGATCTTCGCTCTGGGCGTGCCGGTGGTGGGCATCTGCTATGGCATGCAGCTGATGAGCCACCTGCTGGGCGGCGAGGTGAAGCGCTCCGGCCACCGCGAGTACGGGCAGGCCGTGTTCTCGCCGGCCCCCGGCGGCACGCTGTTCCGGGGCCTCCCCCTGCGCAGCCGGGTGTGGATGAGCCACGGCGACGACATCCGCCAGGCGCCGGCCGGCTTCCAGGTGGTCGGCTGCACGGAGACGAACCCGATCGCCGCCATCGAGGACCCGGTGCGGCGGCTCTACGGGATGCTGTTCCACCCCGAGGTCGCCCACTCGGAGGAAGGCACGAAGGTCCTCGGCAACTTCCTCGACGCCTGCGGCTGCCGGCGCGACTGGAACGCCCGCTCGTTCGTGGAGGAGGCGACCGAGCGCGTCCGCCAGCAGGTGGGGAGGAAGGGGCGGGTCATCTGCGCGCTCTCGGGCGGCGTCGACTCCTCGGTGGCGGCTCTCCTGGTCCACCGCGCCATCGGCAGCCGACTCACCTGCGTGTTCGTCGACAACGGCCTGCTGCGCAAGGACGAGGCGGCGCAGGTGAAGCGCCGCTTCGCCGAGCGGCTGAAGCTGCGGGTGGTGGCGGTGGACGCCTCGCGGCGCTTCCTGCGCCGGCTGCAGGGCGTGGCCGACCCCGAGCGCAAGCGCAAGATCATCGGCCGCGAGTTCATCGAGGTCTTCAAGGACTCCATGCGGCGGGTGGGCCGCGCCGAGTTCCTGGCGCAGGGTACGCTCTACCCGGACGTGATCGAGTCGGTGTCGGTGCGCGGCCCCTCGGCGGTGATCAAGAGCCACCACAACGTGGGCGGCCTGCCGAAGCAGATGCGGTTCGCGCTGGTGGAGCCGCTGCGCTGGCTCTTCAAGGACGAGGTGCGCAGGGCGGGGCTGGAGCTGGGGCTGGACGAGGAGTTCGTCTACCGCCAGCCGTTCCCCGGTCCCGGGCTGGCTGTGCGCTGCCTGGGGCCGGTGACCCAGGAGCGCCTCGACATGCTGCGCGAGGCCGACGCCGTCTTCGTCGAGGAGGTCAAGGCGGCGGGCCTCTACCGCCGGATGTGGCAGAGCTTCGCCGTGCTGCTGCCGGTGCGCTCGGTGGGGGTGATGGGCGACGACCGCACCTACCAGTACACGGTGGCGCTGCGGGCGGTGGAGTCGCTGGACGGCATGACGGCCGACTGGGTGCGTCTGCCCTATGAGCTGCTGGCCCGGGTGTCCAGCCGCATCGTCAACGAGGTGCGCGGGGTCAACCGGGTGGTCTACGACGTGAGCAGCAAGCCGCCGTCGACGATCGAGTGGGAATGACGAGCGCGCCGGACTTCGTCCACCTCCATCTGCACACCGAGTACAGCCTGCTCGACGGGGCCTGCCGCCTCGACGAGCTGGTGGGCGAGGCCGGCCGTCTCGGCATGAAGGCCCTCGCCATCACCGACCACGGCAACATGTTCGGGGCGGTCGCCTTCCACGACGCCTGCCGGGCGAAGGGCCTCAAGCCGATCCTCGGCTGCGAGGTCTACGTGGCCCCGGGCAGCCGCTTCGACAAGCAGGCGCAGAGCGCCTCCGACGCCTACGACCACTTCACCCTGCTGGCCGCGGACGAGGCGGGCTACCACAACCTGGTCAAGCTGGTCTCGGCCGGCTACCTGGAGGGCTTCTACCACCGCCCGCGGATCGACAAGGAGCTGCTGGCCCGGCACGCCGCGGGGCTGATCGGCCTTTCCGGCTGCCTGTCGGGCGAGATCGCCCAGCACGTGCTGGCGGGGGCCGAGGAGGCCGCGCTCCGGAGCGTGGGCGAGTTCTCGGAGATCCTGGGCCGGGAGCGCTTCTTTCTGGAGGTGATGGAGCACGGGCTCCCCGACCAGCGGCGCGTGAACCAGGGACTGTTGAGGATCCGCCACCGCACCGGGCTGCCCCTGGTCGCCACCAACGACGCGCACTACCTGCACCGGGAGGACAGCCGGGCGCACGACGTGCTGCTGTGCATCGGCTCGGGCAGGAAGGTCGGCGACCCCGACCGGCTCCGCTTCGACACCGACCACTTCTACCTGAAGTCGCCCCAGGAGATGGCCGCGCTGTTCCCCGACCACCCGGAGGCGCTCCTCTCGACCGTGAAGATCGCCGAGATGTGCGACTTCACGCTGCAGCCGGTCACCACCCTGCCCGCCTTCGACGTGCCGGACGGTTTCGAGATCGAGTCCTACTTCGAGAAGGTGACCCGCGACGGCTTCGCCGAGCGTCGCCGTGCGCTCGACCCGCTCGCCTCCGCGGGGCGGCTGAAGCACCCGATGGCGGACTACGAGCAGCGGCTGGAGAAGGAGATCGGCGTCATCCGCCGCTGCGGCTTCGCCGGGTACTTCCTGATCGTCTGGGACTTCATCCGCTACGCGCGGGAGAAGCGGATCCCGGTCGGCCCCGGGCGGGGGTCGGCGGCCGGCTCCCTGGTCGCCTGGTCTCTGCGCATCACCGACATCGACCCCCTGGAGAACGACCTCATCTTCGAGCGCTTCCTGAACGAGGAGCGCATCAGCCCGCCCGATATCGACATCGACTTCTGCGAGGCCCGGCGCGGCGAGGTGATCGAGTACGTCACCCGCAAGTACGGCCGCGAGAACGTGGCCCAGATCATCACCTTCGGGACCATGAAGGCCAAGGCGGTGGTGCGGGACGTGGGGCGGGTGATGGACATGAGCTACGGCGAGGTGGACCGGATCGCCAAGATGATCCCCTTCGACCTCAAGATGACCCTCGACCGGGCCCTGGAGGAATCGCCGCCGCTGCAGGAAGCCTACGCCAAGGACCCGCGGGTCAAGGAGCTGATCGACGTCTCCCGGCGGCTCGAGGGGACGACGCGGCACGCCTCCACCCACGCCGCCGGCGTGGTGATCGCGCCGCGGCCGCTCACCGAGCTGGTGCCGCTCTTCAAGGGCAACACCGCCGACGTCACCACCCAGTTCGACATGAAGGGCGTCGAGCGCATCGGCCTGCTGAAGATGGACTTCCTGGGCCTGCGCACGCTGACGCTGATCGACAACTGCGTGAAGATGATCGAGGCGCAGCGGGGCGTGCGCATCGACCCTGCCGCCATCCCGGTGGGCGACGCGCGGACCTTCGAGCTGTTCACCGCCGGCAAGACCAGCGGCCTCTTCCAGTTCGAGTCCGACGGCATGCGCGACATCCTGCGGCGCTTCAAGCCTGACCGGCTCGGCCACCTGACCGCGCTGAACGCGCTGTACCGGCCGGGGCCGATGCAGATGATCGACGACTTCATCAAGCGGCGGCACGGGCAGACCCGCGTGGTCTACGAGCACCCGGCGCTCGAGCCCATCCTGCGCGAGACCTACGGGGTCATGGTCTACCAGGAGCAGGTGATGCAGATCGCCTCGGCCCTGGCCGGCTTCACCCTGGGCGAGGCCGACATCCTGCGCAAGGCCATGGGCAAGAAGAAGGCCGAGGTGATGGCCGCCCAGATGGACCAGTTCCTGAAGGGCTGCGCCGAGCGCAAGGTGAGCGCGAGGAAGGCGAAGAAGATCTGGGAGGCGATGGAGCAGTTCGCCGGCTACGGCTTCAACAAGTCGCACTCGGCGGCCTACGCCTGGCTGGCGTACCAGACCGCGTACCTGAAGGCGAACTACCCTGCCTTCTTCATGGCGGCGCTGCTGACCTCGGAGCGGGCGAACACCGACAAGATGGTGCAGTACCTCGTCGAGTGCCGGGAGATGGGCATCCGGGTGCTGCCGCCGGACGCCAACGAGTCCGAGATGTTCTTCACGGTGGTGAGAGCGCCCGGCGTGTCGGCGGACGCCGGTTCCGCCGAGGACATACGCTTCGGCCTCTCGGCCATCAAGAACGTGGGCGAGGGCGCGGTGGAGGCGGTGCTGGGCTCACGGCGGGAGGGCGGGCCGTTCCGGTCGCTGTTCGACTTCTGCGAGCGTGTCGACCTCCGCGCGGTGAACCGGCGGGTGGTGGAGAGCCTGATCAAGAGCGGGTCCTTCGACTCGACCGACCCCCGGCGCTCGGCGCTGTTCGCCGCCATCGACCGGGCGATGGAGGCCGGCCAGAAGCGGCAGCGCGACCGGGAGGCCGGCCAGTCGAGCCTGTTCGGGATGCTCGCCAGCCCCGCAGACGGCGCGCGGGCGGTCGAGCGCATCCCGGACGCGCCGCCCTGGCCGGAGGCGGACCGGCTGGCCTTCGAGAAGGAGTCGCTCGGCTTCTTCATCTCCGGCCACCCGCTGGAGCGCTTCCGCTCGGAGCTTTCGAAGTGGGCGAGCGCCACCACCGGGACGCTGTCACAGCACGCGACCGACCCCGAGGTGGCCGTGGGCGGCATCGTCACCGGCCTGCGGCTGACCAAGACCCGCAAGGGCGACCGCATGGCCGTCTTCGTGCTCGAGGACCTCGAGGGCAGCGTCGAGACGGTGGTCTACCCGGAGACCTACAAGAAGACGGCCAGCCGGCTGGCGGACGACCAGGTGGTGCTGGTCAAGGCGAAGGCCGAGGTGGACGAGGAGGGCAAGGCGAAGCTGGTCGCCAACGACGTGATGCCGCTGGAGCAGGCCAAGCTGGCGGAGGCGCGGTTCGTCACCGTGCGGGTTCCGGTGCCGGCATGGGACCGGGAGAAGGGCGAGCGCCTGAGGGATATACTCGCTGCGCACCGGGGAGACTGCCCGGTCACCCTCGAGATGGCCCGGCCGGGGTGCTGGACGGTGCGGCTGGCGGCCGGGGTCCACTACCGGGTGCGGCCCGACAGCGTGCTGCGCGAGGAGATCGAGGCGCTGCTCGGCCCCGGCGCCCTGGTGCTCGAGCGCACCGTGGTCGCGGGCGAGGCCTAGGAGGAAGCCATGGCGGAGGCGGAGTTCGAGGCGCCTCTCGTCGAGCTGCAGAAGCGGATCGACGAGCTCGCCCGCTGGCCGGGGGATCCCGAGAAGGAGCAGCAGGCCCGCCGCCTGCGCGACGAGCTGACGGAGCGCCGCCGCGAGGTGTACTCGCGGCTGACGCCCTGGCAGAAGACGCTGGTGGCGCGCCACCCGAACCGCCCGTACACGCTCGACTACGTGAAGGCGCTCTGCACGGAGTGGACGGAGCTCAAGGGCGACCGTCGTTACGCCGACGACCCGGCGCTCGTCTGCGGCTTCGCGCTCTTCCATGGCCTGCCGGTGTGCGTGGTCGGGCACCAGAAGGGCCGGGACACCAAGCAGAAGATCCACCGCAACTTCGGGATGCCCAAGCCCGAGGGCTACCGCAAGGCGCTGCGGGTGATGCGCCTGGCGGCGAAGTTCGGCCGGCCGATCCTGTCCTTCGTCGACACGCCGGGCGCCTACCCCGGGATCGACGCCGAGGAGCGCGGCCAGGCCGAGGCCATCGCCTACAACCTGCGCGAGATGGCGAGCCTGGCCACGCCGATCGTGGTGACGGTCACGGGCGAGGGCGGCAGCGGGGGAGCGCTGGCGATCGCGGTGGGCGACCGTGTCAACATGCTGGAGCACGCCGTCTACTCCGTGATCTCGCCGGAGGGCTGCGCCTCCATCCTCTTCCGCGACGCCTCGCGCGCGGAGGAGGCGGCGATCGCCATGAAGATCACGGCCGTCGACCTCCTGGCGATCGAGCTGGTCGACGAGGTGATCCCGGAGCCGCCGGGGGGCGCCCACGTCGACCACGAGGCGCTGTTCCGGTCCGTGGACGCGGTGCTCTGGCGACAGCTCTCGGAGCTGCGCGCGGGGCCGGCCGAGCGGCTGCCCGAGAGCCGGTACCAGAAGTTCCGGCGCATGGGCCGCTACGGCCACGAGTTCGGGGAGGCGGCCGCTTCCTGACCCGCGGGCGGGGCCGTCGCGACCCCGGCGGTACAATCGGCTCGATGAGCGTGGCCCTCGCCGGGGAGCACGACCGGCATCGTCTCCCATGAGGCTCACCCCGAGGTTCGTGCGTGGCGGGCTGCTGATTCTGCTGGCGCTGGTCAGCGGCGCCGTCGCCCTGAGCCTGCGGCATGCCGGGGCTCCGTCGGGCAGCGCCACGGCCGGGCGCGGCGCCCCGACGGGCACCACCCTCGACCAGATGGTGCTCGTCCAGTTCGGCGAGGGCGAGGCCAGACGGACGGTGAAGGCGCAGCACGTGGCCGGCAGCGACGGGGCCGCGCAGCTGCTGGAGGGCGTCGAGGCGACCCTCCCGTACCTCGAGGAGGGCAAGCCGGGGACCCTCACCATTCGCGCCGACAGGTGCCGCTACACGCCCCAGCCGCTGCGCGCGGAGTTCCGCGGCCACGTCGAGGTGCGCTCCAGCACCGGGCTGGAGCTGGACTCGGAGGCGCTCGACTACCGGTCGTCTCCCGAGGAGGGCAGCACGGACGAGTTCGTCCGCTTCAAGCGTGGCAACCTGTCCGGCACCGCTCGCGGCGCCAGCTTCCGCCGCCAGAGCGGGGTGGAGCTGAACAGCGAGGTCAAGCTGCTGGTCACCTCTGCGGCGGCGCTGCCCACCACCATCGAGGCGGGGCAGGCGCAGGTCGCGCGCGCCGAGGGCCGCGTGTACTTCGACGGCGGCGTCCACGTCGTGCAGGGCAGCCGGGACCTGCGCTGCGACAAGCTGCAGCTCACCATGGTGGACGACTTCAAGACCCTCCAGCGGGCGGTCGCGCTCGACGAGGTCGACCTGCACGCGGGTGCTGGCGCCGGCGTCGGGTCGCTGGGCCCGGGGGGCGGGGAGCGGCGGCTGCGTTGCCGGAAGCTGGTGGTCAAGCTCCTCGAGGGTGGCCATCCGCAGGAGGCGACGGCCCACAACCGCGCGGTGCTCGAGATCTTTCCTGCCGTCGCCTCCGGAGAGACGCGGCGGGTGGCGACCAACTTCATCCGCTTCGTCTTCGACGAGCAGGGGCGCATCACCGGGATGGACGCGCGAGCGGACGAGGACAGGGACGCGGAGGCGCAGAGGGTGACGGTGGCGACGAGCGTGTCGCCGACGGTGCAGCGGCGGCTGGAGTGCCTGCAGCTCCACGTCGCGCTCGACCCCGAGAGCGGCGCCGTGCAGGGGGCGGAGGTGGTGCAGAACCTCGTCTACGCCGAGCCCGGTCGCAAGGCGTGGGCCCAGCATGCCCTCTTCCAGGACGGCCCCGGTCTGCTCACGCTGACCGGGGCCCCCCGTCTGGTCGACGAGGAGCAGGGCTCGGACCTGCGGGCGCAGAAGATCGAGCTCCAGACGCGCACCCACGGCATCACCGCCGACGAGAACGTGCGGCACACCATCACCCGCAAGGCCGGCAAGGACGGCAAGGCGGGGGCCGGGCCCGGCCCGCTCGGCTCCGGCGACGAGCCGACGGTGGTGCTCTGCCGACACTTCGAGTACGACTCGGCGACGAAGACTGCGCGCTACGGGGAGAATGCGCTGATGCGCTCCGGCCGCGACGAGATCCGCGCCCCGCTGCTGGTGTTGGAGGAGCCGGCGGAGGGTCGGCGCCGGCTGACCGCCAGCGACGGTGTCGTCTCGCTGCTGCACCCGCGGGCCGAGAAGGGGCAGAAGAAGGAGCCGGCGGCCGTCGAGACGCGCAGCAAGCAGATGGTGTACGACGAGCAGCAGCGGCGCGTCGTCTACACCGGCGACGTCGAGATCCGCCAGGGCGACCTGCTCACCCGGAGCCCGGAGGCGGTGGTGCTGCTGACGCCGGACGGGGGCACCGTCGATCGCATGCTGGCCGGAACCCCGGTGGAGGTCCGGCAGGGGGACCGCCAGGCGACGGGCGAGCGGGGTACCTACACCCCGAGGGACGAGACGCTGGTGCTGGTCGGCGAGAAGGTGGTGTTGCAGGAGATCGACCGCCGGCTGGAGGGCCGGATCCTCACCTTCCAGTCGGGCAGTGATAGGATCCGGGTCGACGGCCGGGAGGAGGTCCGCAGCGAGGCCGTCCTGAAGCGCAGAGAGCCCCCCAAGCCTTGAACCAGCCCCGCCTGCTCCGTGCGCTCGGCCTCACCAAGTCGTACGGCCGCAGGGTCGTCGTGCGCGAGGTGGATCTCTCGATCCGGCAGGGCGAGGTGGTCGGCCTGCTGGGGCCGAACGGGGCCGGCAAGACCACGACCTTCTACATGGTGGTCGGCCTGGCCCGCCCCGACAGCGGGAAGGTGTTCCTGGGCGAAGACGACATCACCGAGCTGCCGATGTATCAGCGGGCGCGCGCCGGCATCGGCTACCTGCCGCAGGAGGCGAGCATCTTCCGCAAGCTGACCGCCGAGGAGAACGTGCTGGCCATCCTGGAAACGCGCGGCCTGCCGGCGCGCGAGCAGCGCTCCATGGCGCGCCAGCTGCTGGAGGAGCTGGGCATCGCCATGATGGCCCGCCAGCCCGCCTACACCCTCTCCGGCGGCGAGCGGCGGCGGCTGGAGATCTGCCGGGCGCTGGCGGCGCAGCCCTCGTTCATCCTGCTCGACGAGCCGTTCGCCGGCATCGACCCGCTGGCCGTCGCCGAGATCCAGACCATCATCGCCCACCTGCGCGACCGCGGCATCGGCATCCTGATCACCGACCACAACGTGCGCGAGACGCTCAGCATCACCGACCGCGCCTACATCCTGCGCGACGGCAACGTGTTCCGCTCCGGCACGCCGGGCGAGCTGGCGGCGGACCCCGAGGTCCGCCGCGTCTACCTGGGCGAGAGCTTCCGGCTCGACCAGCGGGACGCCGCGCGGGCGCCCCTGCCCGAGCCCCCGCGCTGACGGCGCAGCACGCTCCGCGGGCCGCGTCAAGACCTTGAAAAACCGGAGACCGGCCTATATTCTCAGGGTCGACAATGTCCCTCGCACCGCCAGCTTCGCACCGCCTCCCGACGCCGTGGCACGCCTGCCCGCCAGAGGTGACCGGAGCCTAGACGACGTGGCTTTGCATCAGAAGCTCGGTCTGTCCGCGCGCCTGTCGCAGCGGCTGATCCTCACCCCCTCCCTGCAGCAGGCGATCAAGCTGCTGCCGCTCACCACCCTCGAGCTGGCCGAGGTCCTGGAGCAGGAGGTGATGGAGAACCCGCTGCTCGAGGAGGTGCCGGTCGAGGAGACGAAGACCGTCGAGGAGATCGCCCAGGAGGAGACGGCCGAGCAGGAGCGGCCGGAGGACCCGCTCAAGGAGATCGAGATCGAGCGCTTCTTCGAGGACTACTTCGACGACGGCGCGGACCGGCGCATGAGGCCGGCGGAGGTTCCCGAGGTCCCCCCCATCGAGAACACGCTCACCGAGTCGCCCGACCTCTACGACCACCTGCTGTGGCAGCTGCGGATGACGGTCACCGACGAGCTGATGATGGAGATCGGCGAAGCGATCATCCAGAACCTCGACGAGGACGGGCTGCTGCGGGTCTCGCTCGAGGACGTCGCCGCCATGGGCCCCTGGCCGCCCGAGTCGGTGGAGAAGGCGCTCGCCCTGGTGCAGACGCTGGACCCGCCGGGCGTCGCCGCCCGCGACCTCACCGAGTGCCTGCGTATCCAGCTGCGCCTGCTCGGCCTGGAGAACTCGCCCGCCGACGTGATGGTCCGCGACCACATGAAGCAGCTGCAGGGCCACCAGTACCCCGAGATCTCCCGGCAGATGGGGCTCACCGCGGACGAGGTGGCGCACCACCTGGAGATCATCCGCGCCCTCGCGCCGCGGCCTGGCAACCGCTACAGCCCCAACAAGTCGGCCTACATCCTGCCGGACGTCTTCGTGGTCAAGGAAGGCGACGAGTACAAGATCGTCCTCAACGACGACGGGCTGCCCAAGCTGCGCATCAGCCCGACCTACCGGCGGATGCTCGACCACAAGGAACCGGGCTCGGAGGAGACCCGCGCCTACGTGAAGGACAAGCTGCGCAGCGCCCTGTGGCTGCTGAAGAGCGTCGACCAGCGCCAGCGCACCATCTACAAGGTGGCCGAGTCGATCGTGCGCCACCAGCGCGCCTTCCTCGACCACGGCATCTCGCACCTGCGGCCGCTGGTGCTGCGCGACGTGGCCAGCGACATCGGCATGCACGAGTCGACGGTGTCGCGGGTGGTGGCCAACAAGTACATGCACACCCCGCGCGGCGTGTACGAGATGCGCTTCTTCTTCCACAGCGGGATCACCTCGTCCATGGGCGAGGCGGTCAGCTCGGTGACCATCAAGGACCGCATCCGCAAGATGATCGAGGAGGAGGACCCGCAGCGGCCGCTCTCCGACTCCCGGATCGCCGAGGTGCTGGAGGCGGAGGGGCTGCCGCTGGCCCGCCGCACGGTGGCCAAGTACCGGGAGGAGCTCCGCATCCCGCCCTCGAACCTGCGCAAGACGGTCCACTAGCGCGCCCGACCCGGGGCGCCTCGGGAGAAGGACGGATGAAGATCGAGTTCACGGGCCGCCAGACCGAGGTGCCGGCGGCCGCGCGTCGGGTGGCCGAGCGCAAGCTGGCCAAGCTGGGACGCCTGCTGCCCTCGCTGACGCGCGCCCACGTCACCCTCAGCGCGGAGCGGCACCGGCAGGTGGCGGAGGTGAGCGTGCACTCGCGCCACCTCGACCTGGCCGCGGTGGAGGCGACCCCCGACGCGGCGGCCTCGGTGGCGAGCGCCATCGAGAAGCTGCTGCGGCAGGCGGAGAAGCAGCGCACCCGGATCCGCGAGCGCAAGGGCGGCGCCTCGCCGCGCCTGACGCCGGCGCCGCTCGAGCCCGCCGTGGCCGCCGGCCGCAACGGCGACGGCGCCGAGGCGGTGGCGCCCCGGGTGATCCGGGCGCGTCGGGCGGTGATCAAGCCCATGACCCTGGAGGAGGCGACGCTGGAGATGGAGGCGCGTTCCGACGCGGTGCTCGTCTTCCGCGACGCCGGCACCGAGCGGGTGAGCGTCCTCTTCCGCCGCAAGGACGGCAACCTGGGCCTGATCGAGCCCGAGGCCTGATGCCCGCCCGGGACGCCGGCTCCCCTCCGCTGCGGCCCGTGCCCACGGCGGAGGCGGAGGGGCCGGGCGTGGCGGTGGCGGAGCTGCTGGACTCGGCCGCCGAGGCGCTGAAGCTGGACCTGGCCGCCGGCCGCAGTGGGCTCGAGAACCGCATCCACCTGGCGCGGGTGCAGCGGCCGGGCCTGGCCCTGACCGGCTACACGGACTACATCCGCTACGGCCGGGTGCAGATCGTCGGCAGCAGCGAGGCCGGCTACCTGCGCAAGCTCAGGCCGCGCAGCCGCGCGGCCATCCTGGACAAGCTGTGCCGCTGCCGCATCACCTGCTTCGTGGTGACCAAGGGACTGGTGGCGCCCACCGAGCTGCTGGCGGCGGCGGAGGCGCGCGGCATCCCGGTGCTCACCACTCCCCTCGAGTCGACCGCCTTCATCAAGCTGCTGTCCGGCTTCCTGGATGAGCGCCTGGCCACCCGGCTGCACCTGCACGCGGTGCTGCTCGACGTCTTCGGCCTGGGGGTGCTGATCCTGGGCGAGAGCGGCATCGGCAAGTCGGAGTGTGCGCTCGACCTGATCGACCGCGGCCACCGGCTGGTGGCGGACGACGTGGTGGACATCAAGAGGATGGGCGATGTGCTGGTGGGCGACTCACCGGACCTCACCCGCTACCACATGGAGCTGCGCGGCCTGGGGGTGCTGAACATCAAGGACCTCTACGGGGTCTCCTCGATCCGGCTGTCGAAGCGCGTGGAGCTGGTGATCCAGCTCGAGCGCTGGGACCCGGCCAAGGAGTACGACCGGCTGGGGCTGCGCAACGAGACCTTCCTCATCCTGGGGGTGGAGGTGCCCATGGTGCGCATGCCGGTGGCGCCGGGCCGCAACATCGCCCTGCTGGTGGAGGTGGCGGCTCGCAACCAGCTCCTGCGCGAGGGCGGCTACGACGCCGCCCGGCGCTTCGTGGAGCGCGTGGACCGCCTGGTGGGGGAGGAAGGCGAGCCGCGACGGCGGGCGGGGCGGAGCCGTCGGTGAGCCCAGCCGACCGCCAGCGGCCCTGGCTGCTGGTGATCACCGGGCTGTCCGGCTCCGGCAAGACCAACGTCTCGCGCGCGCTCGAGGACGCGGGCTGGTTCTGCGTCGACAACCTGCCCACCGCCCTGGTGCCCTCCTTCGCGGAGCTGCTGCGCAGCTCGGACCATCTGCGCCGCTCGGCGCTGGTGGTCGACGTCCGCGAGCGCGGCTTCCCCGAGGCCTTCCCCGGGGTCTACCGCAGCCTGAAGAAGGCGGACGTGGATGCCAGCCTGCTCTTCCTGGAGGCCGACGAGCGCGCGCTGCTGCGGCGTTTCAGCGAGACGCGCCGCCCCCACCCGATGGCCGGGGACGAGCCGGCCATCGAGGGCATCCGCGCCGAGCGGGAGGCCCTGCAGCCCATCCGCAAGATGGCCGACGTCATTCTCGACACCTCGCGCTTCACGGTGCACGAGCTGCGGGACTACGTCCGCGAGCGCTACGACGTGCGCGCCGAGGGGCGGAAGATGGTGGTCTCCGTCCTCTCCTTCGGCTACAAGTACGGGATCCCGCCGGAGGCCGACCTGGTCTTCGACGTGCGCTTCCTGGCCAATCCCAACTTCGTACCGAACCTGCGCCGGCTCACCGGCGCGGACGAGCCGGTGGTGCGCTACCTGAGGCGGCAGACGGACACGGAGGCGTTCCTGCGCCGCCTGCTCTCGCTGGTGCGCTTCGTGCTGCCGCGGCACGAGCGCGAAGGGCGCAGCTACCTGACCATCGCCGTCGGCTGCACCGGCGGCCGGCACCGCTCGGTGATGATGGCCAACGCGGTGGGGGCCGCGGTCAAGCGCCGCGGCTATCCCGTCCGCGTCTACCATCGCGACGTCAAGCAGGGGTGATCATGATCGGGATCGTGGTGGTCACGCACGGGCGGGTGGCCGAGGAGCTGGTGAACGCCGCCCGCAACATCGTGGGCGAGATCCCCGCCGTGGCGGCGGTGTCCATCGGCTGGAGCGACGACCCGGCGGCGGCGCGGACGGCCATCGAGGAGGGGCTGGCCTCGCTGGAGGCCGCGGGAGGGGACGGCCGGGCCCTGGTGCTGACGGACATGTTCGGCGGGACGCCCACCAACCTCAGCCTGCCCTTCCTCTCGCCGCAGGTGGAGATCGTCACCGGGGTGAACCTGCCCATGCTGATCAGGGCCTGCGCGCGGCGCGAGGGCGAGCTGGCCGAGATGGCGGGGGCGGTTCGCGAGCAGGGCAAGGGCGCCATCTACGTGGCCAGCGAGATCCTGGAGCCGCGGCCGGCGTGATCCGGCGCGAGCTGCGCATCCGCAACCGGCTGGGGTTGCACGCCCGGGCGGCCGCGCGCTTCGTGCACACCGCCGGCCGCTTCCGGGCGCGGGTGACCGCCGGCCGCGAGGGGAAGGTGATGGACGGCAAGTCGATCCTGGGCATCCTGCTGCTGGCGGCCTCGCAGGGCAGCGCGGTGGAGGTCACGGTCGACGGGCCCGACGAGGAGCAGGCGATGGCCGCGCTGGTGGCCCTGGTCGAGGGCGGGTTCGGGGAGGAGCCGTGAGCCGGGTGGAGCGATGAGCACGCTGCGCGGGACCGGGGTGGCGCCCGGCATCGCGGTGGGGCGGGCGCTGGTGATGGAGCGGGACGCGGTGCCCGTGTTCCGCCTGTCGCTGACGGCCGAGCAGGCGGAGGCGGAGGTGCACCGGCTGGAGGAGGCGCTCCTGGCCTCCCGCGAGCAGCTGACGCTGATCAAGGACCGCCTGTCGCAGGAGGTGGGCGCGCCGCACGCGTACATCTTCGACGCCCACCTGCTGATGCTGGAGGACCCGCTGCTGCGCGACCGGGCGGTGACGATCGTGCGCGAGGAGCGGGTCAACGCCGAGTGGGCCCTGCGCTCGGTGTCGGAGAGCCTGCACCTGCTCTTCAGCCACTTCAGCGACGCCTACCTGCGCGAGCGCAGCACCGACCTCGACGACGTGATCGGCCGCGTGCTGCTCAACCTGCGCGGCCGGGAGGACGCCCCCGCCCTCTCCCGGTTGCCGGCGCCGGTGGTGCTGGTGGCCCAGGACCTGACGCCCTCGGAGGCCGCCGAGCTGGACTGGGAGCGGGTGCTGGCCATCGTCACCGACGTCGGCTCCTCGACCTACCACACGGCGATCATCGCCCGCTCGCTGGGTCTGCCCGCGGTCGCCGGCCTCAAGGACGCCACCCGCCGGATCCCCGCGGGCAGCGAGGTGGTGGTGGACGGCACCCGGGGCGAAGTGGTCGTCGACCCCTCGGGCAGCACGCTGCAGACCTTCAGGGCGGCGCAGGAGGAGTACCGGCAGGAGGAGGAGCGGCTGCGCGGCACCCGGGCGCTGCCGGCGCAGACGCTCGACGGGGCCGCGGTGAGCCTGGAGGCGAACGTCGAGTTCCCGGAGGAGGCGTCCACCGCGCGGCTGCACGGGGCAGAGGGCATCGGTCTGTTCCGCTCCGAGTACCTGCTGGGCCGGGGGCTGCGCTGGCCGAACGAGGAGCACCAGCTCGACGTCTACCGCCGGCTGCTCGAGCAGATGCACCCGCACCCGGTGACCGTCCGCACCTGGGACGTGGGCCTGGAGGCGCTGGGACCCTCGGGGCCGTCGAGCCCCAACCCCGCCCTCGGCGAGCGCGCGCTGCGCCTGCTGCACCGCTCGCGCGAGCCCTTCAAGGTGCAGCTGCGGGCGCTGCTGCGGGCCGGCCACCACGGGCCGGTGCGCATCATGTTCCCGTTCCTCAGCGGGGCGTCCGACCTGCGCACGGCCCTCGCGCTGCTGGAGGAGGCCCGCGCGGAGCTGCGGGCCGACGGCCTCGACTTCCGGCCTGACGTGCCGGTGGGCCTCAACCTCGAGGTGCCGAGCGCGGCCGTGATCGCGGACCTGCTGGCGCCCGAGGTCGACTTCTTCAGCGTGGGCACCAACGACCTCATCCAGTTCCTGCTGGCGGTGGACCGCACCGACCCCCGGGTCTCGGGCCTGTACCAGCCGCTGCACCCGGCGGTGCTGAGGGTCCTGGGCCAGGTGGCCCGCGCCGCGCGCGCCCACGAGATCCCGCTCTCGGTCTGCGGGGAGATGGCGGGCCAGCCCATGCAGGCGGTGCTGCTGGTCGGGCTGGGCTTCCGGGCGCTGTCGATGGCGCCGACCGCGATCCCCAGGGTGAAGGCGGCGCTGCGGGCGGTGAGGCTGGAGGACGCCCGCTCGCTCGCCACCCGCTGCCTGGCCCTGCCCACCCACCAGGAGATCCTGGAGCTGGTGCGCCGCGAGCTGCCGCTGGAGGCACAGACCGCCGAGGCCCGCGGACGGGCGGAGGCCTAGTAGCGGGCGAGCTCCCGCAGGGCCGCCGCCACCGTCCCGACCTGCGGCAGGATCGCGTCCTCCAGCACCGGGTTGTAGGCCACGAAGGTGTCGAGGGCCGCCAGCCGCCTTACCGGAGCGTCGAGGTGCTCGAACAGCTCGTCGGCGATGCGGGCGGCGATCTCGGCGCCGTAGCCCCAGGAGCGCGCGTCCTCGTGCACCACCAGGGCGCGGCCGGTCTTCCTCACGCTGCGGGCGATCGCCTCCCAGTCGTAGGGGCTGAGCGTGCGCAGGTCCAGCACCTCGGCCTCCACCCCCTCGGCGGCCAGCTGCTTGGCGGCGACGAGCGAGCGCTGGACGAGGGCGCCGAAGGTCACCACGGTTGCGTGCCGCCCCTCGCGGGCGAGCGCGGCCCGGCCGAAGGGGATGGTGTAGTCCGCCCCCGGGTAGCGGCCCTTGTTGTGGGTCTGGCGGTAGAGGTGCTTGTGCTCGAGGAAGAGCACCGGGTCGTCGCAGCGGATCGCCGTGCGCAGCAGGCCGTTGGCGTCCCGGGCGTTCGAGGGGATCACCACCCGCAGGCCGGGGATGTGGGTGAAGAGCACCTCGCCGCACTGCGAGTGGTAGACAGCCCCGCCCTGCAGGTAGCCGCCATAGGTGACGCGGATGACCACCGGGCAGCGGAAGGTGCCGTTCGAGCGCCAGCGGAGGAGGGCCAGCTCGTTGCGGATCTGCATGAAGGCCGGCCAGATGTAGTCGAGGAACTGGATCTCCACCACCGGCTTGAGGCCCCGGGTGGCCATGCCGACGGCCCGGCCCACGATGTTGGCCTCGGCCAGCGGCGCGTTGAAGACCCGGTGCGAGCCGTGGCGTCGCTGCAGGTTGTGGGTGACCTTGAAGACGCCGCCCTTGCCCTTCACCTGGGCCAGGCTCGCCTCGCGCGAGCAGTCGGCCACGTCCTGCCCGAACAGGACCACCCGCGGGTCGCGCGCCATCTCGTCGTGCAGGCAGGCGTTCAGCAGGTCGACCATGGTCTTGGGCTCGCCGCTCTCCTGGGGCTCCTTCCGGAACGCCTCGGAGGCGGGGTCGACGTCGGCAGAGTAGACGTGGTCGGTCGGCGCCTTCGGCGCCGGCAACGGGGCGGCCAGGGCCGCGTCGGCGGCGGCGTTCACCTCGCGGTCCACGTCCTCGCGCAGCAGGGCCAGCTGCTCTTCCGTCACCACGCCGTCGGCCAACAGGCGCCGGGCGAAGGCCTCCACCGGGTCCCGCGCCGACTGCGCCTCCCGCTCGGCGGGCGGACGGTACGCCGCCTCGTCGTCCGAGAGCGAGTGCGAGTACGGGCGGGTGACGTGGGCGTGGACGAGGGCGGGCCCCTGGCGGGCGCGGCACCAGGCCGCCGCCTCGCCGAGCACCGACAGGCTGGCCAGCGGGTCGCAGCCGTCCACTTCCCGAACCAGCAGGTTGGGGAACGAGCGCACCAGGCGGGAGATGCTGCCGCCCGCCGTCTGCACCTCCACCGGCACCGAGATCGCGTAGCCGTTGTCCTCGATCAGGTAGAGCACCGGCAGCCTGAGGTTGCAGGCGGTGTTGAGGCTCTCCCAGAACTCGCCCTCGGAGGTGGTGCCGTCGCCGGCCGAGCAGTAGACGACCTCGTCCGCCTCGAAGCGCGTGGCCTCGGGCCCGGGGACGTGACCGGCGGCCAGGTACAGGCCGGCCTCGGCGCAGCCGGTGGCCTGCAGGAACTGGGTCCCGGTGGGCGAGGACTGGCTCACCGCGTTGAGCCGCGGGTGGCCCCAGTGCGAGGGCATCTGCCTCCCGCCCGAGCTGGGGTCGTCCTTCGAGCCGACCGCCCCCAGCAGCATCTCCAGCGGCGTCATGCCGAGCTGCAGCATCAGCGCGCGGTCGCGGTAGTACGCGTAGAACCAGTCGTGGCCCGGCCGCAGGACCATCCCGGCCGCCACCAGCACGGCCTCGTGGCCGGCGCCGCTGATCTGGAAGAAGACCCGGTTCTGGCGCTTGAGCTGGATCTCCTTGTCGTCCAGCCGACGGGAGAGCAGCATCGTGCGGTAGATCGCGACGAGTGTCTCGTTCTTGAGGCGCAGCCCGCGGTCGAGCGCGACTTGGATCATCCTCTCCTCTGGTGACGGTGTCTCGCCGCGCGGACGGAATGGCGGCATTGGTTGATTGTAATGCAGGCGCCCCACCGGCCTCCGCCCCGGCCGGAGTGCCGCTCAGGCGAGCAGCAGCCGGAGGAGGAAGCCCGGTCCGAGCGCCGTCCGGGCCGGAACGAAGTCGCCGGCGATCCCCACCAGCCGGTCGGCCAGCTCGGGACGGCGAGCGAGCCGTCGGGCGATCGCATTGGCCAGGGTCGGGCGGCGCACCGCCAGCTGCAGCAGGCGGTTGAAGCGGAACTTGTCGCGGGTGGCCCGGCGGCGCGCGCGCTCGTACTCCCGCAGCCGGCCGACGGTCGATCGGCCGGAGCGCAGCGCCGGCAGGAGGGCCTCCGTGGCCAACTCGGCGCTGCGCAGGGCGAGGGTGACGCCCTCGCCGGTGAACGGATCGTAGAAGCCGGCCGCGTCCCCGACGAGGACGGCGCCGGGGACGGCCACGGCACGGCAGACGAGGGCGAGCGGGCCGATCGCCCGAGGCGGTTCGCACAGCGTCGCCTCCTGCAGCCGTTCGGCCACCCTCGGCCAGCACCCGGCCAGGCTCGCGCGGTAGAAGCCGTCGAGGTCGCCGGCCGCTCTCGCCATCTCGGAGGCGTCCAGGACGAACGTGACGTTGGCCTGTCCGGCGGCGAGCGGCGCGATCCCGCAATACCCGCCGCTGCCCACGTGCATCTCACCGAAGGCGTCGAGGCCCGCGACGCCGTCCCAGTAGCCGCGGACGGCGAAGCGGCGCAGGCGCCGGTGCTCCCGGAGCAGCCCCAGCCCTCGGGCGATCACGCTGCGGCGGCCGTCCGCCGCCACCACCGCCCGCGCCCGCACCACCCGCTCGCGGCCGTCGCCCGGGGCGCAGACGACGCCGACGACCGCTCCGCCTTCCTGCGCCGGCTGCACCACCCGGACTCCCTCGCGGACCTCGGCGCCGGCCGCGCGGGCGGTGTCGACCAGTGCCTCGTCGAGGGCTCTGCGGCGGAGCGCGAAGCCGCTCCTGCCCGCGGGGTAGGAGCCGCGGATGCTGGTCCCGTCCGGCGAGACGAGGTGCATCCCGCGCAGGGGCTGCGGCCGCAGGCGGCGGACGGCGTCGGCGGCGCCGGTGAGCTCCAGCAGACGCCATGCCTCGGGCGAGACGCCTTCGCCGCAGACCTTGTCGCGCGGGAAGCAGGCCGCGTCGAGCAGGAGCACGTCGACGCCGCGGCGGGCGAGCAGCGCCGCCGTCGCCGAGCCGGCGGGGCCCGCGCCGACGACCACCACCTCCCGGCGCTCGTCGCTCACGGCAGCGTCCCTCCAGCTATATCATTATTTGGTATAGTGGCGCGTGTGGCGACGGCCAGCAGCCGGTAGGGGAAGTGACGGGTGACGCGCAGGAAAGGGATCCCGGCCGCCGCGAAGGCCGCGCGCAGCTCGTCGGGCCGGAAGCCCCGGCGGATGGAGACCAGGCCGTCGTCGACGCTGACCCGGCTGCGGAAGAGCACCGGGAAGAACAGGCGGCCGAAGGCGTAGGGGACCGGGGCGCGGACGAGGTCGTTCACCACCAGGGCGCGGCGGGCCAGGCGGAAGAGCCCCCGCAGCACCTCCGGCAGCTCGGCCGCGTCGAAGTGGTGCAGGAACAGCGAGGCGGTGACCACGTCGAAGCTCAGGTCGGGGAAGGGCAGCGCGCGGACGTCCGCGACCACGCGTCGCAGCTCGGCCGGGGCGAAGTGGAAGTGCAGCCGCTTGACGTCGAGCGCGACCGCCGCCAGCGGGCCGGGCAGCCGGGCCAGCAGATAGGCGGGCAGGTCGCCGGAGGCGGAGCCGACGTCCAGCAGTCGCCCGCCGGCCGGCAGGTGCGGGCGCACGGCCCGGAGCACGCTGGCCGGGTTGGCGAGCCAGCGGTTGACGAAGCGCAGGTCCTGCAGGCTGGCGAGGGCCTCCTCCTCGGGCACGCCGAGGTCGAGCTGCTCGCTCTGGGTGGCGCGCTCGCGGAAGGACGCGGCCGGGCTCACGGCAGGGTCTTCAGAGGAACTCGAGCAGGGCCAGCTCGGCGGAGAAGCCGGGGCCGAAGGCGCCCAGCAGCCCCAGCTCCCCCGGCTGCGGCTGCTGCCGACGCAGGATCTCGTCGAGCACGAAGAGGACGGTGACCGAGCTGACGTTCCCGTGCTCCGCCAGCACCGTCTCCGTGGCGGCGAGGTCGCGGGCGGTGAGGCCCAGCCGCTCGGCCATCACCTCGACCACCCGGCGGCCGCCGGGGTGGAGGATCCAGCGCGTGATGCGCGAGCGGTCGAGGCAGCGCGGGGCCAGGAAGCCGTCCACGGCCGGCACCACCTCGCGGCGCACGAAGGGGGCGAGTCCCCGGTCGAGGACGATCTGCAGGCCCGGGTTGCGCAGCTCGAAGCCCATCAGGTGGGTGGTGGCAGGGAAGAACACGCTGCCCGTGTCGCGGATGCGGAGGAGTCCGCGTTTGGCCGCCGGGTGCCGGTCGCCGACCAACACCGCCGCCGCGCCGCCGTCGCCGAAGATGGCGGTCGAGACCACGTTGGTGGCCGAGCGGTCCCAGCGCTGGAACGTGAGGCTCGACAGCTCCAGGGTCAGCACCAGGGCCGCGCGCTCGGGGTGGGCTCGCAGGTGGTCGAAGGCGCGCGCCAGGGCCACCACTCCACCCGCGCAGCCGGCCTCGGTGATCGGCAGCCGGCCCAGCGCGCCCTTCATCCCCAGGCTGTTCGCCACGTAGGCGTCGAGGGAAGGGATCATGAATCCGGTGCAGGAGACGCTGACGACGAAATCGATGTCGGCCGGTTGCAGGCCGGCGCTCTCGACCGCTCGCCGCGCCACCTCCGCGCCGCCGGCGCAGGCGGCCGCCCGGTAGCGGCGGGTCTGGGTCTCGAAGTCGCCGGGCGAGAAGACCTCGTCGATCGGCACCACGCTCGCGCGCGTGCGCACCCCGGCCGACGCGTAGACCGAGAGCAGCCGCTCCACGCTGCCGGCCGGCTCCTCGGCCAGCCAGCGGCGGACTCGATCGGTCACGACCTCCTGGCCGTAGCGGTAGGGCGGGACATAGCGCTCGATCGAGAGCAGCCTCGGCATGGCAGTGGTGTTCCTGGAACGGGGCGCGGCGGCCCCCCCCTCATTGTCGCCTCGCCCCGGCGGCGAGGCGAGTCAGCGCCGCCTAGAAGGGGACGTCGTCGTCGCTGGCCTGGAAGTCTTCCCCGGCGGGTGCCTCGGCGGTCGGGCCGCCGGTGGCGCGTGCGCCCCCCCCGCCGCCGCCCTCCCCGCGGCCGCCCAGCAGCACCAGGCGCGAGCCGGGCCCGCTCACCCGGATCTTGGTGGTGTTGCGCTTGTTGCCGTCCTTGTCCGTCCACTCGTCGTAGCGGATGCTGCCCTCGATATAGACGCTGCGGCCCTTGCTGAGGTAGTCGCGGCAGATCTGGGCGGTCTTGCCGAAGACCTCGACCCGGTGCCACTCCGTGCGCTCCTGCTTCTGCCCGCTCTTGTCGTTCCACACCTCGTTGGTGGCCAGCGAGAAGTTGGCGATCGGCTCGCCCGACTGCGTGTAGCGGATCTCGGGGTCCTTGCCGAGGTTTCCGATCAGGATCACCTTGTTGACTGAAGCCATGCTCGCTCTCCGCTCTTCAGGGGTTCAGGTGCTCGCGGGCGATGCGCGCGGCCTGCGTGTTCGGGAAGCGGTCGATCACGTAGCGGTACTCCACCAGTGCCTGGCTGCGCCGCCCCAGCCGCTCGAGCGCCATCCCCTTCTTGACCCGCGCGTCGGGCAGCTTGTCGCTCGACGGGTAGTCGCGGAAGAGGGCGTTCCAGGCCTCGATGGCCTCGGCGTACATCTTCTTCCCGTACAGCGACTCCCCGATCCAGTACTGTGCATTGTCGGTGAAGTCGGTGTTGGGGTAGTTCCGGATGTACTCCTGGAAACCCTGGATGGCGAGGTCGTAGTTGCCGCGGGCGTAGTCGGCGTAGGCCTGGCTGTAGAGCTCGCGCGGCGCGGGCGGCGGACCCACCGGCGTCGTCGGGTTCACCGGGCCGCTGCCGCTCTCCACGGTCGCGGCAGGGGCAGCGTTGGGGCCGGCGGCGCCGACCGCCGGGCCGGGAGTGCTCGCGGGCTGGGCCGGGCCGGGAGGCGGGGCGATGATCGCCGACGCGCGCAGGGCCTGGATCGCCTCGGCCAGCTCGGAGATGCGGTCGTCCAGCTCGCGCAGGGTGGTGGCGTTGGCCTCGTCCTGCGCCCGGCGGTCGGTGGTGGCCTTCTGCAGCAGCGCGTTCTGTGCGGCGATCACCTCGTTCAGGCGCTGCACCTCCTTGCGGCCGTCCTCGACGGAGCGCTGGATGTCGCCCAGCATGCTCTGCAGGGTGGCAACCTGCAGCTGCAGCCTCTCCATGTCCTTGTTGGCGGCGGCGGCGGGCGCGGGGCGGAGCGTGAGGAGCGCCAGCAGCGCGGCGGCTTTGGCGATTCGACGGGTCACGGTAATCCTCCAGGTCGCGCCGGCGACCCATCATAGCAACGCTCGGCGGCCGACGCTCAGCGGCCGACGGCGAAGTGCGCGCGGCGGTTCTTGGCGAACGCCGCCTCGGTCTGCCCAGGGTCGAGCGGCCGCTCCTTCCCGTAGGAGACGGTCTTCAGGCGCTCGGCGGACACGCCCAGGCTCACCAGGTAGTCGCGGGCGGCCCGCGCGCGCTGCTCGCCGAGCGCGAGGTTGTACTCGACCGTGCCGCGCTCGTCGCAGTGGCCCTCCACGGTGACCCTGGCCTCGCGGTGGCTCTGCAGCCACAGCGCGTGCTTCTCGAGGGTGGCGCGGGCCGCCTCGGAGAGGGTGGCGGAGTCGAGGTCGAAGCGGATGTCCGCGAGGGGGCTGCCCTCGCTGCCGACCAGGGACGCGTCGGAGCGGATGTCGGAGCCGGCCGCGCCTTCGCCCCCGACGGCACGGACGTCCGGCCCCTGGTCGACCGGCTGCGCCGGCGTGGTGGTGGTCGCGGCCGCGCTCCCGCTGCCGCCCGGGGTGGCGGCGAGGGCCGGCGGCCGCTTGGCCCCGTGGCAGGCAGGGAGCAGGAGCAGGGTGGCGCCCGCGAGCGCGAGCGCGGCCACTCCGGGACGGCGGAAGCTGGGGGTCATGCGTCCTCCTCGACGACGTCTCACGGGCCCCACTCCGGCTGGACGTTGCTGCCCGGGCCGGTGGCGAGTGACTGCAGCGAGCGGCCATCCCGGTCGGAGACCGTGATCTCCCACCGGCCGCCGCGGTTGCACGAGAAGACGAGGTGGCGGCCGTTCGGCGCCCACGAGGGGTACTCGCAGGAGCCGCGGCCCTGGGTGATCTGTCGGACCTGGCCGCGGTTGGCGAGGTCGATGATGCCGATGTCGAAGCCGCCGGCCTCCAGCCGCGCCGTGTAGGCGATCTCGCTGAACTGCTTCGAGGGGTTCCAGGCGCAGCCGTCGTTGTAGTTGCCGACGGTGGTGAGCCGGCGGACGTTCAGACCGTCCACGTCCATGATCCAGATCTGCGGGGTGCCGGTGCGGTTCGAGGTGAAGGCGATCTCCTGGCCGGTCGGGCTCCAGCAGGGCGCGGTGTCGGAGGCCTGGGTGGTGGTGAGCCGCCGGGCGCCGCTGCCGTCCGCGTTGGTGACCCAGATGTCCATGTTGCCGGCGCGGCTGCTGGCGAACGCGAGCTTGCTGCCGTCCGGGCTGAACGCCGGCGCGAACGCCTGCGCGTCGCCGCGCTCGCCGGTGAGGTTGGCCACGCTGCGGCCCTCGAAGATGCGCGCGAGGTAGACGAGGGGCGAGCCCTGGCGGTAGGAGACGTAGGCGATGCCCTTGCCGTCCGGCGTCCAGGTGGGGGTGATGTTGAGTGAGCCGTTCACGGTGACGCGGCGCGGGTTGAAGCCGTCGTAGTCGGAGATGTAGATCTCCTTCGAGCGCCTCTCCTTCGAGGAGTCGCGGTCCGACACGAAGGCGAGGTGGGTCTTGGCCACGCCCTTGTACTGGGTCAGCGACATGATGTCGTCCGAGGCCTGGTGGGCGAAGTAGCGCGGGTTATCGGCCGTCCCCGTGTAGCGGCGGGCGAGCATGGAGGCCCCGCTGTCGACGAAGAAGACGTGCACCTCGACCGCGAGGTCCCGGCCCGTCGCCTGCGCGCGGGTGACGACGAGGATCTTCGCGCCGATGCCCTTCCAGTCCTCGAAGCTCGGGGCGTCCGGGTTCTGCGGCGGGATCGCCGAGAGCAGGCTGTCGGGCACGAACTGGAACAGCCCCTCGAAGCGCAGGTCGTTGCGCAGCACCTGGGTGATGGTTCGGCAGGCGGCCTGGCTCGCCTCGTCCGTGGCCCGCGGCAGGCAGTCGGGGATGGCGAAGCGGGGGGCAGCGCCGCCGATGACGATCTGCTCGACGGGCGGCGGCTCCTGCGTTGACTGGGCGCGGGAGGCCGCGACGCCGGCGACGGCCAGAGCGGCGAGCGCCGCCGCCGACACCTGGCCTCTTCGTCTACGAGGTCGGCCGGAAGAGCGCCTGGATCGTTCGAGGATTCTGGCCATACTCCCTCGGGAGGGGGCCGAACGGCGCCGCATTCTGGACAGCGCGCTGGGCCGCCATGTCGAGCAGGGTCGCGCCGCTCGGCTGGGTGACGCGAACGCTGGTCACGGAGCCGTCGGGCAGGATGGTGAACGTCACGCCGATCGGCTGGGTGAAACCGGTCTTGATCTGCTGGTTCCACAGCGTCCAGATCTTCTGCTGCACGCCGGCGAGGTACCAGTCGCCGCCGCTGTCCGTGCCGTTCGGCACGCCGGGGCCCGACGGCCCGAACGTCAAGCCGGGCGTCGCCGAGCCGGTCCCGTTCGCGGACCCCGCGGCGGCCGTGCTCGCCGCAGCGACGGGCTCGGGCCGCCTGGCGACCCTCCGCGAGTCGAGCGTCGGCAGCGCGTTGGGGTGCGCGACCTCCTTCGTCGGCGGCTTGATGATCTTCGGAGCCGGCGCGGGCGCCGGCGGCGCGGTGACAGGAGGCGCCGGCCGCGGAGCTGGGGCAGCAGCCGGAGGCTCCGTGGGGGAGCCGCCTCCGCCCCGGGGCAGCACCACGGCGAAGACATCCGTGACCTGCAGCGGCGGCTGCTTCGGCAGCAGCAGCGGTACCGCGATCGCCGCCGCGATCAGCGCGAGGTGGGCGACGATCGAGACCAGCATCGTCGCCGGCAGGCCCGCGTCCATCCGTTCGCGCTCGGCGATCAGCCGATCGACCGCCTCGTTCACCGCCGCTTCTCCTGGGGGAGCACGTACACGAAGCCGATGCGGTCCACTCCGGCGCGCTTGATGACGTCGACCACCCGGATGACGTCGCCGTAGCGGAGCCCCTCGTCCGCGCGCAGGTAGACGACGGCCTCGGGGTTCCCCGCGGTGAGGCCGCGCAGCCTGTCCTCGAGCAGCACGATGTTGACGATCTGGTCGGCCACGAAGACCTTGCCGTCGGCCCGGATCGAGACGGTGATGCGGTCCCCGGGCGGGATCTGGGGCTGGTTGGCGACCGGCAGGCTGACGTCGATGCCGCGGCTCATCATCGGCGCCGTCACCATGAAGACCAGCAGCAGCACCAGCACCACGTCGACCAGCGGCGTGACGTTGATCTCGCCGAGCATGGAGGTGGTGCGCCGCGAGCGCAGCCCGCGGTACGCGGAGCCCGCATCCGACCCACCGCCAGCCTGCGCCTGCATCGCCTAGGTGAAGTTGCGCTCGACGATGTTCAGGAACTCGAGCGCGAAGTCGTCCATCATCGCGGAGAGGACCCGCGTCCGGCTCGAGAAGAAGTTGAAGAAAACGGCCGCCGGTATGGCGGCCACCAGCCCCATCGCGGTGGTGATCAGCGCCTCCGATATGCCGGGCGCGACCACGGTGATGTTCGCCGATCCCGATCGGCCGATGTCCTGGAACGAGGTCATGATCCCCCACACCGTGCCGAAGAGGCCGATGAACGGGGTCACGCTGGCCGTGGTCGCCAGGAAGCTGAGCCGCCGCTCCAGCCGCGTGGCCTCCACCGTCGCCGCCCGGGCCAGCGAGCGGGACAGGGAGTCGAGGCTGCGCACGGTCGGCTTCTGGACGGCGCCGGTGCCCGCCCCCGGCGTGGCACGGACCTGCTGGTTGACCTCGAGGTAGCCGGCCTGGAAGACGCCCACCAGGGGGCTCGCCCGCAGCTGAGGGCAGACGGCGTTCACCTCGGAGAACTTGCTGCTCTTGCGGAACACATCGAGAAAGGTCACCGACTGGGCGTGGGACCGATGCAGCGCCATCCCTTTGTACAGAATGATGGCCCAGGACAGCAGCGAGAACAGCAGAAGGACGACCAGGACGCCCCGCGCCACCCAGCTGGCGCTGGCGACCAGCCCGGCGACGCCTCCGGAGAACGCGGGTTGAGCCTGGGCCAGCACCGGCGAAAGGATCACGGATGCCTCTCTCAATTGCGCTAACAGTCTAAGCTCCCACAACCTATTGGGGTTGTCAATGTTTGTCGGCCGGCGCCGCCGCCCCGCGACCACTGTCGGCGCCTCGCGGCAGCTCCGGTCCCCGCTCGTCCTTCTGACAGCGCATCATGCATTTACAGCGGAAAAACCGCTGTGATATTCTCGCCGGACGTGGCGCCCGCATGCTCAAGCTGCTCAGGATCAACAACATCGCGCTGATCTCCTCGCTGGAGCTGGAGCTTCGGCCAGGGCTCGTGCTGCTGACCGGCGAAACGGGGGCCGGCAAGTCGATCGTGGTGGACGCCCTCGGCCTGCTGCTCGGCGAGCGCGCCTCGCCGGAGCTCGTCCGCACGGGCGAGGAGAAAGCGAGCGTCGAGGCTGTCGTCGAGGTCGGCGAGGCGGCCGGCTTCCTCGAGGAGCGGGGGCTGCCGGTCGAGGGCGACGAGCTGGTGATCCGGCGCGAGGTGAACGCCAACGGCAAGGGGCGGGCGAGCGTCAACGGCACGCTCGTCCCCGTGAGCCTGCTGCGCGACCTCGCGCCGCACGTCGCGGCCATCCACGGCCAGCACGAGCCGCAGGGCCTGCTCGACCCACAGACCCATCTCGACGTCCTCGACGCTTTCGCCGGCGGCGAGGGCGGCCGGCCGCTGGCCGAGTTCCACCGCGACCTGCGTGCCGTCGAGACCGCCCTCGAACGGCTCCGCGGGGACCGTCGCGAGGCCGAGCGCCGACGGGAGATGCTGGAGTTCCAGGCGGGGGAGATCGAGCACGCGGGCCTCGCCGCGAGCGAGGAGGAGGCGCTGCGGGTGGAGAAGGCGCGGCTGGCGAACGCGGGCCGCCTGGCCGCGGCCGCCGCCGAGGCGTACGACCTGCTCTACGAGGACGAGGCGGCGGCGCTGGCGCGCCTCGCGCAGGTCTTCCGTCGTGTCGACGAGCTGGCCGCCATCGAGCCCGGCTTCCGCGCCGCGGCGGAGGCGCGGCTCGCCGTGCTGGCCCCGCTCGAGGACCTGGCCCTGCGCCTGCGCGACTACCGCGAGACGCTGGAGGTGGCGCCGGGCCGGCTCGACGAGATCGAGTCCCGCCTGGCGCAGATCGAGAGGCTCAAGAAGAAGTACGGCGCCAGCGTGGCCGAGGTGCTCGCCTTCGGCGAGCGCTGCCGTCGCGAGCTGTCCGGCCTCGGCACGCCCGAGGAGCAGGAGCGCAGCCTGCTCGCGAGGCGCGAGGAGCTGGCGGGGTCGTACCTCGAGCGCGCGCGGGTCCTGTCGAAGCTGCGCCGCGCCGCCGCCGGCGAGCTGCGCCGGCGGGTGCAGGCGGAGCTCGGCGAGCTGGCGATGGAGAAGACGCGCTTCGAGGTGGCGTTCGCGCCGGCGGACGCCGAGACGGCCGCGGCGGACGCCTCCCGCTGGACCGAGCGCGGCCTGGAGCAGGCGGAGTTCCTGCTGTCCCCGAACCCGGGCGAGGATCTGCGGCCGCTCGCCCGCATCGCCTCCGGGGGCGAGCTGTCGCGGCTGATGCTGGCCCTGAAGTCGGTGGCGGGGCACGACGCGCTGGGGCTGACCCTCGTCTTCGACGAGGTCGACGCCGGGATCGGAGGACGCGTGGCCGAGGTGGTCGGTCGCAAGCTCAGGCGGTTGGCCGCGCGCCGCCAGGTCCTCTGCGTCACCCACCTGCCCCAGATTGCCGCCTTCGCGGACCAGCATCTGGCGGTGCGCAAGCGGGTGACGGCCGGGCGGACCTACACCTCGGTCGACTGCCTCTCTGAGGACGGTAGAATCGAGGAGGTCGCCCGCATGCTCGGGGGTGAGACGATCACGGAGACCGGACGCGAGCACGCACGCGAGATGCTCAAGCAGAGTCTTCGCAGCTGAGGTCTACCATTTGACCGCACAAGGAAAAAAGCGGTTCTACGTCCAGACCTTCGGCTGTCAGATGAACGTGAACGACTCCGAGCGCGTCGCGGGGCTGCTGCGCGACCACGGCTACGAGCCGGCGGCTGACGAGACCTCCGCCGACTTCGTGTTCCTCAACACGTGCGCCGTCCGCGAGAAGGCGGCCCTCAAGCTGCGGCACTCGCTGGGGCGTCTGCGGCGCCTGCGCGGACAGCGGCCGGAGCTGCGGATCGGCGTGGGCGGCTGTGTGGCGCAGCTCGAGGGCCGGTCGCTCCTCGACCGCGCCGCCGGCGTCGACGTCCTCGTGGGGACCCACAACCTGCACCGCGTCCCCGAGCTCCTCGACACCGCGCTCTCGACCGGGCGCCCGGCAGTCGACCTGGACCGCAAGGCCGACCCGTTCGGGGTCCCGCCCGCCCTGGTTGCCCACGGCAACCCCGTCCGCGCCTACGTCACCGCCATGGAGGGCTGCAACCACGTCTGCAGCTTCTGTGTCGTGCCGCGGACCCGCGGGCCGGAGGTCAACCGACCGGCAAACGACATCGTCGCCGAAGCCGCCGCCCTGGTCGGCCGCGGCGTCCCCGAGATCATGCTGCTGGGGCAGACGGTCAACGCGTACCGTCACGCGGGGGTCGACTTCGGCGACCTGCTGGCGCGCGTCGATGCCATCCCTGGCCTGCAGCGGCTGCGCTTCACCACGTCCCACCCCGAGCACGTCGGCCAGCGCCTGGCCGACGCCCTGCGCGACCTGCGGACACTCTGCCCCTACCTCCACCTGCCCTTCCAGTCGGGATCCGACCGCGTCCTCGCCTCGATGCGCCGGGGCTACACCCGGGCGCAGTACCTGGAGGTGGTCGCGCTCCTGCGCGAGCGCGTGCCGGACCTGGCGCTCTCGACCGACGTGATCGTCGGCTACCCGGGGGAGACCGAGGCCGAGTTCCTCGAGACGATGCGGGTCCTCGACGCCGTCGGGTTCGACAACGTCTTCGCCTTCACGTACTCGCCCCGGCCGGGCACCACGGCCTGGCGGCAGTCGGACGACGTCCCGGAGGTCGAGAAGAGCCGACGCCTGCAGCAGGTCTTCGCGTGGCAGCAGCGCTATCAGCACAGACGCAACCGAGAGCGGCTCGGGCGTGTGGAGCCGGTTCTCGTCGAGTCCTGGGACGGCGACGGGCGGGTCTCGGGTCGTACCCCCCACTTTCGGATCGTCCACCTCCCGGGTGGATCCGAGGCGATCGGAAGGGTCGTGAGCGTGGAGATCACGGCCGCGGGCCCCAACTCCCTTCAGGGCACGGTTTCGCAAGCGATTCATTGACGGCCAGTTCCACGGTCCGTATATTTCGACCTGAGGAGGTCGACGGGTGGAGATCGAGATGGTGATCAAGGGGCTCATGGTGGACCCGATCACCAACATGCCGATCGTCGTGTTGCGCGAGATGGGGGGCCACCGCGTGCTCCCGATCTGGGTCGGCGTGTTCGAGGCCAACGCCATTGCCCTCCAGGTCGAGAACGTCCAGACGCCGCGGCCGATGACACACGACCTCCTGCGCGCCGTCATCACGGAACTCGGCGGCGCCCTGGAGCGCATCGTTGTCTGCGAGCTGAAGGAGAACACCTTCTACGCCCAGCTCCATGTGCGCTCGCCCCGCGGGGTGCACGCGATCGACGCTCGTCCCTCGGATGCGATCGCTCTTGCGCTGCGCTTTGGCTGTCGGATCTTCGTCGAGGACGCGGTCATCCAGAACGCCAAGACCGTCGAGATGAGCCGCGAGAGTGTCGATGTCGGCCGCCTCCAGAAGTGGCTCGAGGACCTGTCGGACGAGGACCTCGGTTCGAAATACAAGATGTAGGCTCCCGCCGGGACGGCGCCGCATCATCCGGTGTCTTTTGTCACCGCAGCGCGCTTTTCTGGCTTGACCGTGCGTTCGGCGCGGTTCTACCATTCCGGCGTCGCGCCCGCGACACCTTCCTCGGGAGCCCCTGTTGATCGTCATCGCGATCGCAAACCAGAAGGGCGGCGTCGGCAAGACCACGACGGCGATCAACCTGGCTGCAGCATTGGCGATGCGCGGCCGGACCGTCCTGCTCGTGGACCTCGACCCCCAGGCGAACTCCTCGATGAGCTTCCTCGACCTGCGCGAGGTTTCGACGTCCATGTTCGACGTCCTGGCCGGCCACTGCAAGCTCGAGGACATCGTGAAGCCCTCGACGGTTCCGCGGCTCGAGATCGCCCCGGCGCGGATCGCCCTCGCCAAGCTGGAGGGGCAGTTGGTGGGGGAGCTCGACGCGCACTTCCGCCTGAAGGATCGCCTGAGCACCGTCAACGACCGGTACGAGTTCGTCGTCGTCGACACGCCTCCGGCGCTGGGCGTCATCACAGTCAATGCGCTCGTCGCCGCGACCCACCTCCTCATCCCCGTCCAGTCCAGCTACTTCGCCCTCGAGGGGACTGACGACCTGCTGGAGACGGTCGACCGCATACGCGCGCGGCCGAACCCGGACCTCAAGCTCCTGGGCGCCGTGGTGACGCTTCACGACAAGCGGACGACGCTCGCTCGTGACGTGCACAAGGCCGTGTCCGAGGTGTTCGGGGGTCGGGTCTTCGAGACCACGATCTCGAAGAGCATCCGCCTCGAGGAGAGCCCAGCGCACCGCGAGTCGATCTTCACCTTCGCCCCCCAGTCCAGCGGCGCGTACGAGTACTACCGCCTGTGCGAAGAGGTGATCGCCCGTGTCTAGCCTGTCGCCCCGTTGCCCCGAAATGAGTGAGTGAGGACCCCCTGATGTCCAGTCCCCGGCGCATTGGCCTGCCTGACACCATCCGTATGCGGCACGACACGCACTTCGTCGATCAGCTCATGCGGCCTGGCGGTGAGATCGTCGGCCGCCTGATCCCGATCGAGGAGATCGACCCGAACCCGCACCAGCCCCGCCAGTCGATGGGCGACCTGGCGGAACTGACGGCCTCGGTCCGCGAGAAGGGCGTCCTCGAGCCGCTTCTCGTGCGCCGCCGCGGGAGCCGTTACGAGATCATCGCCGGGGAGCGGCGGTATCGCGCCGCGATGGAAGCCGGCATCTCGGAGCTGCCCTGCGTCGTCCGCGAGTCTTCGGATGCCGAGTCGATGGAGATCGCCCTCGTCGAGAACCTGCAGCGCAAGGACCTGACACCGTTCGAAGAGGCAGACGGGCTCAGGGTCCTGGCCGAGACCTACGGGTACACGCACGAGGACATGGCGGAGAAGCTGGGGAAGAGCCGACCGAGCGTGACCGAGTCGTTGGCGCTGGGCACGATGCCGGAGGAGGTCCGCGAGCGCTGTCGGCTGGCCGACATCAGTTCTAAGTCCCTTCTTCTACAAATAGTTAGACAGGGTGAGCCGCAGAAAATGGCAGCGTTCGTCGACCGGCTCCAAGCGGAAGGCGGTGTCACGCGGGCCGATGCGCGGCGGCTGTCGAAACCCGAGACGCCGAAGCGAGGCCGCCCGAAGCACTTTGCCTTCAAGGTGCAGCCCAAGGGTGGGCCATTCTCGCTGCTCCTCCAGTTCAAGAAGACCCACGTCGAACGCGAGGAGATCATCCGGGCTCTCGAGGAGGTCCTCGAGAGCCTTCGAAGGAAGGCGTGACCCCCGCTACATGATGTTCGGCCTGGATGGGTATTACGGCAACGTAAAACGTTACCCTTCGGCGCCAAGCGGAGCCGCGGCACCGCTTGGCCTGGTGAGGTATGATCCTGGCTTTCATGGAGGGACCGAGGGGCGCCTGGGCACGCCGAAGGGGGGCTGGACGACCCTGCTATGATGGCGCGATTCTCGGGGTTTGTCCCCGGCTCCGCCCGATTGTCTGCGCGGCGGGAGCACAGAGAGGAGCAAACGGAATATGGGGTCGGCGCACAGGTCTGCAGCCGAAAGGACGGCGTTCGCGGAGTACGACTACAGCAACTTCTACTACGGCGCCGGCGATGATCCCCTGAACCTGCTGAGGCCCTTCGCGGAGTGGTACCGCGAGGCGCGGTCGAGCGGCTACTACCTCTACTCGGAGGTGCTCGCCGGCGAGCCCTCCACGCGGGTCCGCGTCCGCGACGGGAGCACGGGCGAGTGGCGCGAGCTGCTGAACCTCGCCTCCTACAACTACCTCGGCATCTCCTATCGGCCCGAGGTCAAGAAGGCCGCTGCCGAGGCGATCGAGCGCTACGGCCTGGGCGCGTCCGGCTCGCCGATCCTCTCCGGCAGCTTCGACGTGCACGAGGAGTTCGCCAGCGAGCTGGCGCGCTTCAAGGACAAGGAAGCGACGATCGTCTTCCCGACCGGCTACAGCGCCAACGTGGGCTTCATCTCGGCCCTGATGCGCTCGGGCGACACCATCTTCCTCGACCAGTACTCCCACGCCTCCATCGTGGACGGCGCCATCCTGGCCAAGGCCAAGACCATCTTCTTCCGCCACAACAACCCGCTCGACCTCGAGCGCAAGATCGCGAACGTCAAGGGCAAGAAGCTGGTGGTGGTCGAGGGCGTCTACTCGATGGACGGCGACATCTGCGCGCTGCCCGAGGTGCTGGAGGTGAGCAAGCGCCACGGCGCCCGCATGCTGATCGACGAGGCCCACTCGACCTTCCTGTTCGGCCCCAACGGCCGCGGTGTGGCCGAGCACTACGGCCTCGACAAGGAGGTCGACTTCCACCTGGGCACCTTCTCCAAGAGCCTCGGCGGACAGGGCGGGTTCGTGGCCGGCAGCCGCGAGCTCATCGACTACGTGAACGCCTTCGCCCGCTCCCGCTTCTTCTCCTGCAACCTTTCGCCGGTGCTCACCGCCGGCCTGCTGGCGGCCCTGCGCGTCGCCGCGTCTGAGCCGCAGCTGCGCTCGCGCCTGTGGAGCAACGTGGCCTACCTGCGCCGCCGCTTCGCGGAGGAGGGCGTCGACATCGGCAAGTCGAACTCGCAGGTGATGCCGGTGATGGTCAACAACGACGCCAAAGTCTTCGCCGTCGCCGAGAAGATCCAGCAGCGGGGGCTGTTCCTCAACCCGGTCACCTACCCCGCGGTGCCCAAGCACAAGTCCCGGCTGCGCATCTCCGTCTCCGCCGCCCACAGCGAGGAGGAGCTGGAGACAGCGGCGCAGACGATCGCTGGCGCTCTCCGCGAGGAGGGGATTTGCCGGGGATAACGCGGTACGGCTACCGGGACGCGATCAGCGGCTTCTTCGAGTTCCCCACGGACAACGCCCGTCGCATCCTGCCGCGGGGGCTGGAGCCGGTGGAGCCGCACCACGGTACCAGCATCCTGGCGGTCACCGTGTTCGACTTCGACGAGAGCGAAGTCGGCCCGTACGGCGAGGTGGTGTACGCAGTGGTGGTCCCCCCGTACGTCAGCGAGGGCAAGCCCCTGCCGAAGTCGGCGATGTTCCCCTGGCAGGTGGCCACCACCACCCGCATGGCCCGCGAGCACGCGGTCGAGCGCTGGCACCTGCCGCACTGGATGGACGACGTTGCCATCGCCTTCGACCGGCAGCCGGGCCGCACCACTGCGCGGGTGCGGGCGGAAGGCGCTCCCGCCCTGGAGATGACGATCACCGACCACTCCTGGGCGCCCGTCTCGCACCTCTACCAGTCGTTCCAGAAGGACGACAGCGGCACCTACCTCTGCAACATCATGTTCGAGGGCGAGAAGAGCGAGCACGAGGAGGAGGCGGGCAGCGTCGTCCTCCACGACAGCTCCTTCAACAAGGACGTGGTGATCTCCGAGGTCTACGAGAGGCCGTTCCGGGAGCTGTGGATGCGCAACGGGTGCCAGCTGTTCGACCCGCTGTTGAGGCTCCCGCGGTAGCGTCCGCCGCGTGAACGAGCCCGTCTTCGTCGTCTTCAATCCGCTCGCCGGCAAGGGCCGGGGCGCCCAGTTCGTGGCGCCGGTGCTGCAGGGGCTGTCGCCGGCCGGCCGGGTGGAGCACGCCCTCACCCAGGTGCCGGGGGACGAGGCCCGCCTCGCGTCCGAGGCCATCGCCCGGGGCTTCCACACGATCGTGGCCGTCGGGGGCGACGGAACCTGGAGCAACGTCGGCAACGCCATCCTGCGCTCGGGACAGCCGGCGCGGCTGGGCCTGGTGGCCGCGGGCACCGGCTGCGACCTGGCCAAGACGCTGGGCGTGCCGGCGCGCGATGTCCACGCCTCGTGCCAGGTGGTGCTGGGCGGACGCACGCGGACGATGGACGTGGGCAGGATCGAAGACCGACACTTCCTCAACATCGCCGGCTTCGGCTACGACGTGGCGGTGCTCGAGGACTCCTGGAGCGTCGGCTACCTCGAGGGCGGCCTGCTCTACCTCTACTGCGCGCTGCGCCAGCTCCACCGCTACCGAGGCTTCACCCTCGACGGCGAGTGCGACGGGGAGCCGCTGGGCCGGCGTGAGATGCTGATGCTGATCGTGGCGAACGCCCGGGTGTTCGGCGGCGGCTTCCAGGTGGCGCCCAGCGCGGACGTCGCGGACGGGCTGCTGGACGCCGTGGAGTTCGCCAACATGGGCCTGGGCGGACGCGTGAGCGCGCTCGTCCGGCTCCTGCGCGGGACCCACCAGCGCCATCCCCGGGTCCGCTCGGCCCGGGTCCGCCGCCTCGTCTACCGCTTCGACTCGGCACCGACGTACGAGACCGACGGCGAATGGAACCAGGCGCGCTCCGCCGAGGTGGTGGTGGAAGCGGTTCCGGCCGCGCTACGGGTGCTGGTGCCGTAGAGCCGGCCATGTCATCCCCGGGGGAGGCGGGCACGCGGAGGCTGCGCGAGGCGGTCGCCGCCCTGGCTCTCTCGCCGGAGACGGACACCGCCCTGCTGGCCGCCATGGAGACGCTGGGCCGGGTCTGCGGCGACACGCTGGCGGGTGTCGTCTTCTTCGGCTCGCGGCGCACCAGCGCGGCGAAGGCGAACCGCTGGAGCGCGTACGACCTCATCGCGGTGGTCCCGGCGTACCGGCCGTTCTACGAGGCCCTGTGCCGCGCGGGCCTGCTGGGCAAGCGGCCCTCCTTCCTGGCGGCGATCAGCCGCTGGCTGGCGCCTACGCAGGTCTCGCTGCGCTTCGCCGGCGCCGAGCTGCACGCCAAGGTGTCGGTCTTGGAGGGCGACACCTACCGGCGCGAGACCTCGCGGCGGCGCCACGACCACTTCACGATCGGCCGCCTGTTCCAGCCCGCCCGCATCCTGCTGGCGCGCTCCGAGGGCGAGCGGCAGCTGCTCCTGGACGGCCTGGTCGCCGCCCACGCGGAGACCTGGCGCTGGGTCCGTCCCTGGCTGCCGGAGCGCTTCGACGCCGAGAGCTACGGCCGCCGCGCGCTCGAGATCTCGATGGCCTCCGAGATCCGGCCGGAGCCGGGAGGCCGCGCCGCCGCGCTGTGGAGCGCGCAGAGCACCCCGCAGCGCCCGGTGTTCGAGGCGCTGCTGCGGGACCTGGAGAGCCGTGGCGAGGTGGTCGCCGTGGCCGAGGCCCCGCCGGCCTGGGCCAGGGCGCGCCCGGTGGGGCGGCTGGAGCGGCTGCGCTGGCGCGCCTACTTCGCGGTCTCGAAGGTCCGCGCCACCGCCCGCTGGATCAAGCACGTGCTCTCCTTCGAGGGCTGGCTGGACTACATCCTGCGCAAGGCCACCCGGCACACCGGCCAGACGATGGAGCTCTCGCCCCGCGAACGCCGCTGGCCGCTGGTGTTCCTCTGGGGGCGCGTCTTCCGCTACCTGCGGGAGCGGAACCGCGGACAGCCGTGATGCGGGCGGAGCCGGCGGTGCTCGTGGTCGTGCTGGTGGCGGCGCTTCTCTCGCTGGCGGTGTTCGCGGTGCGTCACCGGGGCCAGCGCGACCCGGACGCCGCCCGCAAGGGAACCCGCTTTCTCCTCGGCATCGGCGACCTGCTCCTGAACTGGTTCCTGTGGGCGATCGGCCCGGCGGAGCGGGCGCTGCTGGCGGCGGGAGCCACGCCCGACCACGTGAATGCGGCGGGGCTGCTGCTCGGGGTGTCGAGCGGCCTCCTCATCGGCGGCGGGAGGCTGGAGGCCGGCGGCTGGGCCATGGCGCTGGCCGGGGCCTGCGACGTGCTCGACGGCCGCCTGGCCCGGGCGCGGCACATGGTGTCGGTGTACGGCAAGTTCATCGACAGCACGCTCGACCGCTGGGTGGAGACCTTCGCCTTTCTCGGCTTCGCCGCCTACTTCGGCGGGCGGCCGGGAGGCGCGCTGGTGGTCGCCGCCGGCCTGGGCGGCTCGCTGCTGGTGAGCTACGCACAGGCGCGGGGCGAGTCCGTCGGCGTCTCGGGCTCGGGTGGGCTGATGCAGCGCGCCGAGCGGCTGGTCCTCTCCATCCTCGGCTGCTTGTTCGATCCCCCGGTCTCCCGTGCGCTGGGTCGGCCGGAGGGGAGCGTCCTGCTCTGGGTGCTGGCGGTGGTGGCCGTGGGCGCGCTGGGCACCGCGCTGCACCGCACCTTGTGGATCGCGCGAAGGCTGCGGCGGCTGAGCTAGAATCCGGTCACATCCTCAAACCGGCTCAGCAAGGAGGGCCAGCGTGTCCGACCTCTACCCGGTCAAGCCGCACATCGCCCAGGGCGCCCATGTCAACAGCCTGGCCGAGTACCAGCGGCTGTACCGCCTGTCGCTCGACAGCCCGGAGTGGTTCTGGGCTGAACAGGCGAAGCAGATCAGCTGGTTCCACCCCTGGCAGAACGTCTTCGACGCCGACTACGACGAGGTGGACTTCGCCTGGTTCTCCGGCGGCCGCCTCAACGCCTCCTTCAACTGCGTCGACCGCCACCTGGAGAAGCTGGGCGACCGCACGGCGATCATCTGGGCGCAGGACGAGGTGGGGGCCTACCGGCACATCAGCTATCGCGAGCTGAAGCACAACGTCTGCCGGATCGCCAACGTGCTGCTGGCCCACGGCATCCACCGCGGCGACCGGGTCTGCATCTACATGGGCATGATGCCGGAGCTCGTCTACACCATGCTGGCCTGCGCCCGCATCGGCGCCGTGCACTCGGTGGTGTTCGGCGGCTTCAGCGCCGAGTCGCTGCGCGACCGCATCGTGGACGCGCGCTGCCGGATCGTGGTGACGGCCAACGAGGGGCTGCGCGGCGGCAAGCACATCCCGCTCAAGCAGACGGTGGACCGGGCGATCGAGGGCATGTCGCTGGTGGAGACGGTGCTGGTGGCTCGCCGCACGGACCACGAGGTGCCCATGCGTGCCGGGCGCGACCTGTGGCTGGACGACGAGAAGGCGAAGCAGCGCTCCACCTGCACCAACGAGTGGATGGGGGCGGAGGACCCGCTGTTCGTCCTCTACACCTCCGGCAGCACCGGCAAGCCGAAGGGCCTCATGCACACGACCGGCGGCTACCTGGTCTACTGCGCCTACACCCACAAGATCGTGTTCGACTACCAGCCGGGCGAGATCTACTTCTGCACGGCGGACATCGGCTGGATCACCGGTCACAGCTACATCGTGTACGGCCCGCTGGCCAATGGGGCGACCACGGTGATGTTCGAGTCGACGCCGACCTACCCGGACGCGGGGCGCTACTGGCGCATCGTCGACGACCTCGGCGTCAACATCTTCTACACCGCTCCCACCGCCCTGCGCGCCCTGGCGCAGGCGGGCGACGAGTGGGTGAAGCGCTTCCGCCGCAGCTCGCTGCGGGTGCTGGGCAGCGTGGGCGAGCCGATCAACCCGGAGATCTGGCGCTGGTACCACGACGTGGTGGGGGAAAAGCGCTGCGCGGTGGTCGACACCTGGTGGCAGACGGAGACGGGCGGCATCCTGATCACGCCGCTGCCCGGGGTGACGCCCGCCAAGCCCGGCTCGGCCACGCTGCCCTTCTTCGGCGTCAAGCCGATGGTGATGGACATCGCCGACGGCAAGGTCCTGGAGGGCAACGGCGTGAGCGGCGCTCTCTGCCTGGGCGGGCCGTGGCCGGGGCAGGCGCGGACGGTCTGGGGCGACCACCACCGCTTCAAGGAGACCTACTTCACCCAGTACCCCGGCTACTACTTCACCGGCGACGGGGTCACCCGCGACCAGGACGGCTACTACTGGATCACCGGCCGCATTGACGACGTGGTGAACGTCTCCGGACACCGGCTGGGGACGGCGGAGGTGGAGAGCGCTCTCGTCGCCCACGAGGCGGTGGCGGAGGCCGCCGTGGTCGGCTTCCCGCACCCGATCAAGGGCCAGGGCATCTACGCCTACGTCCTGGTCTCCAACGACTACGCCACCAGCGACCGCGAGCAGCTGCAGGGGGCGCTCAAGGAGCAGGTGCGGCACGTGATCGGCGCCTTCGCCGCGCCCGACGTGGTGCACGTCGCCTCGGGGCTGCCCAAGACCCGCAGCGGCAAGATCATGCGCCGCATCCTGCGCAAGATCGCCGCCTCGGACTACGACGGCTTCGGGGACCTGACCACCCTGGCCGAGCCGGAGGTGGTCGATCGCCTCATCCAGGAGCACAAGTCCGGCGCGCGCTGAGGCGACGGGCGGGGGGTTCAGTCGGCGGCGGCCGTGCCGTCGTCGAGGGCGCGGGTGAGCAGGTCGGTCTCGCTCGCCTCGTGGCGGTAGATCTCGTCCACCAGCGAGCGGACCTCGCGTGTCCAGGCAGGCCCGCGTCGTTCGAGCGGGCTCGCCCGGCGCAGGGTGTCCAGGCGCTGCAGCAGGCGCTGGTGCGCGCGGCGGAGGCTGGTGCAGGTGGAGGCGTGCTCGGGCGCGCGCTCCTCGATCTCCTCGAACAGCCCCGCCCGCTCCTCCTCGTCGAAGTGGGCGGCCAGGGGACCGCGCAGCGCGTCCAGGCGCGCGGCGACCACGTCGGGACCGCCGGCGCCGAGGGAGGTCGGGCCGCCGAAGGCAGCGACCACCCGGCGGAGGAGCTGATGAAGGCTGTCGTGCTCGCTGACAGCGGCACGGGCGGCGTGCGTGACCGAGGACAGCTCCCTCATACGGCCTCCTCTCTGGGCGACAACCGACGGCGCCTCGTCGCCCAGGTCACACCTGCCCGGAAGCGACCACCTTCTCCAACACAACTTAGGCCCCGCGCGCGTCAGGTCAAGGCTGAGAAGTGTTTTTTCCGGCCGAACTCACCGGGCCGTTGGCGAGCTGCGACCCTCCCAGGGCCGTGCCTCCGGTGCGCGGCGGCTACAATGAGCCGAGCGGATGCCGTTCGCCTACTACAGCCGGCTCTCCTCGCGCGAGAAAGCGATCTACCGCCGCAGCGACGAGGTCACGACCCTCGCCCTCCCGAACCCGGAGGCCCTGCACCCGACGGTCGACGCGCTGGGGCTGGCCCTGTCCTCCGACGAGCGGCGGGGCGTCGAGGCGGTCGCCTCGCGCCTGGTGCTGGAGATCGTGGAGCGGCTGGGACTGCCGCCGGTCGCGGTATCGGTCCTCGCCGTCCGCCCCTCCTCGAGCTGGGGCGAGCTGCACGGCCTCTACACGCGGGGCAGCCGCGGGCCCGCCCGTATCGAGCTGTGGATGCGCACGGCGCGCCACCACCGGGTGGTCGCGTTCCGGACCTTCCTGCGCACCCTGCTGCACGAGGTGGGCCACCACGTGGACTACGAGCACCTGCGGCTGGGCGAGTCGTTCCACACCGAGGGCTTCTTCCGGCGCGAGTCGAGCCTCTTCAAGCAGCTGGTGCCGGCCGCGGCCGCGCCCAGGGCCGGTCAGCTGCCGCTGCCGCCGGAGTCGCGTCCGGGCGGGCGGAAGTAGGGAACCGGGAAGGCGGCGACATTGCCCTTGGGGGCCTCGCTGATGCGGCCGGGGCCCTCCTTCTCGACCTCGTCCACGCGGATGACCGCGTGCATCGGGAGGTAGCAGCGCTTGACGCCCTCGAACTCGCGCTGCAGGCGCTCCTCGGTGGGGTCCACCACCACCCGGGTCCTCTCGCCGAACACGAGGTCCTCGACCTCGATGAAGCCGAGCAGGTCGCCCTGGCCCACGTGCCTCGCGTACACCTCGTAGACCTGCCCCTGGTTGTGGAAGGTGACCTTGTAGAGCCTCGCCGCCATCAGCGTGATGTTAGTCCATCGTGCGCTCCTCGCGGTGTTAGCCTCGTGCCGTGAGCGCGTACCCGGATGGGCGGAGTCGGCGGCTGGTGAGGCGCGTGGGCGCGGCCGAGGCGGGGGCCCGGCTGCTCGACCTGCTGGAGGCCTGGCTGCCGTCGCTGACCGGGGCCGCGCCGCCGCGGGCGCGGGTACGGGCGATGGTCGCCGCCGGTGCGGTGCGTGTCGACGGCGTGCCGCTGCGGGCGCCGGGCCGGCCGCTGCGTCCGGGCCAGCTCGTGGAGGCGCTGCTGCGCGCGCCGGCGTTGCAGCCAAAGACGGTGGCGAC